>Ga0115029_1002263_pt1 | contig 11690 bp, 9 predicted proteins | sample SidtaG_3_FD_87297 | JGI IMG/M metagenome (GOLD analysis project Ga0115029, IMG submission 87297) | Marine algal microbial communities from Sidmouth, United Kingdom - Sidmouth_Asex1 metaG | ecosystem: Host-associated > Algae > Red algae > Unclassified | place: Sidmouth, United Kingdom | collected...
ACGTCGTGACTCGATGATTTTGCTGTCGAGTTATTATCATTTGAATTTGAAATATCAACTAACATCCGTTGATGCTCTGCTAATTGCTGAGTCAAATCCTGAATCATTGCTTGCTGTTCCTGAATAGCTTTTGTGAGTACAGGGATTATTTTTTCATAATTCACTGACCAGAGTGAACTGTTTTCATCCTCTGGTATGATGACGGCTTCCGGCACAACATTCACAACGTCTTGCGCCACAAAACCAATTGTTTTTTCGTAGCTTTCTTCATCAATGACTAGGTCATCTTCCACAAAATCGGAAGTATGATGGAGATAACTAACTGGCTCGAGTTTCATGATTTTATCTAGTCCATTTTCTATTGAGGATAGCTGACGTTTTACTCTTCCATCAGAATACGTTACCCAACCAAAGGCTCGGGCCACACCTGTACCTATCGCTCCGCTATTAGGCAATTGAAACCGGTAAGTTGGGGTGGCGGACGTCCCGACACTGATACGACCATTATCGTGTATCATAAATTGGGTGCTGCCAGCAATTTGAATTCGGAATGGATCATCTCCAGAATCAGCGTTTGCGTGTAGTGTGGCAATTGCGTTCGTTGTATTTATACCAACCATTTTATTGTCGAATTCACCTAATATTAATGGATTAGTAATGTTTGTGTTCTGGTTAGCAATACGCAATTGATTTGAGACGCCGGTAAGTAAGCCTCCAGCATTATTTCCGATAAAAATATTACCATCTCCTTGATTATTGACTCCAGCTTGTTTACCGATGTAAACATTCCTATTTCCGTCATTTTCCTGTCCGGCTTGGAAGCCTATGCACACATTGTCTTTCATGACTTGATTTGTATTATTTTGGTTTTGTCCGGCCTGGTATCCAATCATGACATTATTTCCATCATTCACTAATTGTCCGGCTTGATACCCAACCAAGACAGAATATGAAGCCAGATCGGCACTTTCGCCCGCTTGTCGACCTATGACCACATTTTCTGTTGAGTTATTATCCATATTTTCGAAAGCTTCACTACCGATGACCGTATTGTGATTTGATGATCCGGAATTTGCAGCTCTGTAGCCGACGATGGTATTATGAACACCATTGTTAGAATACCCTGATCGGGTTCCAAGGCATGTATTATATGATCCGGTGGTAGCTGAGTATCCAGAAAGCAATCCTAGGCAACTGTTGAAATCTCCCGTTGTGAGTTGAGATCCCGAGGCGTTGCCCACAAAGGTGTTGTCTGTCGCTCCAGTAATCATGGCATCGCCCGCATTGTTTCCTACACACATATTGTCTGTGGTATTGAGGAGTTCGAGTCGAAGATCTCCCGCGCTGTTTTTTCGAATTTGCAATGACCCACTAGATCCCTCCACCTTGGCTTGAATATAGTCGGCGGTGCCGCTCTCGATTGCTTGCACGTATGTGTCGCCATCACCGTCCCTAACAAGATTTGAGGCCGGTGCCGTAGACCAGCTGGTGCCACCTGAGCCGTTGCTAGTTAGAACCTGATTGGCTGAACCACCAGAGATAGGAAGTGTATAGCTGTTTCTAATTTGCACAACTCCGGTGTTGGAAATCGAGAGGCCTTCTACACCATTGGCAAACCGCATTTCGTCACTTGCACCGTCATGATAGATGAATGATTGTGCTGTACCATTTATTGAAAATCCCATAAATGGTTTCGTGGTCGAAGTTCCGCGGGTGTCCACGTACATCCCCCCATAATTTCCAGGCGCAACGTCAGCGCTTATGCCGAAGTATTCGGCTGATGTTACAGGTGTTGCCCGATTGATAAAGAGCCTGTCGTTTTCTATGTCACCATATATAAGGGGATTTGCATTCAGTTCATTGTCAATGACTAATTGGTTAGACCCTGCGAAATTTCTTCCGGCATTAGACCCTAGAAAAATATTACCTGTACCTGTATTTGTTCGACCCGCGTTTCGACCGATCATGGTATTTTCTGATCCAGTATTTTGATAGCCGGCTGCGGTACCAATAAAAGTATTCTCATTACCTGTATTTAATTGACCAGCAGAAGCTCCGAACATTGTATTCGCCGTCCCGATTTCATTTTCTTTACCGGCATTATTTCCGACTTTGGTATTGAATATACCGGTTGTGTTGGAAATTCCCGCATCATCACCGATATTGACATTTCCTGAACCATACATTTCAAGTCTGGCACTGCCGTCTTCGTTTTTAAAGACAGACATAAGGTTAGCACCTTCCGCTTGAAAATTAATAAAATCATCACCCAAGCTTTCGATAGCTTTGGCATACGTGTCATTGTCTACACCGTCTTTAATTTCATCACTTGCACCGCTGCCTCCGGAATCTATAGGTTGCCAACTGCTACCGTCCCAATATTCGAACCGTGCATTTGTTGTGTAGTAGATGACCTGACCGACATCCGGACTGGCAGGATATATCGCCAGATTTGGAAAAACCACTCCATCGCCTTTGAGGTCGACCTCTCCTTGACCCATGGATGTAAAACTACATAACATGAGTAGGCTCATTAAATAAATTAAGTATTGCGTTTTCATTTGATAAAATTTTTTGATTGAAATAATAGATCAAAGTTCGATCAGGCGAGGTTCCTACGCTAGATGCAAAAGCGGTAAATGGGAATATCCCTGTTTTAGGGGATAGATCAGAAAACGGAAGATTCAATTGTGCATGTGCAATATTTAAGACCGTCCCAAGAATAGTGGAAGTACGACGAGATTAAAATCAATAAAATAAGGATGAGTTATTTAAAAATAATCCATGCTCACCTCATACAAGGCGCTTGTCGGGATCGAATTGTCACATGATAAGATGGATTTTGCCATAACAATTCAATCTTGCTGACATGTAAAAATTGTAATTGTTTATGAGAGACGAGTATTTTGAAAGGCTGTTATATGAATCCTTTTTCCATTGCCTTACGAACCAACTCAGCCGTATTTTTTGCGTTGAATTTGGCCAATAGATTTTTCCGGTGACTGTCGGCTGTATGCTGACTGATAAATAATAATTCGGCAATGACTCTATTGGAATGTCCTTCAGATATTTTTTGTAGAACATCTTTTTCGCGTCTGGTAACAGCCGGCATTTCAGGTTTGTTCGATGAAAAAAGCGAATCAAAAATCAAATCTTTTAATTGCTTGCTGTAATATTCTTTGTTTGCAAAAACCGAGCGGATGGCTTCCACTATTTCTTCTGCTGAGTCGTCTTTGAGCACATAACCACGTGCCCCAAATGAACGCATACGTTTGACATAACTGGCCTCCCGGTACATGCTCAGTGCGATGACTTTAACATCAGGATAGAGTCTTGAGATTTTCTTGCAGGTTTCTACACCGTTGAGTATCGGCATATTGATATCGAGTAGAGCTACGTCTATATTTGTTTGTTCCAGCAAGTCGAGCACTTCCTGCCCGTTCTGAGCCGTGGCCACCACCTCCAAATCGGGCATAGACTTGAATATCGATGTAAAACCATCTAGCAGTAATTTGTGATCGTCAGCTATGAGTATTTTTATCATCGAAATCGGTAGCTTGCCTCATGGCAAATTAATGAAAATTTTCGAGTAGGGGGTTTTAGTTTCATTCGCGTTTGCAGTACGGGTAATTCCTATTTTGATGTGCCATTTTTGTTTCTGATTCTTAATTTTCATGCGATTCAAATTGTGTTGCGGAAGCTCATCAGCAACGATTAAGTTTTCTTGACATGACTAGGGTTTTTCTAATTTGGATAGAAGGGTGAGTATAATTGATGGAGCTTTTAGAACTTGTTTATTTGTAAACTTAACATCGAAAGACTTACCTGAAGACGATCGATTTGCAAGGATAGACGACGCAGTAAAGAAGTGCAATTTTAATTATGACGGATCCAACAACAATAACAACTAGCAGACGTACTCGAATGTTAATTCTCGCTTCGCAACTGATATTTTCTCCTAAAACGCGTTAAATACAGTGAATCGGACAAAACCCGTATATTTGCTACATCGATATGACAAAATCGAAACCAAAACCAAGACTAATATTTTTTGCACTGTTGGCTGTACCTCTTTTAGTGCTATTAATGTTTATGCCCAAGCATGAGGCTATCGTCGAGGAGGAAAAGGAAGTTACACGTTCTAGAGTATCTCTTCCAGAAGATAAAATCGTCAAATTTGTTTTGGACAAAGTCTCAGATGTATTGAAGCTGTTTCCTCAATAATCCATCGTTACAGAATTCGCTTCCGGTGTGTATCCATTCAGTAAATGCTTGATTTCCATACGCTTACGGCCAGAGAGCTGTCCTTCTAATATATTTACGACGCCATCGGCACAGCTAATACGCATCTCACCTTTTTGCGATAAATCGATTGTTCCGGGGTCTCGAGGTTCAACATCGTCGGCGATGATGCTCCGGTGCATATTGAATTGTAAATCGTCAAGCGTCGTCCAAGCACCTGGAAATGGGCTTAGACCTCGTATGAAATTGTGCACATCGTGGACTGGTTGATTGAAGTTTATCTGACAATTTTCATGGAACAACTTAGGTGCATGACTGATTTTCGATTCATCTTGCGGTGTTTCCGAAATTGCATTATGCTCTACCGCCTGGACTGTTTTCAGAACCAATTGAGCACCAAGTGGCATCATGCGGTCATGCAATTCACCGGCAGTCTCGTTCGGTCCGATGGGCAAAGACACTTGATCGATCAAGTCACCTGTATCGATGGCATGCTTTAGTTTGAATGTGGTCAAACCTGTCTCTTTCTCACCGTTGATCACGGCCCAATTTATAGGTGCCGCTCCACGATAGGCCGGTAGTAAGGAACCATGAAGATTGATGGAGCCAAGCGGAGGCATATCCCATACGACTTCTGGGAGCATTCTAAATGCAACGACGATTTGCAAGTCAGCTTCTAACGATCGTAATTCTTCCACAAACGATTGTCGTTTTAGACGTGGCGGTTGCAAGACTCGCAATCCTTCTGATACGGCATACTTCTTTACAGCTGATTCGAGCAGTTTCTTCTTGCCGCGTCCGCCATATTTATCAGTGCTAGTGACGACACCGACAATTTCATATCCGTGATCAACCAGGATTTTTAAACTGGGAACGGCAAACTCCGGTGTTCCCATGAAAACAATTTTCATACTGATGGTATTAACATTATTATAAGAATGCGGCCGCAATATCGCGTGCTTTGATGGAATTATATCTACATATGAGGTGTATTGATGTTATTGAATACATTTTATTCCATTACTCCTATTTTTAAAAAAATTATAAAACGATGAAATTTAGCTTACTACCAATTCTGCTGTGCTTTCTGTGCGCGAGTATGACGCATGCACAAGGCGGCATGATCGAAGGCTACGTCTATGAATCAGACAATCGAGGCTTTTTGAATGAGGTCAAGGTCGAAGCCATTGATTTAAATGCCGAACGTACGGTTGCAGAAGCATTTACAAATCAGGATGGGCTTTTCAACATAGACTTACCACCTGGAGCTTATGAAATAAAAGTGACTAAAAACTTATTTCACGAGCAGACATTAGCTATGACCGATGCTGCCACAGTGACAAATGGCAAATATTTTTTCAAGGTAACAATGAAACGAAAACCGGGCTATTTGTTCGACATCACGTTAGCAAATAAGCGAGATAGCGGTGCTGTGGAGGTAGATGCCATTCATAATTCAAGAATTGAAGTGTACAATAACTCAACCGAAGAGTCAGAATATGCTAATGAAAATCACGAAACACCAAATTTTCGATACACGATGACGAAGGGTAATCATTACACATTCATGATCAGAAAAGAAAACTATTTGACGAAGCGTATTGAGGCTTTCGTCGATGTAGAAGGCTGCATACTTTGTATAGAGGGACTCGATCGGTTGACGCCGGGTGTGACTGATAACTTAACTGAAGGACATTCTATGGGTACATTACTTGCCAATGTCGAGATGGAAAAAGCAGACGTGGGTACGAAATTCAAAATCGAAAATTTGTATTATGAAACGAGCAAATACAAATTAAGCGATGATAACAAAATTGAATTGCAAAAGGTAATCCAATTGATGCGTGATAATCCTCTCATCGAAATTGAAATTGGGTCGCACACGGACAGCCGTGGCAAGGATGAATTGAATATTAAATTATCTCAAAAGCGCGCCAACGAAGTAGTTGAATATTTAATCGAATATGGAGAAATAGAAGCCGACCGCATGCGTGCCAGAGGATTTGGTGATACACAAATTCTGAATAGATGCATCAATGGAGTGGAATGTAGCGAGGCCGCGCATGCTGTCAACAGACGTACAGAAATTCGCATAACGGGTATTCGCAAATCTAATATGGCAGGTAAAACGCTCGTTGAAATAAAAGAAATGGAGAAAATGGATCGTATGATCAAAGAATTGCAAAATCAAGAAGTCATTCAAGTGAAAGAAGGCGACGAGCTTCCCGATGAAATTAAAGAAGAAATAGAGAAGAAGAAAAAGGGTGATAAAAATTAAATGATGGTATTTTTTCATAATTAAAAATTAGTAACAGAGATAAATCCAGTGAATACTATAAACAACACCATATTAAATTCAAGTCATTACATGTTGATCTTTGCTCTCCTTTTATTAACAAGTGGATGTATGCAAGTAGTGAGATCGGTAAGCGGATTTAAAAATCCGAAAGTGATGAATGTGGAATCAATTCAAAACAGTTACGAAACAACTGGTTTTAAGGATAATGATGTAATCGACTTTGTCTACAAAAATCGAAGTGACACAGCAGAAATATATGAAGTGTTGAAGAATGGACTGGGAGGTCAATTTGATGTTTATGATCAAAATGGGAAACGACGCTGTTATGCCAATAAAAATACTTGTGGAGATATAGTTGTCGGAGAGTATAGTTTTGAATCGGGTTTAGGGGAATGTGACGGTCTGAAAGAGATTAAAAGTCCTTCGAAGTTAAATAATGAAATAGATGAATTGCTAATTAACTTGAAAACAATCAGTAATGACGACTTAAAGCTGACAGACTTGCCTGAGGCTGATTATTATTATGTGTATTATTGGAGTATTTTTAGAGAGAAAGAAAAATGGCGTATTCAAGATTTTAATAATTTGAAAGATGAATTGTCAAAAGCCAATGAGAAAATAGTCATGTTAAGGATAAATTGCGATCTTTTAGACGAATGGGGGCTAAAAGAATCGAAGCGTGTTGCAATAAAATTTAGAAAAAGAAGTAAGCAGGAGTATGAAATGACATTTGGGGCGATTCCATTTAAGTAGTCTTTTTAAAATCTGATTAAAAAAAACATTATAACAAATAAGTACTAGTATGACAGCGAAAGAATTCTTATATAATTTAAAAACAACAGTCGATCCAGCGAGTCTGGAAAATAAAGAAACTAAATTTCATTTTGACCTTGAAGGTGAAGGTGGGGGAGCTTACACCGTGAATATAAAAAATGGATCACTCGATATCACGGAAGGAATGGACGGCGAGGCGAATTGTAAGGTGACGGCCAAGGCAGAAAATTTTATGAAAGTTATTCGTGGAGAACTTAAACCACTCAATGCCCTGCTTTTTGGTAAGGTCAAAGTGAGTAATCAAGCTGAGCTGATAAAATATGCAAAGGTTTTTGGGTTGATGAAATAACCACAGGTGTGATTCAGAACGTCAAAGATATTCCGATGGCTGGAAAAGGTTGATTAGTAAACTCCATCGTATCACCTAGTTTTAATCTGCCAGTCAGTAAATCATCTTCAATATTAAAAGAAGATAAGTGGGCTGACACAAAAGCATCTGCCACATTTAATAAATAGACGATCCCAATCCCAAAATAGGCAAGCTCTTTATTTTTACGTGCTTCTTCACGGCGGTTTGCCAATAATTCATCAGGAATTTGAGCAGGAAATTCAGGTGTGTCTTCTCCAGCGAGCCTTGCCCGATAGGCTTCATCAAATCGCTTAAATTGTCTAGAATTAAAATCCACCACATAGATCATCGCACCAAACGCGCCATAGACTAAATGTAATTTATAATATTGTCTATTATAAAATTGTCCTGCACCTGGAAATGCTGCCGACAATAAAGTGGCTTTTAAAGGGATCGTAGGCTTGCGTAATGTGATCGTAGAATCCAAAAGTTTGTGAGCCAATTTTTCATCCCATTTCATCTGTGCAGAAACCTCGGTCACCCCCAAAAAGAGAAAAATAAAAGTAATCGGGATGACCCATGCGCGAACGCTAAAAGTCGTTGCCTTCAATTTTTGAGTATATTTTATAGGATGAGAGAGATACATGAAAGATTCTCAGAAAATAATTTTATGGTGGATATTAAATATCAATCAACAGAACGTACCAGTTGGATGATGTGTTGCAACTCGTCATGATCATCGAAATGAATCACCAGTTTGCCACGTCCTTCCTTGTTCGAAGTTAGATTGACTTTTGTGCCAAATACACCGCTCATTTCATCTTGTAGTCGCTGCACATCGGTCGACTTCTGAATGCTGCCAGCCGAAGCCGAAGATGAAGAGCCACCAGACCGCAATCGTTTGATAAATTGCTCTACTTGACGCACGCTCCACGATTGCTCGATAATGGATGTTAGGATGTGTAACTGGTTGGCTAGTTCGTCCACTCCGGCGATAGCCCGCGCGTGCCCCATGCTGATTTTTTCTTGTCGTACGGCATTCTGAACAGCAGGAGGAAGTTTCAGCAGACGAATGTAGTTAGATACAGTACTCCGATTTTTCGACACACGTTCAGCTACTTCCTCATGCGTAATGTCACATTCTTCCATCAATCGTTGATAGCTAAATGCGACTTCCAACGGGTTCAAATCTTGGCGTTGAATATTTTCAATCAACGCCATTTCCAGCATACCTTGATCATCTGCGATACGCACGTAGGCCGGTATATCCTTCATACCATTCATTCGACAGGCACGTACTCGACGTTCTCCACTGATGATTTGAAAGGAACCAGCGGCAAGTCTTCTCACCGTGATTGGCTGGACTAAGCCGTGGATCTTTATGCTCTTTGCAAGTTGCTCAAGTGCATCGACATCAAATTCCGAACGCGGTTGATACGGATTGATTTCAATTTCAGAAAGAGGGATATTGGCAATTGTATTGGACAATTCTTTGATCAACAAATCATTGCCATCGTTCGCGTCGGAGTTCGTCGAACTCAACAGCGCGCGGATACCTTTTCCCAGATCTTTCTTTTTCATTTTGGCCATGTCACAAGAGCTTTATACAGATACAGCTGAGGGCTGTGGAGTAGTGTTATTTTCGAGAAATTCTTTTGCCAAATTTAAGAAATTAAACGCCCCTTTGCTGCCAGCATCATATAGAATGACAGGTAGGTGAGCACTCGGCGCTTCACTTACCTTACTATTACGGTGGATGATCGTTTTGAATACCGGATCAGTTGAGTGCTCGATGACTTCTTCCACCACGATATTGGCCAACCGTAGCCGACTGTCATACATCGATAGCAATATACCTTCAACTTGCAAATCTTTGTTGACCTGCTCCTGTACCATCGAAATAGTGCTACGCAATTTTTTCAATCCTTCAAGCGCAAATACCTCACACTGCACTGGAATCAACACACTATCCGCCGCCGTCAGCGCATTGATGGTGATCAAACCAAGAGAAGGAGCACAGTCGATGAAAATGAAATCGTAATCATCTTTAATTTCTATCAACTTCTTCCGTAAGACGAACTCGCGTTGAAGTTTGTTGATCAACTCTAGTTCAGCGCCTACGAGATCGATATGTGCCGGCAATAATGATAGATTTGGCACGCATGTCGAAATGATTGCATCACGAGCATCGGTGTTATTAATCAGACAGTCGTAAGTCGACAACTCTACATCGGATAAGTTGATGCCCAATCCTGTCGTGGTATTCGCTTGTGGGTCGGCGTCGACAACCAGAATCTTTTTCTCCAGCACAGCTAGGCTGGCTGATAGATTGATAGCTGTGGTCGTTTTACCGACACCGCCTTTTTGATTTGCTATTGAAATGATCTTACCCATATATTAAATGTCCAACGAGGATCCTATATCCAACAGATGTAGTGTTTTGTTTTTTTCAGCAAAAGCCTGTTTGGCTTCAGCATGATCAATTTTGATCAGTGCAAAGGTATCATAATGTGCACCAATAATGGTGTCACAAGCGATGAAATCACTCGCAATGACCGCATCATTGACGCCCATGGTGAAGTGATCACCGATACAAAGTACAGCCGCGTCAAGGGGTTTACATGTCATGGGGATTAATTTCATGTCCATGGTCAAGGCCGTGTCACCCGATATATAGAGAGTACCTGCTTCATCTTCAAATACAAACCCACCCGGATCACCACCATAACTTCCATCTGGAAGACTACTGGAATGAATAGCCGCCACAAATTTGACACGCCCACCTTCATAGGAGAACCAACCGCCATGATTCATCTGTTTTGCATCGAGATCCTTTTCCGCAAAATAGGCCCCGACTTCGTAGCCTGCGAGTATGGGTGCCTTAGTTCGTTTAGCGATTGCTTCCACGTCAGCGACATGATCTTGATGACCATGTGTGAGCGCGATCATATCGCATTCGATATGGTCTATGTTGATATCCTTAGCGAGTTCATTATTTGTTATGAATGGATCGATTAAAATTTTCTGTTTGCTACCGTGGATTAAGAAGCATCCGTGGCCGTAGTACGTGATTTTCATGACTTAATTTATGTGATTGTTTAGAATTTTTTCAGGTATAAAACTTCATATGGCTTGTAACTGTTCATATGCTTTCGCTTTGTGTTTCATATGGACTTGTAAAAAAAAATAAAAATTTTTGTGTGTAGATGGGTATATTTTGGTAGTTGGTGACACTTACCTATAAAATAATTAATATGATACCTATCAAAGAAATGCAAGCTGACCAGCTGTACCTAATCGAGGGAGCCAGTGCGCCAAGCACTAAGTCTGTATAGCATTATTTCTAAATACTTTGGGATGAATCGAGGCGCGAAGAAGGAGAATAGCCGTAGCTCTGCGACTGATAATCAACGAAGAGTTATCACAAAGGATGACGAAATAATCATACACGAATTTAGTGCTTGGCGCACTAGGCAAATTACAAGCGCTTTGTCTTTGATTCTGTAGAAGAAGCGGAAGCGATCAAGGAAAAACTTTTAAAACTGAAGTATGATCAAGCTCAGGACTTGAAGCGGTATTGGCCTTCGAAGAAGTTGTATCGTTTTAAAAATAGACTAAAGAAACAATCAATATATATGGGCTGTTCACGGTTGGAATCGAATGAGATGGTGCGGAAATTAGGGATGAGGTGTCTTGATCTTGCGGAGTCAACAATTGACGTCCTACGTAAAATGGCCAAAACAACGTTTGACTTCCACTTCCCCTTTGAACCACCCATTTTAAAGTCAAGTTGAACAAAAATCATTTAAAATCCGCCCAGATTCTTCAATTTCAACAATCCAAGAACATACTAAACAAGAAAATGACATAATTTTTAAAACCGAATTTTCACACTTGGGTATTAATTCTTGACTAGCGCGTTGCATTTATCGCCCATTTGGCTCCTCTAGTGGAAGTCATTAAACTGAAGCAGATATTGCCTTCAAAAGACAAAATGATATAAAACCAAAGAACATGGATTTTAAT
>Ga0115029_1002264_pt1 | contig 11684 bp, 12 predicted proteins | sample SidtaG_3_FD_87297 | JGI IMG/M metagenome (GOLD analysis project Ga0115029, IMG submission 87297) | Marine algal microbial communities from Sidmouth, United Kingdom - Sidmouth_Asex1 metaG | ecosystem: Host-associated > Algae > Red algae > Unclassified | place: Sidmouth, United Kingdom | collected...
CAAATCAAGTACAAACAAGTACAAGTCATACACAATGGAATGCCAACAAGTACACGAGCTTGAGTCACCAAAAGCCCGCGTGTAAGTATAGCTCCAATGGAATTCCCGAGCGGAGCTCAACAAGTCGTGTAACTGCACACCGGCTACGAGTTGTGTTACCACACCGCACTGATGTCGTGCAACCACACCACGCACGCCCGCATAGGTAAGGGACGGCCACGTTCGCAACGCGCAACCATGCGGGAAGAGGGAAGATGGATGCACCCAGCGGCCTCGACTAGATCTGAGAAGTAAAAGCAGCGACGAGGGCCATTGCACACGCCAAAAGCACATCATACACAACGAAGCAGAAGAGACGGGAACGTCGCGCAGGGGGAACAGATGCTCGTGTCAGACGCGCTGCACACAAACACAGAACGTACGCACACCGCTCTCCTCAGTAAAAGACTCTACTCTCCCACTGACTCCTCTGACGTTCCAACTGACTCCACTGACTCCACTGACTCTGCAACTGACTTCACTGACATTCCAAATGACTCCACTGACTCTGCAACTGACTCTGCTGACTCTCCAACTGACTCCACTGACTCTCCAACTGACTCCACTGACTCCACTGACTCCACGGACTCAGATCCTTCACCTGCGCTTGAAGCCGCGCAGGACGGACGCGCACCAATCAAGGCGTGTTCGATCATGCGCGGGGCCGTTCTGCATCCTCAGGTTGTGCGGAGCAGTACTCTTCCCGGGCATACAGTGCGGCCCCGCACTGTTTCATCTGCTTAACTGTTATACATCCTGCATACTGGCAGTTCGATTGACGTCCACATCATCACGTGCAGCCATATCACTCACAGATACACACTAGCACCTCCCTGTGTATCATACCATGTGGGTCGACATTTCGACGAGGGAAGATGTAACTTCCGAAAGCCGTGCAGTAAACGGATGCCTGGTACAAGTCTAAGGCCAGCGTGGGTGCGGCACATGGCAATATGGCGCCATCCGACGACAGAGCGTTCTGCGGAGGGGCGAGGAGGGAGGTAGAACTGCAGCTGGCTCGTCAGGTGTGGCACTGAGAGCGACAAAGACAACGGAACATGAAAGGGCGGCGGGAAGGAGTGTGGTGCGGGGGTGGGCAAGGACTGGGAGAGCGGATTGTCCTCGCCTGGGATGGGCCTCAGCCCCACAGTCTCATCTGTGGCTGCAGCTCGGCCGTGGCCCACTTGCTAGTTGAAAACTGGTTGTTGGCCACCGAAAACCTTGGATGAACTGGTTCGGCCGCGCGAACCAATTGGGAATCCCTAGTAACTGCAGATCACAGCAGCTCGCAGCACAGAAAAAAAAATTGCTGTGATCGCTCTTGCCCCCCACCGAGCCACCGAGGGGCCCTCAGCATGCAAATGTTTTTCAAGGCATAGCCACAGCATGGTGACAGCATGCTGTGGCTGTGGAACGCGCTCGGATCCGATCATTCTTCGGCGACGTGCCATATCACACCGCATGATCATCTGCGAAGTTCTCATGCTCACCCCTGCTGCCTGCTGTCTCGTCAGGCTGTCTCTTCGGGGCATGTCCAGCAATGGAGCCAACCGCCCAACCCAACAGCCACGTGTGGGTAGCGTGTGGCTTTGCTACTGGGTCTCCAACCACCGGGCCACGACCCGCCGTTCCAGGTTGTAGGCCGCGATTTGGCTGAGTGGCCACAATGTGTCGCCCTCCAATCTCGGCGAAGTAACCAAACAAGCGCGGGGGCAGGACCGCCGACGATCTCAGGAGTTTGTGATCGCCACGGGTCAGCCATGCTATTGGCGTTAGATGGCCACGTTCGGAACCATGTTTTGTTGGAGCGCTTTGGAGCGCCGCCAAACGGGCCTGTTTGGACCTTGGTGTCGTTTCGCTGCCGCTGAAGCTCCAGAACTAAGCGATCGCGCGGGCCCAGCACGAGACCCATCAGAAGACTACAATAGGTGAGGAAGGGCTATATTTGGACCGTCACACCCAAGTTTTGGTCACCAATGCCCGATTGGCCAAACGGTGCCACGTTAAGCCACGTTTGGGGTTTTGGACGGTTGGCTCCATTGCTGTAAACGCCCTCAGCGCCGGGCCAAGCTTTGACCGCCGCGCTCCAGGTCTTGCGCGCTAGTCAGCTACTGACCGTTGACTCCTTGTTGGGCCAGAAACAAGGTACCCCACCTCCAGCGGACTCAGGCACGGCGGCGGACCGGCCGGCGGACCGCTGCGATTGGTCGGCGGAGGTCGGATCCGCTGGCAAGGTCCTCTGGAGGGGTGCCGAGACGAATGATACGTGGCATCGGCGCCGGCGAATATGTCCCTCTACTAGATTGGTAGGGGACCCCTCTGAGGTCCACCTCTCCAATCGGTTGCCCCAAAGGTGCCACCTATAGTCGGCCGATGGACGCAACGGTGTGCGGCCGTTAGCCCGATAGCCCGCCAGCGACGGCGCGCGCCCTTTATCGGCAGCCATGGCGAAGAACGCGACGGCCGCCGACCGGCAGACTGAGGAACACTCTTGCTTCCGGCTCGAACCCCCGTCCCATGAGGCCCCGTCATTGTGAGGCCGCAGCCACTCCTCCCAGTCCCCCTCTCAGCCACTCCTCCTACTACGTTCGTCTACCGCCCACTCCTACTGGCATCCCCGCACCTCCCCCGCCCATCAGACGGCTTTTGGGTGGTCGGCGCTTGCGGCACGGATGTAGGCGCCAAGCCTCTCACTCCTCCGATTTGGGTGCGGGCCGGGTTGGAGCTGCGCTGGTGTGGCCTGAAGGGGCGCTAGAGCCGGCCCTGACCACGTCTTGGCCGCGGGTCACCCCGCTTTGGAGCGTCGCGGCGGGCATCAGCGTTCGTGTGTGGTAGTGATGGCTACTGGGACGGTGACGGGCGCGGTACGGTGCCGCTGTTTTTTTCTAGGCGAGGTTTGCCGCCCTGCGCCTCTGCCGAAGCTGCTATGTTCCCATGACGGGCCCTTCCCGTGGCCTTGTGGGGTGTACAGCATGGTTCTTATAGCAGGCGGCGTAGATCCAAGCCTCTGGGAGCTCCGTTCATTTCCTCGCCCCTCGAACCCCTGTACTGGTCGGCCAATTGGGATGCACGCCCTCTCTTGACGGACACCACCCTACCCTCCTGCTTCGTCGCCGTCGGCAAGCACCCCCCCCCCTTCTCCCTGAATACTTTGCGTGTTGTACTGGTTTCTGCCCGCAAGGCCGATGGCAAAAGACCCCGTGGAACAATTAACACAGGATGCGGAGCGACAAAAAGGAGAGAGAACACAAACGCCGTCGATCACACGGTCCGAAGCGCACCAGAACGCCGGAACGAACGCAAACGCACCACTCTTTTGTTCAAGGAAGCATGCTGACCCAGGAATACACAGTAGTATACCCTCCGGGGAAGCAAAAACGCGCACGAGTCCAACCAACGAGAACGGTGATGTGGGGACCGGTGCCGAACGGGCCACGGCCCTGAAGCAGGGGCCTCTGATGGCCCCAGGCGCACGTCAAAGAATACGATTCCACTGGAAGGGATATCTGGCCCACATTCTTATGTCAGCTGGGACTGATAAGTCCCACAAAAGCTCACGGGAGTTAGACTAAGGATTTCCAATTTCTCGTTGGAGGTCCCTGCGGGATAATCTGCGTTGGCCCAGATCTGACCTTGGCTTTGGGCTCAGCTCCGTAGGCGGAGGCTTCCACAAACCTCCCGGCCCTTCCAGGGGGCTCAAATCGAAGGGGCTTGCGCCGCCTTCGTTTGTGTCAGGCCCCTTCTTGATGTTTGATCACGCAATCCTCTTTTCCGCACACCCCGGGAGGGGGGGCAGTGGGTCACTACCCCTCACAGGCCACGGGCGGAGCCCCTGGGACGCATACCACCTGATCCCTCTCTTGGAAGCGTGCCGTGGGACCCTAACAGGATGTCTATCGCACGGGAAAGCTCAGATGAGGAAGAAGCGCCGAGTCGGGGCACATAAGGCGGTCACCACTGAGCGGTGGTTTGGAGTTCTGGGATTCTCGCAGGGACCCTGGTAGTCACATGTTCGGGACAGCGCCGGTAGAGCGAGTCCGGGGCTTGCCCGGCGTACTTGACGATCTTGTGCCGCCCCCTTGGGTGGGGCTCACCTCTTCTTTCCAGGTCCCCGATTGACAGATTCCAATGACGTCGGCCGGTGAGGCCAATTTGGGGCCCCGCTGGCGATCGATAGCCATCAGGGCGGCTCGGGTGAGATGCTCGGGCCTTCGGAGGAGATTGACGTTTTCCTGGCCAACCTCATGTCGGCTGCTCGGCAAACACCGGCCGTCGAGCACGGCCAGTATGGGCGGTACTTTTGGGAACCCCCGGGGGTGTCCCTGGTAGATCAGCGGTTCTCGGCTGTTGACAGCCACCGGATGATCTTCATCTGGACGACCGTCCGGCCTATATTTTGTTCGCTCTACGCCGTCGCCGAGGGGAAGGCTATGGACTTCCCCTTCCTCTGTCTAAGGGACTATTATCGGGTGTGCCGTGTCCTGTGCAACTTAGCGGCACGGCAGCTACCCCCCGAGGTGGCTAACACGCCATGCTCCTGCTGCGAGTATTACCCGGGCTCTCTCCACAGAGTAGCGGGGGCTCTTTGGGGGGTCTGAAATCATGAAGTCATCTCGCACACCGCGCAGCGGTGTGCCGCCTACAGATTGTTGAACCGTCCTTTTGCACGTCGTCCAAGCTGGGGATGCACTTGATGTGCACGCTGGGTATTTCTCGCGCGAAATCGCGTCGGCGATGAGCACAGCGATGGCGGAAGTGCGTATTGTTGCGCTTGTGGGTGTACCTGACGGCGTGCAGCTCGAGCGACACGGTGGAAGGCGAGTGCGACAGCCTCTCGCAGCCTGGAAGCTCCGAGAGTTGCCGCAAGGGCTCTGAGATGTCGCCCAGGAGGGCCTTCGGGGAGTCCACAATCAGCGACATCACCGCCACAAGAAAGTTGGGGATGAAAGCGGCGATGTCTCAATGTTGCTGAAATACGGCGTCATCAGGCCAAAAAGCCCCTATCCTACGAAACGCCCGATATCAGCGCCCCACGGTGGCCACACTCACTCTCCCTAGCTCTCCCGCCTCCGCCCAGGTCATCCTACCATCGACAAGCTAGGATGTCACCGGCACACGTCGGTCCTCTACGAACGTCATATGGACGGCAACAAGCCCCGACGGCTGCATAGTCCACATTGGCACCGTCTTGACTCCCACATTTGCAACCTCAGCACAACCGAGCACGAACGCATGCATCGCTCGAAGTGCGGCGCTTCTCAGCGTCTTCCGCGGTGACGGTGCTGGTCACAACAGACCTCTGCGACACGAAACAAGGGCGTAGAGTCCTGTGTGGTGCGAACTGTGAGGTCATCGGAGAGGCAACGGATGCGTTCCGTGGCGGCCGGGCGATGTCCACACACAATGGCTCAGAAAATAATGACAGGCGGCAAACCAACGTAAAGGAGGCGTCCACACAGCCTGTGGCACCCAGTACACAGCACGATGCATCCAATTCGATAACACATCGTTCAGTAACAGGATCATCCCGCCGCACGCATCTGGCAGCGCCCCGTCGCTCTCACCAGCCTCCTCTCAGACAATATGGACATGCGTCCTTTGGACGCGACAGATGATTGGTCTTGAAGACTACTTTTACATCCAGGGCCTGAAAGCTCGCACCTGGGATGGCAAAATCGGACGTGGGGGACAAAGATGTTCCCGGCACTCCAATAAATTGGTCGCGTGTTTTCATTCATACCCTCTTGCCTGAAATGGTAGGCATGTGCCTGACAACCTCTCTTGTGAAGTGAGCGTAGAGCTGCCAGGCGGCCATTTCGTGAACAGGAGAGTGGACCAACAAAGAGATGCGTCGGCCCCTGGCGGTCGGAGTCAGACGAGCGCCACGTACGCGTCACGGAGGGCCACCTTTGGCCGACGCCCTGTGTAGCTCTCGCTTGGTGTCCCGGTGTCATCCACCACACAACAACCGTCTGATGGCTCACTAGCTCAGCCAAGACGCTAGATCACCTGTCTGTAAACGTGGTCCCTGTACACGCCCGGCCGGACCGCCCCCCCTCCTTTTCCCTTCGGGGCGGGAATCGTCTAGAAATGCCAGATGTGAATGCTGATGGTGTAGACGCACGTCATTTCTGCCACCATGCCCGGTACTGCTTACTGAAAGCGGTCTGTGACCAATCTAGAGGCACCCACCGTCGCCGTGGCGTTCACTGTCTGGACACAGTCGACCGTCGAGGACCCTTTTTGATCCCCCTTTTCGCTCACTGCCATTATCTGTGTGCAATGCTTTCTATGCATACCTTCACCGTTGCAGTGCGCTCCACGATTTCAAGCGTGCGACGACGTTCGGTAGACGAAGTGCACGCTTTAATGGACCTGGCTGTTTTTCTCCTCGGCTTCTTGCTTCTTTTGAGCGCTCATCGCCACAGTCTGATACGTTATTTGCACCAGTCTCTTCTTTCTTCGAGCGGCTTGGCCATCTGTACCTGTCGCGGTGGGGGGTCTCTGTAGTGGACCATTCAGGGCTTGACGATATTGCATCTTTTTTCAGTCAGTCGCTTCCACGTACTCACCGCTCGCTTTCGTGAGACGCTTGTAGTGAGATTCAGTGCGTCACCTTGCTTGTAAAAAGGACAGGGTCCGTCCATGATCATGGTCATCCATGTTACTTAACGTCGATGGCAGAGACTGAGTGCGTGCGAACGAGGGTTTAGAGCCGTATTCACACTTGCACTGTTAAGTGGCATGCCGTACATGGCGTATGTTGAACCAGGAGAGGTCCACAAGAAGGCCAACAGGTCATACTGATTGTATGGGCTATTGACCTTCTGAGGCGGTTCAGCGACTTTGCACTCTGACAAGGCGGCCGAAGACTCTTGCGATGGGCACGTTTTGCGGCCACCAGTCGCTGGATGGCGGTGCCAAGCTCGATGCTCCCAATTGCGATGTTGTCACTATTGAGTGCTTCTATCGCCTGCGTCAACAGAGCCCCGTGTTTACCCCAACCCACCGCCACACCAGGACGTGCAAAACTCAAGCGGGCGCTCGTAACATGCGCTGTGACCGTTTTGTCTAGGACGGGCATTTGGCCGGGACGATCGAGTACGAGGCGCTCTACGAAACGGTCAGCTGGGAAGACGGTTTCAATTCAGGCCCCAAGACACCATGTGGGGTACACGTTGACTTCTGCGTGTTCTGGAGCGTTGTCTGACTGTGAAGGGCCTTACTACTTCTTAAATTGGTTTTGTGTGTGTGTGTGTCACGTCTGGAGTTCTGATTGTCTCGATCGGCATTTTGTTTCCAGCCCACTGAGAAGGGAAAACTTGTCTTCCGCCACAAGCGCACATTTTTCATGTCAGCCGCCGTCATGGTGTTCCCTTCTACCTCCATGACGTACACTTACGTCAAAAAGCACAGAAGGCCGATCGAGAGCGCTACGCGGAGAAGGACGACCACTACCTCAAGGAGAAGGCAGCAAACAGGGCGCTCCACACACATCCCTCAATCGTGGGACGCTACTGCGCTATGGCGGAATCAAGCGCCGCGGGGGCGTTCTCCACTCCCAACTACGCAGAAACGGACATCGACAATCTCGTGGCAGTTTCCGGCCGCTAAGGCAAGGTCACCGCCGTCTCGCACGCCAAGAACAAAGACAATCTGCAAGCTGCTCTTGCTTACCACGGGGCGGAGTTCCCTTCCCGAAGCGCCAATATTTGGCTGCAGATGAGAAAGCTAGTGGCCGGCCGGAACTGCCCGACAGTGAGCGCCGTCGGGGGCGTGGTACTTTTCTGGGCTTTGACGCGCCGATTAAAAACATTCAGACGGTCTTTTCCGCGCACGGGGCGGCCCGTTTGACCTTAAGGACCCGGTTGCTGGCAACCGCGCCCATGCGGCTTCGCGCTCCTGCGACGATTCCAAGCATTCGGCTGGTAGCCAATGGCGTTGCGCGCACGCTCGACACCCTGACGGCGCCGTCTCCCGCCGAACAAAGTGTAGAGGCTGCCGGTAGCGAGCCATATGTAGCTTCTTTGCTGGACGCTTTGGGTGTCTTTGACCTGTTTAAGAAGCGGTACACCATCAAAGACGACGCCGTCTGTCTGGCGCTCGTCAAGAGGGTCCTTGTGGAGAAGGGGATTCCTGGGGCAGTAGTGGTTGACGCTGGCACGCCGGTCAGTGACCTCGTTGGCCTCTTCGAGAGCACTCTACAGGACTGTTTTCAGTGGACGTTTGGCAACAAGCGGTCCTTGGGTGTATTTTGCCGCAGCTGTGGGGAGGTCACAGCTCTTTGATACGATATTTGTGAGATTTTCTGCATTCTTTCTTGTTCCTTCGCTAATTGCGTGATCATGATAGTGCTATTGCTGATGGCCCAATTTCGTCCTCTCCGGACAAGAACCAGAAGAAGAGTACCAAATCCGTTTTTCTAAAAGTTTATGTGTTTTTATACATTTAGTGCTACTTCACCTTGAAAACACCTCTTTCATGAAATTGGTTGAGTTTTGTCGAAGAGACTACTGATTTGCTCGGCCACGCCGTCGTTGCCGACGACGAGGGACCCGGGGCGATGGCAATGTCTTGCTACCGGACATCCCGGACGTTGCAGCCACCTACGTCGCTCTTTGCGCTGCCCGTGCACCCCGTCACTGTTTGATGCGACAAGCCACTCCCCGTCGGTTCCCCGCATGCCCAGCATTGCGCTCACTGAGAAGCCGGGTGCCCCGTCGTCGCCTCCTGCGGCACTAGGTACGCTAGAGCTTTTTTACTGGCGGCGGGTGACTGTGCGATCGAGGGCGGCGATGTTACTCATTTATGGTGCTCTGCAGATGCTCGTGTCAAATTTAGACCTTGCAAATCGGGCAACCGCCTGATGGACACGCACTCACCGTGCTATATCTTTTTCGTCTTTCTTCGACTTCTGTCGGTTTTCATGTGTCCATATTTTTGTGATGCGCCGAGTTCTCTACTGCTCTTCCATTGCATGTACATCTACTCTTCGTCGATGCGGCGCATGTCGCTCGTTCGGGCAGCAGCTGCCGCGCTGCCCGCTCTTCGTGAAATGCGAGGTCCAATGCGGCCGTGCCTCGCCGTCGTGTCCTCAATGCGCGGTGTCCTGCGCCAAGTGCGGCGCGAAAGCGAACTCCGAGGACGCCCTTGTCGAGGCGGTGCAATATGGGACGCCTGATCGCTTCGTCTTTCCGCAACTCGAAGAGGAGGCGATGCACTACGGGATGATGCAAAAGGCTCCCCCGAGTGCCCTGGCTCGGCGGGAAGTCGACCAAGCTGGAAGGAAGCGGCTGGCTGAAACTTCCTCCCATTCTGGGGAGCGATTGACCTCGCATTTGCGGCAGTCGGCGCTGGTGGACGAGTTGGGCTCGGGCGGTGTGGCGGATATGGCTCCTGTGCGAATGTCACCGGGCGTGGCGGCGGCTCTAGAGGACGAAGGTGCGCCGCACGACGCGAACCGGATGCTCGGAGCTTTTGTGACCTACAGCGCGGCGCACGGCAGGGCGGGGGCCTCAGAGCCCCCCTCGGGGCCCCTAGAGAAGCGTGACTCTGACGCCGGTCATCAGGCAATGATGGACGACCTCAAGGATGCCATGAGCAAGCGCCCTCGGTACACAAATGACCAGCGCATGGCCATGCGGCGGCGGGCTGCCGGGGCTGGTCTGCAAGCGGTACGTGGGGGGGCTTCTTCTGTAGAGACATTGGGCTCGGCCAATCCCTATTTTGTGGTCATGTCGTTGAAACGAGCCGCCGTACGCCACGTGCAGCTGTCTGACGGTCCCATCCTCAAAAACTTCAAAAGGGCGATGGACGAATGAGTCCTCGAGAACGCGTACCACGGTGGCACCGTTACAAGCTGGGAGTTCACGACGGAGAAAGTATGCGCAAATTTGATGGGTTGCACCGGGCTGGCCGAACTGCAGTTGCCTTCGGTGCTGGCATCGATGCGACAGTTCATCAAGGAGTCTCGCCAAGGGGAGAAGAACCTGAGGCGTTTCTTCTATCCGGCAATGTCTGGGTCACCCTGCAGGCCCACAAGCGCGGAAATCATTGATTGTTGAGGTGTAGGTCAGACTAAACGCGGTGTGCGTGTTCAAAGCCTCACAAGAGACAGAACTCTTACCTCAGCTATGCAAATCAAACACCTGCGCTAACGGCAAGGGAACGTCAGCATGCACACGCGACATCCACCGTCGTCCTAAATTACTCTCCTCCAGTTGAACGCGTACAGGGCATCGTCGCCAATGCAGACCGTGATAGGCGCGAACTCATGTCCTCACTCCAAACCGTCCAAGCCGCCAACGCAGCCGCATAGCTTAACAGCATCCAGGCTGTCACATACATAGGTGCAACGCATATCGACGCATCATGACAGAAGAGAAAGCGATGAAACAGGAACGGCCGCAGTTTCACATGCCTGGGGCTAAACATGAGGAGAACCTCATCAGAAACGAAATAAGAGGCCAAACTCGTGACCAACGCATGCGAGGTACTCTTTGGGACCGCGAGGGATGTCGTAGAAGCGTGCCTCGAGGGCGGCGCCATGGCGTTGTCCTGATTGCGTGTATCCAGGTTTCTACGGTCAGCACACAATTGCGAATATCTCGGCGGTTTCTGGTCCTTGAGGACTCTACATGGGGACAAAAGATGGGCCAGAGTCTCGGCTACGAGGTCCATAGCCGCAGAGTACGAGTATTTTGAACCTCCAAAAGACAATTCACGCGACGTGTACGGCCCGTTTTCCACGTAAATAGGCCTGTAGATGAGGGAGACCTCATCAGAAACCCAGTATGAGGCCAAACTCGTGACCGAAGATTGCGAGTTACTCTGTGAAGCTGCGGGGGAGGTCGACCCCATTGATGCCACCTGGTGCAGGGCGGGCGGCTGCCGCTGAAGGACCTGTCAGGGCTGCTGGCGTACTGCAGGCTGTTCCCCATTCTGGTTGTCGCCCGCTCCCCTCTGGTCGGCGCCGCCCCGGCGCACGACGCCCTGCCGTCGCCGGTGGAGCGGGCGGCGCCTGCCGCCGCACTGCTGACGAGCGGGCTCCCGCGCGCGGGGGCGTCACTGGCCCTGGATACTGCGTACAGCACGGGGGAAACGCGAGCCGCGCCCGCTTAGAGCCTGCGCACGTTGCTGACCGACATGACTGATGTGCAAGTCCACGCAATGGTGGACGTGGGCCTGTTTGGGTCAGTTGGTGTGGCGAACCTGTCGTCCATCGCTTTAAGTAATCCCCGCCGTGCCGCTCGCCAATCTCTCGCCTTCCCTTTGGGCGTGGTCCTGCGACCGTGGTGCTATACACTGGCTTTATTGCGTCGGAAGCGGTCTCTGCCATGTACTCGGCGTCCGACGCCAATACTGCCGCTGAAGAGCCGCACGCCGCCGCAGTGTTGCCGACAAAGACCGTGGCGTCAGCCACCAGGCTTCCCCCGACCGCTGGAGATCTCGCAGCTGCGAAGCAACCGCGGTCGGCTGTTCCTTCTCCTCCGGGCGGCCGGCCGGCCCCCCCACCCGCCAAATTAGCTGTCCACGGCAGGTATCGTCGGTAATCTGGGATATTGCTGGCGTCTACCATGCCCGCCAATGAGGCTTCCGGTATGGATGTCGACGACCCCCGCGTCTCGGCCACCACGGCGGACGGC
>Ga0115029_1002266_pt1 | contig 11675 bp, 11 predicted proteins | sample SidtaG_3_FD_87297 | JGI IMG/M metagenome (GOLD analysis project Ga0115029, IMG submission 87297) | Marine algal microbial communities from Sidmouth, United Kingdom - Sidmouth_Asex1 metaG | ecosystem: Host-associated > Algae > Red algae > Unclassified | place: Sidmouth, United Kingdom | collected...
CTTGCTCGATCTGTTCTACAAGTTCCAACTTTAATCCCAAATCGAATACTCGAATTAATCCTTTTTCTTTCATTACTTTTAATTGATGAAAAAGGGCAACCTATTCTAGGCTTAGTCAGGTTTGACCTTTATAATAATATCTTTTCTAAACTAATAAACTCATAAACTTTTTTGAACTTGAACTTGAATTTGTGCTTGAACTTTATTATTGCCAACTGCCCCTAGCCAGTGTTTGAAGTTTTGAACTCGAAGGTTAAAATGCAGTAGTATTTTTATTGGGAAACAAGATATTTGACCGCCCTTAGCATCTCACGTTTTCCGGGTGGGCCTGGCAAACGTTCAACTTCAAAACCAACTGCTTGCATTGCGCGGCGAACGCTACCTTTTGCGGAATAGGTGACCAGAACTCCTTTATTTTTCATTGCCTTGTACACTATTGAAAAGATAGTTTCCGTCCAAAGTTCTGGCTGCACGCGAGCACCGAAAGCGTCAAAATAAACAAGGTCATACGAATTCGACGCTGTGATTGCAGAAAAATCTTTTTGCCGTTTGAGAAGGATAAAATCTTCGGAAATCGTGACCTCCTTTTCCCAAGGTGAACAGTGCATTTCTAAAAAAGTCTGTTTAAAATCTCCCGCTTTCAATTCGGAAACGTAGTTGAGCTGTTGTAGTTCCTCATCTGCAACAGGATACTTTTCGACCCCGTGATATTCGATTTTTAATTTCCGTTTTTGCCCTTCAAGAAAAGTGATGAATGCGTTTAGACCTGTACCGAAACCGATTTCTAAAATCGAGACTTTTCCATCTTTAAAGAGTGAAAGGCCGTGTTCGATAAATACATGGTAGGCTTCTTGAATCGCGCCATGTTTGGAGTGGTACTGCTCGTCCCAATCGGGAATCTGGATGGTAGTCGAGCCGTCGGCGGTGGTGATGATTTTTCGGTTCAAGTGTTTTTAGTTCGCTATTGACTTTTAGTTGTTTGGTGCATTTTCTTCACGAATACCCCCCCCTTCGCCCCTCTCAAGGGGCCATTTTCCAACAAGAGACTTTTCGTCGAAAAGACCTCCCTTAATCCCTCCCAAGGAGGGAAACTGTTGCGGTATCTATTTAAAAAACTATAAAAGGTTCCTTATTTTATCAGTTTTATACCTCTCCTTGGGAGAGGTCTTTAAGGAAAAATCCTTTAAGTTTTCAATACTCTTTGAATAGGACTTAGCCCCCAAGGGGAGGATCCATATTTTCAACCTTGAAACTTGAAACCTGCATCGCCGGCAGGCAATAGAAACCTGAAACCCTTGATTATTTTTCTACCAACAAAACCCCATCAGCCTCAAAACCATACGTTTTTTTAGGTTCGGTAATGGCAGCGATTTCGGCGTCGGATTGGCCACCGTCTTTGGCGTAGTGTTTTTGGTCTTCTACGCTCATGGCTTCCACAAACGCGAATCCGTTTACGATTACTTTTTTTCCGGTGATATCTTTGGGCATAAAAAATCCGTAATCTTTAAAGCGGACCATGCTCTCTTGGCCATCCTGTAATTGTACTTTCATCCAGCATCCTTTTGCCTTGCAGACATCGGTTACAGTTGCTTTGAATTTTGTTTGAACGGTATCGGCAACGGCCATCCCGTTATACTTTACGGTCATTTCAGTATCCGAAATAGCGTTTGCGGCATTGATTTTATCACCAAAAGTGGCGTATGCTGCTAGGACATCATTTTTATTTACGGGGTCTTGTTTACTTTCTTGTCCCCTACAGACGAAAACCAGCGTAAAAAATACAAGCAAAATGTTAAATTTCTTCATATCTGACAAAAATTAGATTCTTAGAGCCTGTTTTGATATATGTTATTAGAATTTTTATAGGTCATTATTGATGCCGTTTTAGTCAAAATTTTCTGGCATAGCCTTAGCTACGGGATAAAATTTTAACGAAGAATGGCGCAAAAAGGGGCATAAAAAAATAATCGACATATTTCAAAATAGGCTCTTACTACAAAACTGGGCATTTTTGTACGAAAAAAGAAGTACAAAACCGTATAAATCGCTAATTTTATTCCTTAAATCAAAAACTTATGGAAACGACCATGCAAAAAATTAGTATTGAACAGGTAAAGACTTCGAAGATAGATCAGGTTGATTTTGATAATCTTGCTTTTGGTAGCGTATTTACCGATCATATGCTGGTCTGCGATTATAAGAACGGCGCTTGGGAAGCTCCAAAAATTATGCCCTACCAAGCCATAAGCCTAGAACCTTCGGCCAAGATTTTTCATTACGGACAATCGATTTTCGAGGGAATGAAAGCCTATAAAGATACCGAAGATAAAGTTTGGCTTTTTCGCCCTTTCGATAATCATAAGCGTTTAAATATTTCAGCAAAGCGGATGTCGATTCCCGAACTGCCCGAAGACTATTTTATAGGGGGTTTAAAAACCTTGATTGACTTAGACAGAAAGTGGATTCCGCAAAAAGAGGGAAGTTCCCTTTACGTACGGCCATTTATATTCGCGTCGGGAAAAGGTTTTCACGCCTCCCCGGCCGATGAATATAAATTTATAATTTGCCTTGCCCCATCGGGTGCCTACTTTTCAGGAAAGGTAAAAGTACTTATAGAAGAGATTTACTCACGTTCTGCGAATGGTGGTGTCGGTTATGCCAAAGCAGGCGGCAACTATGCCGGTCAGTTCTACCCGACCCAATTAGCCGTTAAAAAAGGCTACAATCAAGTCATCTGGACGGACGATAACAACCACGAATACATCGAAGAGGCAGGCGCAATGAATATTTTTGTACGGATCAACGATACCTTAATCACAGGCCCGACCAGCGATCGTATTCTTGACGGCATCACCCGAAAAAGTATTCTTCAAATCGCCGAAGATGAGGGCATACCTACCGAAGTACGTAAAATAACCGTTAGCGAGGTCGTCGAGGCCGCCAAGAACGGCAGCTTACGAGAAATGTTCGGTGCCGGTACGGCAGCGGTCGTTTCCCCAATCGCTACTTTTGGGTACCGCGATGTGGACTATGACCTACCCGAACTTTCGGACAGTTACGCCTCACGCCTTAAAAAACGGATTACCGATATTCAGTTTAACCGCGCCGAAGATCCTTTTGGGTGGCGGTTTGGGGTTTGAAAAAATCGATGTTTCTGGGTCTTTAGTACTTAAAAACAATTAATAGCATAAAGATAGCCATCTTATTTTATGTAGCTATTTGGGTATTATATGTTGATATTTTCGAGTAAACAATACTAAGTAACAAATGAAATACATATTCTTATTTTTCATCGGAATGCTCTACTTTTTCACTTATGCCCAATCCGACAGCTTAAATAATCCATCTACTACCGACTTCAAAGAACGGATTGAAATTAAATTTCCAGAAAAACTTATGGTTGAGCAGATAAAACCTGAAGTCATTAAAGAAAACTACTGGATTAAAAGTATACCTTGGATAATCGCCCTTATAATAGGAATATTAACTGTCGTTGTAAATATATACTTATCAAAAAAATTGAGGGAATCTGCTGAAAGGAATTTGAATCTTCAACTCAATAATGCAAAGGAAATTACAATTGCCCAACTAAAAGGAACAGTTGCAACAAAAAACAGACAGGAATGGATAAACGAACTAAGACATAATATTACGGAAGTTCTTACCCACTCATTATTTTTAATTGCAAATGATGATACCCCTGATACAAATTCAGAAAAACTCACAAAAATAATATTCGCTAAATTCAAAATTGAATTATTAATAAATGATCAAAAACCTGACCAAGTAGAGCTCATGGACAAAATTCAAAATCTAGTTGAGGAAATTGGAGCTCAAAAGAAGATGGACGAGATCAAAATAATCAATTTTAGACAAGATATTATAAATGCTTCTAGAAAAGTCTTTGGAACACATTGGCAGAAAATTAAGAATCTGCAATAAGTACTGTTCACTACAAAGGATGGCTATAACAAATAGGGCATAAAGTGCTATATTTAATGGCTTGGGCGTATTTGCTGAGTACGCCATCCCAATAGCTATCGGGATTGGATTTGGCAATTAAAAAAAGAAAAAAATATTACAAAACAACCCGGATGCTTCAGGGCTGGATCGTAGACCAGACCATTGTAAAACATTCGATAATTTGGCCATTATACCAATTTTTGGTATATTTCAGTCAAATAGTATTCAAATGAACAAAAACACATCGATATCACTCGGGAATTATTTCGACCAATTTGTGCAAGCTAGCATAAGAGAAGGGAGGTTTAAAAACGTTAGCGAGGTTATTCGTGCAGGATTAAGACTTTTAGAAGAGGAAGAAAGTAAGGTGATTGCATTGAAAAAAGCAATTCAAGAAGGAATTGACAGCGGAATTGCTCACGATTTTGACCCAAAACAGCATCTTGAATCCCTAAAGGCGAAAAAACGCTCGAATGGCTGAATATAAGTTGACCAACAAAGCTGTTGAGGATTTATCGAAGATTTGGGATTATACTTTTGAAGTTTGGTCGGAAAAACAAGCTGACAAATATTATAATGAATTGATTTCTAATTGTCAAGAAATTGCTGCAAATCCAGATTTAGGAAAAAACTACGAAGGAATATCCAAACGACTTCTTGGATTAAGAACAAACCGACACATAATATTCTACAGAACTTTGAGCAAAGAATACGTTGAAATAACTAGGGTATTGCACGAGAGAATGGATTTGAAGAAAAGGATTGCGGAATAAAACTACACACAACATATACGTAATGCGGACTTTAGGGCTATTCCGAAATGTCCGTATATATTTATGAAGTCGCTAAATCTATGGATTTAGCTTTGGACAAAAAAAATCAATCTAAACAATAAGCTTTAGCTTTTTGCACAGCCGCAAACTAAAAGTTTTCTTGCCTCCGCACTACGGATAGCTCAACCGCTGTGCTTAATTATCCACCGAAAGAACCTTCAATAATTTCTTAGTCTAGCATGTAAGATTTTTGTACGAGAATTATAGTAAATTTAACCTGTAGCTAGAAATATAACCAACCAATGGAATTAATTGAAAAATCAAATAGTTTACAATTTCACTATTTCTTTAAAGACGATAGTCACTCTATTGATTCAATTTTGAGAAATGAATGTGAAAAGGAGCTATTATACATCTACAAGGAGGTTTCGGAAACTTTAGGACTACAACTTAACATTGTGACTTTGCCGCCTGAGGAAGGTGGGTTTAAGGAAACTTGGAAATTTCTTGGAAAAAATTCAGTTCAAATTACTTTAATAGTAAGTGTCGCTGCAATTGTCATTTCTAGGTTTCCTGTAGAGAATAAAGAGCTAACAAAACTCCAAATTGAAAATTTGAAGTTGGATAATGAAATAAAAAGGAAAGAGCTAGAAAAATTAAATCTAGATTTCTTGCAAGAACAAGATGAGTTGAACAAAGAAACAGTTAAAGATTCTGTCGCTCTAGTAAACAAGAATTATAAAATTTCATGGAGAAAATCCAATCTATATAAAAAACTCAATAACTATCGAAAAATAGATTCTGTAGAAGTCATAAGGGTATGATGATGATAAACCCGTAGGAAAACCAAGAAACACACCAAAAAAGCATTTCTCTAAGTTTATTCTCAGAAGCGATGAACTGCCAAAACTTGAACTTGAAACTGCTGTAATAGATGTTATTTCACCTGCTATTAAGAGAGGAAAATTTAGATGGAAAGGATTTTACAATAATGAAATTATCAATTTCCTAATGGACGATTTTCATTTTAAGACCCAAGTGTTAAATGGAGGTATTAACTTTTCGAATAAATTTTCAATCGAAGTGGAAATGACTCAAAGCAGAAAAATAAATCAAGATGGGGAAATTAAGGTATCCAATTCAATAGTGAATCGAGTTATAGCATCAATTGAAAATGGAAAAAGAATTGAATACTAAAAATAACTAAGCACAACATCGATGCTATTACACATATGGCATAAAGTGCTATATTTAAAGGCTTGGGGGTGTTTGCAAAGTCCACAATCCAAATAGCAATCGGGATTGGATTCGCCAATTAAAAGATAAAAATAGTTACAAAACCTGCCTCTCCGAGAGGTAGGCAGAAACGAAAATTTCCTTTACCGCTCTAATTACCTCATACACCAAGTCAAAAACCAACCCAGATGAAAAGAACACTCATACTTATTACCGTACTTCTCATCTGCATCCAATCCCACAGCCAAAAACCAAGAGCAAGAGATTTAGGAGTTCCGTTTGTTGGTAACACTGGAGAATTCAATGCGATTACAGATGTAAAAGGTGTTGAAGTAGGCTATAGCACAATAATTTCTGGAGAGGGAGAGAATAGCGTAGGCAAAGGACCGGTCAGAACTGGGGTTACTGCCATATTCCCCCGAGGCAAGGCGAAAAAATTCAGTCCGGTTTATGCCAACTGGTACAGTCTGAATGGTAACGGAGAAATGACGGGTACCACTTGGGTCACCGAATCTGGTTTTTTAGAAACACCGATCATGATTACCAACACCAATAGTGTCGGGGTTGTTCGCGACGCCGTATTGAAATGGTATGTTGATACAGATTGGTACAGCGGCGAAGATTGGTGGTACACCTACCCCGTAGTGGCCGAAACGTATGATGGTTTTCTCAATGATATCTATGGTTTTCATGTTAAGGAAGAACATGTTCTAGAAGCTATAAAAAACACATCAAGCGGAAAGATCGCCGAAGGAAACGTCGGTGGCGGAACCGGAATGATGTGTTTGGGTTATAAAGGCGGAACGGGAACGGCCTCAAGAGTTTTTCAAATCAACGATTTGACATATACAGTAGGAGCAATCGTGCAATCTAATTTCGGGGCAAAAAGAAACTTATCGATTGCGGGAGTTCCCGTGGGCATTGAATTAAAAGACACCTTGAATTATGAATTTAACACCCCGCCACAATCCAGGCGACAAGAAGGTGACGGGTCGATTATTGTTATCGTAGCGACCGACGTACCTTTATTACCGCACCAATTAAAACGGATTGCACAACGCATTCCTTTAGGAGTGGGCATCGTAGGCGGGCGCGGAAGCAATGGGTCGGGAGATATTTTTTTAGCTTTCTCGACCGCTAATGAAAATGCCTTTAACCGCGATAAAAAAGCAACGGTAGAAACGATGTCGAACGATCGACTAATGCCCGTTTTTGAAGCGACGGTTCAAGCCGTTGAAGAGGCCATCATCAATGCCATGGTAGCAGCGGAAACTATGGAGGGAATTAACGGAAACAAGGCCTATGCTTTACCGCACGATTTGCTTATAGAAACGCTAAAAAAGTATAATCGGATAAAAGATTAAAATCCTATGAGTAAGGCTAAATTCGTTTTGCGCCAAACCTCTTATAGCGGGTGCACGACAAATTTCCTTTTTAAATGGAGTCGTCACAACTATTTTGTCGTGCCCGATTCTCTCAAAAGCTTTCCCCTCTTCTTTTCGAGAAGTTCGGGGATATGGTTTTTTGGTGCTATTCCGCATTTTTTCCTGTCCGACTTTTAGGGATGCGGCAAGAACCATAGATTTATCGTAGGCCCCCTAAAAACCGAACGATTTCCGAAGGGCCAACATCCGTACCGGTGAAACCAAGTAGGATCTCAAAAATCAAGAAGAGGTAAAAGCTCCTCCCTTTTTTAAAGGGAGGTGTCGTCCGCCCACGGCGGATGACGGAGGGATTGCCCGCAAACCTGCCAGCATCATATTTTTTTATTTCTTTAGCCGGAATCGTGACGCATAATCCCTCCGTCCGCCAAAGGCGGACACCTCCCTTTAAAAAAGGGAGGAACTCAAAAAAAAAATCAAAAAGGGAAATTTGTCGTGCACCCCTTCCAACTTAACAATACTTAAAAGCACCCTTTTTACCAACCTTCTTATTCTCGGCCAAACCGGCCTCGATTTTCTTTGCTGTCTTCGTTATGGCCAATCCGCCTAGACCCGTGCACCGCAGGGTATGCGGAATGGCATCGCCCACACGTTTCATCGTTTCGATAACCTCATCTAGGGGAATTACTTGGTCATAATCGGACAAGGCCATATTGGCACATGAAATTGCCGTAGAAGCTGCCATAACATTGCGGTTCAGGCAGGGTGCCTCTACACGATCTCCAATAGTATCACAAATTAGGCCCAAAGAACTCTGTAAGGCCATAGAAGCAGCGGCGAGCGATTGTTCTAATGTTCCATCTTGAAGTACGACTACTCCGGCAGCGGCCATACCCGAAGCGGAACCGCATTCGCCCATACAGCCACCGACCTCTGCCGAAAAAGTAGCATGCTCGGTAATAAAAACCCCGATCAATCCCGCGGCCAGCATTGCGTCAATAGTTTTATCACGGGACAGGTTTAATGTAGTCGCGGCACCTAATAATGTACCCGGCAATGCACCACACGATCCCGCAGTAGGTGCAGCTACGATAACACCCATCGAACTTTTAACTTCCATCACGGCAGAGGTAAAAAGTACGGAAGTATTCAACACATCGCCCGGCACCATCTTTTTCGCATCCATGGTCTTCTTGAAATTCAGGGATTGGCTTCCTAGAATTCGGTCTTTATAATGGGTTCCCTTTAATCCTGAAGTAATAGCGTTTTGCATGACGTCAACGATATTACCCATACGGTCTCTAACTTCCTGCTCGGTAATATTGCCTCGCATACGCTCATAGGCAATGGCCAATTGCGGCAGGTTTAGATTTTTGCTGGAATTAAATTCCAACATTTCCTCGACTGTAATAAAGGGTACTTTTAAATCTTTTCTTGATTTGATGGGAAGCACGGGAGAAATGCATCGAAGCTTTTTTTCGATTTTTATAGCAGAAATCCGTTCCAACAGCTTTTCCTGTTCCGTTTGCGTTGCTTGTACGGAATAAAATGATACTGAACCTTTATGCAGATTCACTTCCCCAAAATCGAAACTTTTAATGGTTTCCAGCATTTCGGAGGTGCTTTCGGTATAGATCAGTGTTACAAAAAAATCACCCATCAGGGAAACCGCTGCCTTATCGATTTCTATAATCTCGATCATTCCGCCACCTGTTGAAATAGCAATCAACTGATGGGTTTCCTGTTTATTCTTCAACGTTATCTGATACGTATTCGGGTGTGCGGCACCGATCGGGTGAATATCGATTTTAATTTTGATACCCGTATCTGCCATATGCTGTTCATAGTCTTTCAGGCGTTCATCGTCGGCTTCCCAACCGAGCAATCCCCCAAATAGGCCCATGTCGGAACCTTGTCCAGAATGCATAGTAGCAAGCGAACCATTGGGATCGAACTCGATATAGACTTCATCGATATCACCTTGCATCAGGTCTCTACAAATTCTTCCAATCCTTAGTGCCGCTGCACAATGAGAACTTGACGGCCCTCTCATTACCGGGCCGACTACATCGTTAAAAATACTAGGGTATGTTTTCATGGGAAGCAGTATTAATTATTTTCAATTACATTGAGCAAAAATTCCCGGACAAGCCCACAAGGCCTTAAAACTCCAAAATCCATGCACCAAATTCCAATTCGTATAAAAAAGAATTCGTGCAAATTCGTGAAATTCGTGTCCAAACATTACGGAAAATAGAACGAGAGAAGTCTAAGTGCATTCAACCCAAAGGGATTAAAGAAATCGTTTTACCAGACCAATTCCCCATAAATTTAAAGCTTAATAGCACTAAATCCGATTATTTATTTTGTTTTACGCAGGGAATAGGATAATATCGTCCAGTAGTTTGTGTAAATCCGCTAGCGTCAGTTCATTTTAGGCATCCCATTAAAGAACAAATTATTATGACAAAGAAAAAAATCCTAATTATTCTAGCCTTTACCTTGGCTAGCTGTTTTTACGGTACCGCACAGCAAAATCCCACCTTATCCTTAGAAGATATCTACAAGCATAACACGTACCGGCAAAAAGGGTTTGGCCCTGTTCGGTGGATGCGAGATAACAAGAGCTATTCGACCTTAGAACCAAATGCGGAAGCCGGCGGTAAGGATATCGTAAAATATGATGCGAAATCGGGTAAACGGACAGTTCTCGTTTCAGCTTCGAAATTAATACCGAATGGTGAAACGGCACCCCTAGAAATTTCAGATTATCAATGGTCTGAAGACAATAACAAACTACTGGTCTTTACGAACACCCGTAAAGTTTGGCGTTACCATACCCGAGGCGATTATTGGGTTCTTGACCTGACTACCGGAAAATTGGACCGTTTAGGCAAAACATTAAAGTCTGCAACTTTAATGTTCGCCAAGTTCTCTCCCGATGCCTCAAAAGTGGCCTATGTAAGTGAGTTGAATATCTATAATGAAGACTTAAAAAACGGCATGGCGATACAGCTGACAAAAGATGGTGGTGACAATATCATCAACGGCACCTTCGACTGGGTCTATGAAGAAGAATTGTCTTGTAGAGACGGGTTTAGATGGAGCCCCGATAGCGAACATATTGCCTATTGGCAGTCCGATACAAAGGGGGTGGGCACCTTTTATATGATTAACAATGTTGATTCTATTTATTCAAAGCCCATGCCTATGCCCTACCCGAAAGTAGGTACTACACTTTCAGCGGTCAAGGTCGGCGTCATATCGGCAAACGGGGGCGCAACGAAATGGTTCGATATACCCGGCGACCCAAGAAATAACTATTTGGCACGTATGGATTTTATTCCCAACAGCAATGAGGTGATGATACAACAACTCAATCGCCCTCAAAACAACAACAAGGTTTGGGTAGGAGATATCAATAATATGTCACTAACCACTATTCTAACGGAAACCGACGCCGCTTTTTTAGACATCCACGATGATATTCGCTGGCTCGACAATGAAAAGTCTTTTACTTGGTCTAGCGAGCGTGATGGTTGGTTACATTTATATAAGGTTTCTAGGGATGGGAAACTGGTACAGCCCATTACGAAAGGGGAATTCGATGTTGTCAACATTGATTGTATCGATACGAAAGGAGGTTATGTTTACTATATTGCTTCTCCCGATGATTTTACCCAACGGTACCTATACAGAAGCCGTATCGACGGTAAAGGTGAAGCGGAACGGATAACTCCCAAGAACAATTCAGGACAAAACGCCTACCAAATCTCGGCGGATGCCAAATGGGGAATCAGAACGTTCGAGAATACGACCACACCGCGCGTGTACTCTTTGATAAATCTTCCAGCGCATAAAGAAGTTAGGGTACTTGAAGACAACATCGAGCTAAAAAAACAATATGATGCCCTCGGACTAAATGCAAAGGAATTTCTTAAAATAGATATCGGTGCCGATAAGCTCGATGCATGGATGATAAAACCTGCGGACTTTGACCCTTCCAAAAAATATCCGCTTCTCTTTTATGTTTATGGAGAACCTGCCGGAGCGACCGTGCAAGATAATTGGGCGGGTGGAGATCTTTGGTCGCATTATATGGCCCAAAAAGGGTACGTGGTAATGAGCGTTGACAATCGCGGCACCAAAACCCCAAGGGGTCGCGCATGGCGCAAATCCATTTATGGTCAGATCGGTATTCTTGCTTCAGAAGACCAATCAAAGGCAGCAACAGAGATTCTCGAAACCTATGATTTTATCGATTCCAACAGCGTCGGGATCTGGGGATGGAGCGGCGGAGGCCAAATGACACTTAACTGTA
>Ga0115029_1002273_pt1 | contig 11658 bp, 19 predicted proteins | sample SidtaG_3_FD_87297 | JGI IMG/M metagenome (GOLD analysis project Ga0115029, IMG submission 87297) | Marine algal microbial communities from Sidmouth, United Kingdom - Sidmouth_Asex1 metaG | ecosystem: Host-associated > Algae > Red algae > Unclassified | place: Sidmouth, United Kingdom | collected...
CGTCGATGATGGCTGACGCCACGGACATGGCCGTACTTCGCCGTAAAGCGACGCACTTGGTGAGCTTGGCGAAGCGGTCGGTGATAACCAATATGAAGCGATCGCCCTTTTTGGAGGCCGGGATGGGCCCCAATATGTCAACGGACAGCTCCGTGAGAGGCTCAGTAGCCGGGAACAGCGTCAAGGGCGTGGTGTGTCCCAGCAAGGCGAGGCGGTTTTGGGCACAAGTTGTGCACTTGGTGATGGTGGTGTGAATGTCCTTTACCATCGAAGGCCAGAAATATGTCTTTCGCATGGTGTAGTACATCTGGTTCGTACCGGGGTGGGCTGCCACTATGGCGTGGTGCTCGAGCGTCAAGACGCGTTCGCGTCATGATTTTGGTATATCCAATTGGTTGCCGTAAGGCGTCCGGCGATACAGAGCGTGATGCTCGTTGCGGAAGAAGGCCTTGGCCGCTCCGCGCTCCACGCGAGTGGACATCTCGACACAAGTGTCGCCTGTTTGTTGTGCTTCGACAACATCGTCGAACTCCACCGGTTCTGGTGTGTCGGTACCCGTGTACCTCCCCGTTCTTAAGCCTTTGGCCGTCTCGGCCAATACAAGGCAAGTTATATCATCATGGATATCTTCTGGCGGCGCCACCGTAGAGGCGCGCGACAGGAAGTCCGGCAAGTGGTGCGATGCACCTGGTTTATACACCCTATCGAAAGTGTATTCGGAGAGGCGAAGTCGCCATCGCATCAAGCGTCCGCTTGAGTCAATCGTGCTGTAGATTCAGCTAACTGCTTGGTGATCGGTTCGGATGAGAAATCGTTGCCCACCGAGGAAGTGCCTCGGCTTGAGGACAGCCCATACGACGCCGAGGCATTCGCGCTCCATTGTGGAGTAGTTTTGCTCTGCAGCAGTGAGTCCTGTGCTCCAATATCCGACAGGATGAAGCAGTTCGCCCGGTTCCTCCTGGAGGAGTGTAAAACCAATTTGGTCGGCGTATGCGTCAACGTCGACGACAAACTTCCGGTTGGCCTTTGACAAGGCAAGTACCGGTTGGCACAATAGTGCGTTCCAAAGGTCTTCAAATGCGGCTACTGCCACGTCCATCGGTGGTGTTAGGTCTGGTGGGATCTCGGCCCCAGTCAGGGCGTTCAGGGGCTTCGCTCGTTTAGTGAAGTCCTTGATATAACGTCGATAGACGTTGCACATGCACAAAAAGCTTCTCAGCTGGATCTTCGTCATTGAGATCTTGGCGTGCTTCAGAGCATCCACGTTCTTGTTGTGCACGTGCAGTTGGCCGGGGCGGAAAATATGTCCGAGGTACTCGACTTAGTCGGAGAACCATATGCACTTTTCCAAGTTCAGGGTAACCCCGGCTTCGCGGAGGCGGTGCAGAACCATTCCAACGTCCTTGACGTGTTGTACCGCGTTCGCGGAAAGGATGATGACATGGTCTCAGTAGAAGAGGCATATCTGCCACTTCAAGCCCAAGAGGATAATGCCCAAGGCACGCTGGAAGGTATCTGGCGTGTTCGGCAAGCCGAAAGGCATTGGTAACCAGTGGTAAACACCACACTGCGTTGTGAACGCCGTCTTCTCTTGGTCTTCCTTGCGTAGCGGCACTTGCCAGTACCCCGCGGTGCAGTCGATAGACGAGAACAACTGGGCATCTCCCTAGGAGTCAAGGCAGTCCTCCATTCGAGGCAAGGGATAAGGATCCTTCTTGGTGATGTTGTTTAACCGACGATAGTCGACACAGAGTCGGGCTTTGCCATTCTTCTTTGGTTCAATTACCACGGGGCTTGCCCAAGCACTATGGCCATGGGCAATGACGTTGAGCTTCAACATCTTGTTAATCTGATCAGCGATGATCTGCCGTTTGAACGGCTCTGACCGGTAGGGTTGGGCCCGTATGGGCAGAGCGTCTGGTGGCGGAACGATGGCGTGCTGCGTAGCACGGATGACACCTAGGACTCCATCCCAAATCGACGAATGCGTCTTGAGCATGTCTCGAATCTGCTTGTGCAGATACTCGGAAGCCTCACTGAGGTCGAGGTCCTGGAGTGGGTCACGACTGGCGTTGTCTGATGAAGTATCGGTTTCAACTTTTGGAGTGTTGTCATTCAAGACGGCGGCCAACATAGGCCCTTGCTGAGGTTCCGCAAACCCCACATTGAGTTCTTGCGAAAAATGACTTGGTCTTTGCCAAAGTTGAATAACTTGACTAAGAAGGATTCGTCGGGCTTGACGATGGCTAGGCCGCGGGCGACCGCCATTGACTTATGTCGGCATAACCGAGCGTTCGGTGTGATGGTAACCATACCAGGGGTGTCGCATGTGGCCATCATCCACTCCTCTTGTTGTCCGTCGGCATGTACCTGTTTACAGGCTCGCACCCTTGCGGGTTTGCCTTGCCAATGACGGTCCGAGGCACTGTCATTAACACAATCCAAGATCGGCGTTGGCCGAGGAAGCTCCTCCGTGCAGCGCACGTGTTCCTGCCAGACGATCTTACGCAAAAGCGGCAAGATCGCCTCGATGTTGTGATCAATGAACTCGGTCCCAAGGATGCACGGGACTGACAAGTTGTCGAAAACGAGGAATTGGTCAAATAGACGAACACCCCCGGTGTCTACATACAGATATATGGCATACTTCGTCACGAGAAGATTGTTGTTTGCATCTTGAATGCGCGGAAGCGTGGTCAACTCCTCGGCGCAAGCCATCCAGTTCGCAGGGAGAACACTAGTTCGAACTATGTTCACCCCGGCGCTCGTGTCAAGTGCAGGGCGGTAGCTCCACCTCACACACATGCACGGGCCAAGAGTGGCGGCGATCTCGTAGTGCCGTAAGGCACGGCGCAACAACCTTGTTATCGTACGCTTTCGCGTTCCGCCGGGCAACCCCAAGTCGGGCACCTGGCCTGGGCGTTTTTTGAGTCGTACACGGCGTCGGCCGGATGTTCGATCTCGTCTTCTTCGACGTTACCGTCGGCAAGGGCATGAACGCCGATAGGCGGTTGGCGACGCTCGCAAGGGCGATATGGTTCGGAACACTGTGCGGCAAAGTGCCCCGGCTTGTTACAATTGTAACAGATGTCAGCCCGATTTGCTTGCGGGACGGCCGCCCGAGGGGACGGCGGGGTGTGAACCGGTGTGAACGGTCGCTCCGTCGTCGTCCGCCGGTCCTGTGTCGCGTAACCGACTATGATTGCCGTTGAGCGGGTCATCTTGAGCTGCAAGCGCAGCTTGTTGGTGCCGTCCCAGTACATCTGGGCGGTAGCAACCGTCTCTGGTAGAGTTCAATCCGGGAATCGGCCATTCAGGACCCGTACATGCGCTTGAACAAGGTCCGAAAGACCCGTGATGAAGACGTCCTTAACGTCTTGAATGTTGATTAAACCGTTCAGAACATTGCATTGCGATTCCACGCGGGTACCAAAGGCCGTGGGCGCCTCGTTGTCTTGTTGCTTCAGCGTAATGATGTCTTGGTGGGCGTTAGCCATAGTTGCGTGTGTCGCGTTCTTCAAGAAAAGCCAGTTGACGGCATCTTCGTATGTACGGATGGCATAACGCTTACGTCCGAGAGTGCTGTTGAGCGCGCCGAAAAAGGTCATCTTGGCATTGCCGGACGCTCCGTCCAAACGTTTGTTGAGACAATGCAACCGTTGTGCCTCCTTAGGCGTATACGTCAGTTGACGGCGGATCAGGAAGTACGTCCTGTAGTCCAGGAGAGTCTTGAAGCGGATACTTGCAGGGCGGATCATCTTGATCCTGTTGGACTGTGACGCTCGTCGCCGACTCCACTGCCGGTTCGCAGATGAATGATGGTCGGTGACCCCTATGGTACCCCAGATGGTACAGTTGCAAGACGTGGTCAAGTTGCAAACATTCGTGTTCGGTCATTTTGGGGCGATACTTTTGGCATGTTTGGATTTGATCTTCGCTTTGCTCTAGTGGCTTTTGATTTGGGGAGTGATCCGATTTGATGCTAGGGCGTGGGCGTCGGCGTGGGCGCAGGAGGGTAGAGCACTTGGCACGGTGGGGACTATTTCAGAGGTGCTCTCGGTTTGTATACGCAGGCGAACCTTAGGACAACCAACAAAGAACGTTCGCACAAACACACACAAGCTCAAGCCACTGAACCACTTCACCGTGGTCCCCCAATCCCTATCCCCACTGTATTTCAACAGTTTATGGGCCCAGAGCCGGGGCTATGACAAGGGCAAGGTGTGCCAGTCGGTGTCGCGGCGGTCGCGGCAAGTGCGAAGAAAACGAGGGCAAGGTGGTTTAATGACGTTACGGCAAAGTCTCAAGGCTCGGCAAGGTTGAGCGCTACGACAAGAAGACATCATGGACGGATACGCTGCCGGCATGGGTGGCATCAAGATCGATACAATGACGGAGACGAACTTCCACGAGTGGCGTCAGCGCATCAAGATGGTCCTAGCGCTGCGCGACCTGGACGATAAGCTTGACGAAGCCGGCAAGCTGGCGGATGCGGAAGACCGCGAGTTGGCTTCGTGGAAGCGTCGAAACACGAAGGCGAGCGCCATTATTGGGCTCACTCATGAGTCTGAGCAGCTCTAGCACGTGTCGGTATGCAAGACGACGGCGAAAATGTGGTCGACGCTGCACGGTGTCTTCCAGCGCAAGAGTTCGATGAACAAGATTAAGGCGCGACGCGAGTTCTACACCGTCGCGATGAACGTCGGCGAGGGCATGCTGGGCTACATCAACCGCGTGCGAAACCCCCAAGAGAACCTCAAGGCTATGGGCGGTGAGGTGACAGAGATGGATGTCGCCATGAGTGTTCTCAACGGGCTGATGTCCAAGTACGAGTACCTGCTGGTGGCTCTCGACGCCAAAGGCGAGGACGAGCTGAGCCTCGACTTTTTCAACAGCCGATTGCTTCACAAGAAGATGCGTCAGAGAGACAAGTCACCGGCGACCAAGCGCATTGGCGACATGGCACTCGTCGGCGCCAACTATCGAGGTCAAGGCCGCCGTGGTGACTTCTCTGAAATCGAGTACTACTACTGCCATAAGTTTGGGCACATCTCTCACGATTGCCCAGTGCTCATGGCCAACAGGCAGAGTAAGGACACGGTGGCTGCCAGGGCCGCTGACGATTGAAGCAACAGCGACGACGTCATTTGTCTGGTGGGCAATGCGACTGACAGCGATGACATCTCCAAGTCGTGGCTCGTCGACTGTGCGGCGTCTGCACACATGTGCTGGATGCGCGCGTGCTTCGACGCCAACCAGACGACCACGGGACGGCGCGTCACGGTGGGTGACAAGAAGTCCGTAGCAACGGCTGTGGGGGGGTCCCCCTGGACTCGGATGACACGACCCTCCGGCAGCAGCCGGAGGGCGCTGGTCGCGAGCTTACACGTAGCGTCCCCAGAGGGGGGTGACGTGTGGCGCCCTCTCGGGTGGGTGCCCGGAGTGGCCCCCAATCTCACATGTTTCACTCCCTCCTGGGGGGTGAACGAAGGAGAAATTCCTGATCGGACCTCCCGGTGGGGCCTGACACAGACGACAGGGGCGCCGGCCCCTCTGTCCTCTGGGCCCCCTGGAGGGGCCGGAAAGCTTTCGAAAGCTTCCCCACTAGGGGCAGGACCCGGAACCGAGATCAGATTTCGGCCATTGAAGATATTTACCAAGGACTGCCATCGGAGAATAGGAAAATCTAGGGGCTAAGTCCCTTGGGATTCAGAGGGACTTACAAGTCCAGGCTGACCCGAAATTCTATGGGCCAGATATCTCTTCCTGATGAAGAGCGTCACTTGATCCGTGGCAGGGGCCACCGGAGGCTCCTGTTCCAGGAACCTGGCCCTCTGGGCACTGGTCCCCCCATGACTGCCTCGTGGGCAGGGTTCGTGTGCGCGTTTTGCTCCCCCCGAGAATACTTCAGTGTGAGTGCTGGGATCGACCTGCTTCAATGAATAAATCAGCGTTGCATTTGCGTTCGTTCCGGCGTTCTGGTGCGAATCGTGCCTTGTGATCCAGGCACTTGTGTCCTTTCTCCTTTGTGTCGCTCCGTATCCTGTGCTGGGTTTTCTGACGGGGCCGTTCCCCGTCGGCTTTGCTGGCAGAAAGCACTATTTTTTGTTGATAAACGGGGGACAGGGTTCGGCCATTCTAAATCAGTCGGGCGTACCCTGTGTCCATTCTTACGGTGGGTCTTCGGTGTGTCTTTGTCTTACTCTTGGGTGTGACTGAGTTGCTGTGGTTGTCTGAGTAGAGCGATTGTCCGAAAGGAGGACGGTGTCCTTCCGTCATGAACGTACCAGGGGTGACGGAGACCGGCGCCGAGGGCGCCGGCAACTTTTCACGGGGTGACCGTGAAGGAGCCAGCGATGGTTCGGGGGCCAGGGGCCCCGGGGGAGTCCCTCCTCGGACGGGGGGTCGATCCGGCTCGACCGCATCAGAGCGCGTCGGGCTGGGAGATGGGGGCGGAGATGGAGGGGTATTCCGGTTTTCTCCTTCTACAGCTGAGGGGGGCGAAGGCGAAAGGGAATTCCCGTTTTCCCCCCCCCCAGGGTCAGGGAGGTTCTGACGGAGGAGTATTCCCGTCTCTTCACCCCCAAGGTCAGGGGGGCTCGGACGGAAGGGTATTCCTGTCAATCCCCCCCCATGGTGAAGGAAGCGTGGATGAAGGGGCATTCACGTCTCCTCCCGCTAGGGATGTGAAAGATGGAGCCGGAGGGGTATTCCCGCCGTCACCTCTTCGACCGATCGGCGAGCGGGACCAAGCGGTTCCCACTCTGCCGTAGGGTCCGTATGATGGACGGGTCAGGCCGGCTTGAGCCGCTGGCCCACGCCGAACGCCTACTCTTGGAGGTGGACATCGGGTCCCCCAGGGAACACAGGACGCGGCGGTCTTGTCAGCCGCCCTACGGAATTCTTTGGACGTTTTGATTAGCCCCTTACACGATCGACTGTCTCTAATAGAGACAGCTATCCGGACCACACGACGGTCCCGGCGCCGGCGTCGGCGAATGAGTTCCTCCTCCTCGGACCGAGAAAACTCCGGGGGAGATGGGGGCCGCCATGTGCCTCGTCGCTCGGTGACCCGTGCCCTAGGGCGCGAGCTGGAAGGGGAAACCCATAGTTGGATTTCCCCCAAGATCGTCCCAGCAGACAATCGCTATGCAGCAGTATTATATTACGCAACCTACGCTTTGACGAATCCCTACTTCTGGTACGACCAGACTATGGCGCACGGCCTTGGCCGTCTGCGTAAGGACGTATTGGCCACCTTTTGCCGTGACGCAGAGTGGGATGGGACGCCCGTCTTAGGCGTCTTCGAATTCCTCAGCCGCTTCGTAAAAGCGGGTGACGATAATGATGATTCGGAAGGCAGAGCCCTGTATCTCCTTCCCGATTTCACTCAGGGTGACCTCAAGAGGGAGTTGTATACGATCATGCCATCTCTAGAAGAGGGGCGGAGTGGGGAGGTCAGCTCCTATTGGGAACTGATCAACTCGCTCCTCTGCAAATATGCGGACGAGCAGTCGCTAAGTGATCAAGATGCTTTGTTCCATGGGGTCGCCTAAGGGGCGGACGAGACAGAGAAAGATTACTACGTACGCCCTCGAGGGATACGTCGCCTGTGTGGCTATATTCACACGGAGGGACAAATGAGAAGTCGCTGTATGCAGGGACTTGGCTGGGAGATTCGCGCCCATGTGCGCGAACATATTACACCTAACATACCAATGGAACAGCTGGTGCAATATGCCCAGCGGAAGAGGGACGTCTGTCGTTGACGTCAACAGGAACGAAAAGATGAAGAGGACCGACGAGCCGAGGCCCGTCGGGTACGTCGCGCAATTCGACCAACGCCGCGAAAATACGTAACCGCGGCAGTAACAGCTTCACTTAAGGTGGGCAAAGCCCCTCCGTGTCCTTCCCGATGGGGCCCACCTAAGGGGGGGAGGTGGATCCATCCCGAAGGGACCCCCCGAAGGTTGGCGAAGCGGGTACTTCCCGATGGTGCCCCTCAAAGGTGAAGGAGGCCCCTCACGACCAGACCCGATGGGTTCCCGCTAAGGTGGGGGAAGGGCCTCAAGGGCCTTCCCCAAGGACCCTCACCAAGGCGAGGAAAGCTCCACACTGAGTCCTCGTCGTGGTTGACATTCTGGCGCGCCAGTTTTTGTATTACGACTCCTATTGCGGTGGCGGGGCGGCGTCGGTCCTGCAAGTCGTGCGCCGCTGGTTGCGCGACGAGGTTGCTGCTCGGCTCGGCGATGACGTTGTCGATGGGTAAGAAATTGACGATTGGACGGGTGTGATGGACGCGGGCTTGCCCCAGCAAAGTGATGGGGGGAGCTGTTGTGAGCTTGAAATGGCTGCTGCCGACTGCTTTGCGCTGGGAGCACCGCTAAGCTTTGCCCAACCTGACATGCCTGTACTGCGACGCCGTATTGGCGTTGCTCTTTATGTGGACAGCTTGACCGCGGCCGATGCGTGCGCCCGCCTCCCGGTTGTTTCGTTGGCCGATGTAGCTGTGGAGGCCTAGGGGAGGCAGATGCTTGTGTGGGTGGTGGGCTTGGGTGGCTTGAGTCTGAGTGACTGGCGTATTGCGCGCGGGCACAGTCAATACCTACTTTTCCGCTCTATCAGCTCCATTCTTTCTGGCCCTGCATTTCCGCTCCAGCATGAGTGCGGTGCGCTCGTACGCAAACAGCAGAGACGTTCTGTTTTCTTCAATACAGTGGGCTGGCGTACCGAGCGGGCTGCCAACCGTACCCGTTCCGCTGCCAAGTTCAGGCGCAAGTCGGACAGCGTGCGTGTCGCGTGGGGTGCCGTCAGGACAGTGATGGGCAGGGCGCGCGACGGGACTGTGCGCAGTCACAGAAAAAGAAAGAGCGCCAGTTGGGCTGCCACTGGGTCAGCCCCGACCGGGAAGCGGGACGGGAGGGAGCTCGGCCACTTGTGGCAGGCCAGTTTAGCGTGCGTCGCTCCGCCCATCTCTTCGATCTCTGCAGCCGGTGAGGCTATGTGCTTAACGCGAGAGAGCGTGGGACCCCAGATTGGAAACGGAGGCTACAGGTGACCAGGCAGATGGAGCTTCAGCTCCACTGGAAATCATCAGCAGGGTCGAAGGTGACCAACAACGAGGGACCGTCTCGAAGAGGCTGGGTCTCCCAGATTCAAGTGACCGCCCACAGCCCGGCACCATGCTGGGTACCTGACAAGTCTAACTCTCGGATGGGGGACTTCGAGTATGTTGGCGGATTGCCGAGTGAGCTCCCGGATGATCGCCCACCGACGCTTCCACTGTGTACTGGCGAGGCATGGGCTGGTATGGGTAGAACGCCTTGGTGACCGGAGTGTGGAGCGTGAGCACCATCGTTCTGAAATTAGGACCTACTATTGCTTGTCATAGCCCCAGTCTTTCTGACCATGCGTGTCTACTGCTGCACGCGGGCGGTCCGCTCTTTTGAAAACGATAAAAGTACTGTTCGTGTACTTCTGCATGACTGCGGCTTTGGGTGTGGCCAGGTCAGCGGTTGGCGGCGCGGGCGGCGAGACTATGAGCAGCCACCGAAACGGAACCAGCGTCAGTCGGGCAGGTGCTGAGTCAGCTCCGACAGCGAAGTGGAGCGGGTAGGAACGCGGCCACTGGCGGCGGACTAGCGCGGCTGAACGGCTGTTGCCGGCTGGTGGAGACTGCAGGGGCTGGCACGAGGACAAGTCTCACGCAGGGCACCACCTCTGTGAGAGGTGGAAAGCAGACAGGAAACAGGAGCTGCCCGTGCCGTAGAGCCTGGAATCGACTGCTGCGGAGCCTGCAACGTCCGCATCGATACAGGTACTGTCCTCTAACCCTTGGCCGCAAATTCGTAACCGCAAGCCACAAACCCGTAACCCTACCCCTGTTTGGATCTGCCAGATAGGATCGGAAGAACAAGACGGTCTTTTTCTGAACCATTTCTCATCCACAATGACATAAAGCAGAGTAGACAGCACCTCCAGGGCCCTCACAGCGCCTTCAGAAGATCTGAAAGTGGGCGATATGCCTCATTGGTAAAACGGGCTGTAGAATGTCCAGCGAGCTCCCCCGAATCGGACGATATGAGTGAAATGACCAATTCTTGACAAAATGCTAGGTCGGGCGGCGTTCCTGTCCCTGCGGACCGATGCGGCGTACGGGTCAGGTTGTCCACCTCGTGTCGGGGCCGGACCTACTCGGCTCTTGGAGAACTGGGAAACGCCATCTTTTGGGAACAAAGTGGACCGTCTGAGAAGTATTCTCTCAGAGAAATGAAAGTCGAGGCCGATCAGGTATCTTAACAATTTAGGACGACAGCAAGTGGAAGGCGCTTCCTGTTCGTGGGTGGATCGCAGGGGCCTTCATGAATAAATGGTACTCTGATATAATGGATGGATATACTCCGATATACTCATATTCAAAGAAAGCGAGCCGGATTTCACCCACTCATATCTCAATGGTACCGCCATTTAATGGCTCCAAAGTGGACAAACGCAAGTCCAATGACTTAGCATTCGTACGATGTAGGCATCCAACTATCTCAGGGGACTATACTTGCCAGTCGCCTCAGAATGCTCGAAACCGGGACAGACAACGCAGGTACATGTTGGAAAGTTGCTGAACAGGAGTGAGCCAACTCAGGGCCGATCGTCAAGAGTGAAGGCGTGTGTCGAACGTGGCGAGACGTCGCCTTGTGTCGCGCGCGGCGGCTCATGGAAGGCCAACCAATTTCAGAATGAGTCTCAATACTTGAGACTAACGGAGGTACCGAGATGGACACCGAAGTCCATGCCCCTTGCCTCGCATTCACTGTCGCGAGCTGACAGCTGGTCATGGTTCTCGAGTGGGTTGTCTTCAGAACTTGCACGGCAACCCCCTCTTTGATGTTTCTTGGCAACATGCCTTGCAAGTACATCCTGTCGGACGTAGTTATTCAAGAATCTGATTTATTTTGGACAGAATCCGTATTCTTAATTATATCCTTCTTTTTTTGTCTGCGGATACAGATCCTATCTGTATTCCAGAAGTTGTGGCAAAAATCTTTTCTGATTCAAGAAATGCTGATGTTGAGTATATCCGAGTGGTCCGATAGTTGGCAGATTCATAAGCCCCTGGTGGATCGGCCTTTGATGTTCGCACCTTTGTGGATGACGCTTGGCAGTACTGTAATCTCATCCTTGATTGCGCCATCGTTTTCTTTTGCATCGTGCATGAACGGTTGTTACTGGGTGCCTGCTTCGATGTCTGTCCGAAGAGCTGGTGGTTGTTCGGAGGCAAGTATTTTCACCTGGATACAGTAGCCCCCTTCGCCAGCACTGAGCGGCCCAATGCTCCCCGATCCAGCTCAGATCGGGCCGCGTGCGCGCCTAATCAACCGCTCCGACGGGAATGTGGCAGCCGCATTTTTTCGTGTACGCTGACGCCTGCCGGGGTGCAGGTCCTTCTTGTGCACCGGTTTCGCCCCATGCTGTTGAGCGGCACCCGTGTGTGCTTGAGGAGCACAGTCGCGCTTTTTTGTTTCGCTTGTTGCGTTCGCGCCATGGAGGGGCTTCCCCCCCCCCCCCCCCCCCCCCCCCCCCCCCGCCGGGCGCCGTCCCCCCCCCCCCCCCCCCCCCCCCCCCCCCCCGGCGCCCCCCCCCCCCGCCCTCCCCCCCCCTCCC
>Ga0115029_1002278_pt1 | contig 11631 bp, 12 predicted proteins | sample SidtaG_3_FD_87297 | JGI IMG/M metagenome (GOLD analysis project Ga0115029, IMG submission 87297) | Marine algal microbial communities from Sidmouth, United Kingdom - Sidmouth_Asex1 metaG | ecosystem: Host-associated > Algae > Red algae > Unclassified | place: Sidmouth, United Kingdom | collected...
CGAGCCTCCGCACCGTCCTCCGCGGCGTCTTGCGGGCGGCGAGCCGCCCGCAGGCGCAGCGGCTTGCGGAGGAGCTCACCCAGTTCACCACCAGCCTCCCCCTGCCGGTCGTCATGAACCTGCTCGCCAAGACGCTCGCGCGGATGGGCGCGCGGGTAACGATCAAAAAGGCGACGCGCCGCAAAATGAAGGTCGTCGTCGCCTTTGCGGGCGGCCGCGCCGTCGCCCTCCGCGACGCGCCGTGCCCGGCGTACAGCAGCGGCAGCCACGTGTCGGTCGACGAGGGGGGGTCGGGGGGGGGGGGGGGGGGGGGCCCCCCCCGCGCCCCCCGGGGGGGGGGGGCGGCCTTTCCCCCCCGGGGGGGGGGGACGCCCCCGGGGGGGGAAGAAACACCCCCCCCCCCCCCCCCCGACGGCGGCGGCCGCCGGCCCCCAGTGTCCCGCCGCGTCGCAGCGCAGCGATGTCGGCGGGTAGCGATGTGAGACTTTATGGCCATGGGTAGAAGATATTGACATAGAAGCGCGCCGCGCGGCGGTTCATCGCACTATCACGAATGGTCTGCGGCGTGGCAGCAATACCATGAGCCTTCGTGACCTGGTCAAAGTCCCTCACAACGTGTTCCAAGCGCAGTACAGAGCAAAAGGGAATAGACCGCAGAGAAGGCCAGTCCGCACCCGGTTCCATAGACCAGCACAGACGTGTACAGCCAGCGCCCACTAGAGGGCAGCCCGGAGTTGACTCGCAACTGCGCATCTCCGACATCACCACCTCCTCACGCACCTTCCCCCCCACCGCGCGAACGATGGCTCGTGCCACGCCGTACCTTACAACCTCGGGTCCGTCTTCAGGAAGACGATATGCCACCCCGTCGTACCACGGGAGCCCCCGGTACGCGGGGCAGGCCCGCAAGTGCTGCAACGGGTGTCCCCCCTCGCAGCACGACATGCGCGGGACAAAGGTCAGGGAGTTGGATACGTGCACGATTGTGCCGCCTAACCGCACGCCGAGCGCATCGGCGACGGCGCCGAGGCCATGCCGCTCTGAGAGCTCGTCGAGCACAACGGCGGCGGCCCGGCGAGGAATATCCTGCCGGTGCCCGGCCACGCAGGCAGTGTCGACCCCGACGCGCACCCCAGAGAGTGGAGGACGAGTGCCTCGTCCGGGCACCACACCGCCGCCGGCGAGCACCGCGTCATCGGCGTCGTCCACGCTCTCGTCCTCAAACCAGTCGTCAAACTGGGACGCCTCCTTGGCCAGGCGCGCCCGAATCTCCAGCGATCCCTGACCCACCCGCAGCATCTGGGTCCGGAACGTGTCGTCGCTGCCGCTCGTTCTGCCGTACCGCCGCTTGTCTTGTCCGTGCAAGGCCTCATTGCCACCCTTGTCCCCGTTGTTGATGGCGCCGTGCTCCTTAATCGCCTCCAGGACGTGCGCGAGCAGCTTGTGCACCTTGGTGCTAAACCACTCGCCCAAAATGGGCACCATGTACTTCAACACGAAAGACTTGGCCAGCGCCCCGACCTCCTACGCCTCTGCCACCGACATGGGCGCCCGGCAGTGGCGGTGCCCCGTGAGGCGTGAAACGAGCTGCGCGTACGTCACAAACAGAGTCGTCACGGCCACGTGGTACGGGGCGTCGCCAAACACGGCCTGGTAGGCGGCTTTGTCGAAGGCGGGCACAGTCTTGGCTTGCTTCCCCTTGGACGCCGTCCCCGAAACCACGGGAGCGGCAGCGGCAGTGCGAGTGGCGCTTGCGTCGCTGTCGCCGCTGGAGTCGCTCGCACCGCTGTAGACGGCGGCCTCGCTGGCCACGCTGGCCGCGCTGTCAGCGTCGGAGTGGTTGGGCCAGGCCTCGGCGTCCTCCCCGTCCGCCACGTCAACTTCGGCCATCAAGGATGCCAGAACGTCCTCTAGATCGGCTTCGGCGTCCACGTTGCCACTGGCGGCGCCGGCGACGTGGTCCGCCGAGCTGGCGGCCACCGCCCTCGCCGTCGTTGTCGCCGTCGACGGGGAGGGTGCCGCCGCGGCGCGTTCATGCAACCGTTGGGTTTTAGCCGCCTGCGCCGAGGTGGAGCCGTCGCGCACCTTGGCCTTTTTCTTGGGCTGCGGCCGCCGCGTTGTACCGGGTGAGAACAACCCGAGGACGATGAACATCATGAACCAAACTCCCCCACGCTGTTGCTCGCCCGTGAACGTTGCCTGCTTCCCATTAGGCGCGACCAGATACCTGCGGGTGCACTCAGCATGCGGCCAGCAGAAAAAGACAATGAAAAGAAAAGGATGCCAGTCACCAAGTCAGGCCCTGCGCCGGTGCGGATGGAAAAGCTGCCAGAAGAGCATGATGACAAGCTCACTAAGAAAAAAAAAAGGACAAAGAACAAGTGCCAGAGCGTACCCAGGTGGGACATAGGACGCCAGACTGCGCCGACCGAGGAGGTCAATGCGGACGTTTCCCGCTCGAAGCGTGGCGGCCTCGTCTCGGTATTGCGGGTAGAACTCGGCGCACACGCCGGGGAATAGAACGACGAGGCGATAGCAGAGCATGCGGGTTACGCCAAGGTCGAGAATCTGTGATGGGAGTGGAGAGCCGGTGCCACACGCAAACATAACCGCAATCGCGTACAAGGAACAAGCAGCGTGCTGAGAGCAGAATGGTCAGACCACAGAGGCAGTGGGGTACACAGCACCAACCACCCGACGAGAATACAGAGCAGATTGGACAAGGACAACTTACGTGCAGGGGGTCAAAAGCAATCATCTTGTAGAGGTAGTAGGGGGCGGTGGTCAGCCCGCCCAGACACGCCAATGCCGGGATGAAGGCGTTCATGCTTCTTTTCGACTCGATATACATGCGTCGCGGGCGCTTCTTGTTTGCTTGACTAAGTGCAGTGGCCTCCATCTGATCCTCTAGGGAGTCAATGACATCTCGAGGCGCCCCCTCCGTCCCCTTTTCCGTGCACGCATCCGCCGCCAGCACATCGCAGCTCGAGCACGGGCGACCACAGTTGCCCGACTTGAGGCACAGCACGGAACGCTCCTCGGGGCGGTCGCAAGCGTACAGGAGAATACGGAAGAACGCCAGGCGCCGGCCACCGATGCTCTCGTCCAGCGTCGCGCCCCTGTGGCTCGACCGGATGGCGTCCCGAAACGCCAGGTACAGCGTCCGCTGCAAGACGCCCCAGCGGCGGCCTTTGGCTTTCTCTTTTGCCCCCGGTTCCTTACAGGTGTGCACGTAAGGCACGTACGCGACAGTGTGCCACTCCACCGCTCCTGTCACGTCGTTAACGACGCGAATTCGTACAGGGTACAAGTAGTGGGCTGAAAGAAGGAGGCACCGGAGAAAGAATAGCAAAAGGCCAACATGGGAAGACAAGGCGAGGTCAGCGGATATAGTCCAAGCTGGCCCGCAGAACTAAACTCGTCGGGTCGGGGCACCTAGGAATGCATGAGGCCAAGGCGCACGAACAGGCTCAGAGCGGTAGAGAAGCCAAAAATACACCGAGCATACAAGTCATGCACAACCGAAGGAACTGAGCACCGAATCGTACCACCTGACCATGAAAGCAACGTCGCGTCGCTGTAGACGTAGATGCCGAGCACAAAGCCACTTCCTCCCGAGATGGAGTCGATGGCGTCCTGGTGTGCCTGAAAAGCCTCACGGTCAATAGGGTGTTCCCGTCGGTCGCCAACCTCTGCGGCATCACGGCGTAGCTGCACCCTGCCGGCATCCCGAAGCACGCGTAGCGCCACGTCCATCGCCGATCGGAAGAAGGCAACGTACTTGACCCCCCCCTGCGTCATGGTGCACTTCTTCCAGCCCGCCATCAACACCGCATCGTCTAGATCATCCCGCAACGCGTTTCGTAGCGTGTTGGCCGTTTTGAACACGCCCGAAATGAACGGGCTGCCACGAGCCTTGAGGGCGTCGGACAATGAGCAGCCGCCGGCCGTTGAGCCGCCCTTGCGCGACGCCGCCGCGGCGTCGGCGGAGGTGCCGCCTCTAGGCACCTGTTCGTCGGTGTGCGATCCCGCCCTCGTCGCGAAAGCGGCCGTGGTCGACTCACCCGCCGCCGCCAAGAAGTCACTGGAGGAGCCGCCAGTAGGCGCCGGCACGTTGGTGGGAGAGGCCGCCCTCGTAGACGCGTTCACGATCGGCCGACCCATAGTTTCCAAAGAGACGTCGGACACACCCTCCGTCGCCGATGCGTTAGCGGAAGAGCCCCCCCTCGTCGTCGACGCGGTGGCGGTCAACCGGCCCGCCGCCGCCGAGGCGTCAGCGGAAGAGCCCTTCCCCGTCGCCGACGTTTTGACCGAAGAGCTCCCCCCCGTCGGCGGCGTAGAAATTGTCGACTCGCCCGCCGCCGCCGAGGCGTCCGCAGAGGCGCCGCCCGCCGTTGCCGACGCGTTGGCCGACGAGCCCCCCCTCATAGCCGACGCCGTGGCATTCGACCCGCCCGCAACCGCCGAGGCGTTGGCGGAGGAGCCGCCCGCCATCGCCGACGCCTTCGCCGACGAAGCCCCCCCCGTCGCCGATGCCGTAGCGGTAGACCCGCTCGCCGCCGCGGATGCATTGGCGTTAGCGCCACCAGAGGACGCCGGCGCGTTGGAAGAGCATCCCGCCGACCCGCCCCCTCCCGCGGACGCTTTGGCGGCCGCCTCGCACGCCGCGACAATGGTCCGGTCATACTTCACAAAAAACTGGAACAGCTTGGTCTGGTCCGACAGGGACGCGCCTGAGCCTCCCATCTCCTGCAGCAGCAACTGCAAGTCCTTCAGTATGGGGGTGTCAAACTGACCAGGCTTGGCGTTGGGCCTCATGGAGACGGCCGGCTCGCAGCTGCGGGCGTCCCCAACACGCTCGTATGCTGCTTGCGCCTCCGTTGCTACGGAGGAGCGGCAGAGGGCATCCGACTGCAGCACGCACTCCCTCGGTGCTGCGCCCCGCGGCGGCCTGGCGCCTGCGCCGGCTGTCCGAGCCGCGGCAGTCGCCGCTTGCGCGTCCCGAGCCGCTTGTCCCGCCGCAAAGTCGGCGAGCACGAGGGCGCGGGAAGGGTCGTCGCCGGCCGTTGCACCGAGCCTGGCAAACAGATCCCCACCTGGAACGTCCGCATTCGGCGCATTCGGAGCCGCTGGAAGGTCGGCAGCCGCCTGGTCGGCCGAGGCTGGTGGTGGCGGCACGACAGGGGTAATAGGCAAAATCGACGGCGCGGCAGGATCTGGCCCAACCTGCCGCGGGGGCAGCCGCCGGTTGATGTTGCGCGGAAGATGGGGGTGCTTGGTCAGCATATGCCAGCGCATGCCGATGGTCGACTTCACGACACCGCAGACCGAATACGGCGTAGGTCCATAAAATGGCCTCATCAGGCTTGTGGTTGGCGCGTGAAAAAACACAGTCTGCCGCGTACCTCCCCGTCCACGAGAGACAGCACTCGCAGAGAGCACGAAGCCTCGTGGCAGCCGTTGGCGTCAGCGACAAGTCGTGCGAGCGCCGCCTAACGGGTAGGGGCGCGGCGCTGGCGTTCGGCGGTGGATACGCCACACGGGGGCGCCGCCCAACGGCGGGGAGCGTGCACGTTGTCGCCGGCGTTCCCTGAGCCTTGGCGACGCGCCGCCCAACGATGGGGAGCGCGAAGCCGGCCGTCGGCGTCGGCGGCACGGCGGGGCAGCTCCGTCCACTGATGGGAAGCGCGGCGGTGGTCGCCGGCGTCGCCTACTCCTCGGGGTAGCGCCGACCGACGGCGGCCGGCACGGCCGTGGGCGCCGATGTCGCCTGCGCCTTGGGAGCGCGCCGCCAAATGACGGGGATGGGGGCGTTCGTCGCCGGCGTCCGTGATGCCGCTGGGGAGCGCCGGGAAACGGCGGGGGGCACAGTGCTGGTCGCTGGCGTCGCCTGGGTCTGGAGCGAGCTCCGCCCAGCGACGGAGAGCACGGACGCGGCCGTCGGCGTCGGCGACGCCGCGGGGCAGAGCTGTCAAACGGCGGGAAGCGCGGCGTTTGCCGTCGGCATCGGAGACGCCGCGGGGGAGCGCCGCCAAACAGCAGGGAGCGCAGCTTTGGCCGTCCGACTCAGCTGGGCAGCGGGGGAGGGCTGCCCAAAGACGGGTATCGCAGAGGTTGGTGTCGACGTCGTCGGCGCCGCGGGGGAGCGCCACCCAACGGCAGGGAGCACGGTGGTCGTGGTCAGCGTCGGCGACGCCGCGGGGCAGCCGACGCAGAGGCCACAAGCAGCGTTGCCAGGCGCGAGCGCCCCCAAAGGAGCGACATAGAAGTGAGAGGCCCGTCTCCGAGGGCGGTTTGTGGCCACCGTCTTCCCACAAGGCCAGCGAATGGCCACGGATTAGTGGGCCTCACTACCCGCCAGGTAACAGACAAGGCATGACCACACACACAACCGGCGTCAAGGCAGACAGTCACAACAGACGTCAGAAGTCCGTGCACTTCGGGGTGCATTTCCCAGGCAGTCGCGGACACAGGAGGCAAACCGCCTTCGTCAGCGCGCGTGGCGCTCGCCAGACACCAAACCTCCCCCCAATGCTCCTGTCAGGGACAAGACGTCCGATTGCGATCGATGGGTGGCCGAGCGGTGGAGACACAGAGCACAGGTAAGATGCAAGAACGTACTTGACTGTGGCTGATGGTTCATGCCGGTGTGGGGCCACGAGCCAGAGAACCGCGTACACGAGTGGGACGGGAGAGAGCAACCAAAAAAACGACAAAGCCGCACGCTCGAGTGGGTGGTCGACCGCCGCCGATTGCCGCCGATGGGCGACCGATACCCAAAAATACTGGCAGAAGCACACAGGCGGCACGAGCGGGGCGTGCACCGCTCAAACGCTGCGGCCACGACGTAAAGGCGTAGCCGAGCGCCGTGCCAGTCTCCGAACGGGACGTGTCAACCGCTGCGCTGGTGACGAGCGGATTGCGCCTAGAGAAGACTGACCGATGGAATCCAGCAGACGGGCAGTTGTAACAAGCACAGCGCACGTCTTGGCCGTGTATTCTTTTCCTGGTGCCACTTGTCAGCAGCTTGTGGGGCAATGGCCGATGCGGCATCTCTACAACCAATCAAAGGAGGAGCCTTGTTGATCCAAATAGTGACCGCGACAGGCAAGATGAACAAGAGTGAAATTAACAAGACTTCTTCACAGCAGCTTTTTTCAATCCCCATTTATGTTGTGGAAATCGATTACTTGCTTGCCTCGGATCCGCTGACGGTGCGCCGCGCCGCTGAAGGCGACGCTCACTGCCTTCGCCCCGTGGGACGGGCACGGCTCCGTGTCGCTTTGGCGCCGCCGACCCCGTGCGCCGCCAGCCGCGCTGCGCCGCTGATGACCTTGGACGGAGCGCGCCCGCGGGAAGCCGCCTGGCATGCCCCGTCGCTGACAGTCGCAAACCGCCGCAAGTTGCCGCCGTTTTCGTGAGAAGAACCCCCGACCGTTGCTCTTCTCTGGGTCACGGTAACGGTCGGTACGCTTTTTGCCTTTGCCTTATGCGGATCGTGGGCGGTCTCATTGCCCGGTCCTATGGTGGTGGCTGACGTTTGATCGAAGGATGGATGTGCTGGCGTGTTTTTATCTCCGACGCGATGCGGTGCGGGGAGGGGGGGGCCGAGGCAGTTAGCGGGAATGGTGGGGTGGCTCTGTGCATGCGTTTTTTGGGCAATCGGCTGCGCTTCTGGGGTGTGGCCATGAGCCGCTCGGTGCGCGGACCGTCCATGACGACCACTGGTACCTGCGGCTGTTGCTCCTCGGCCTTCTGAGTTTTGGTCTTGTGCGAACCACCTTTCTTTCGGGCCTGCGGCTTGCCCGCTTGCCCACGGACGCTGCGGGGTGCTACGGTCCGTGCGCCTCCTTCCCCATGGCTCTTGATTCTCTGCCGAACATGGTACGTGTGCGTCTCAGTGATCGAGGGGCGGCGTTGTGATCAAGGTGGGATGGACGCGCTCTGGATGCTCTGCTGCGTCCCTCTGTTCGCGGCGTCTGTTAGGGAGGGATGCGGGCGGCGTGGGCTTGGTTCGCGCTGCGTTGGTCCCAAGCTTGCGGCAGTGGGGCGTGGTCGAAGCCAGCAAAAGCCGACCGAGTGAGTGGCGGTGGCAGTATAAAGGCGCGGTCAACCAGCTCATTCTCACCGGGGACGTGGTACTCACTCGTCCATCCGAAGCCTGCCCTTCTGCTGCCACCCACCCCCCGCCCCCTTCCGCTCCCCGCTAACCCAACCACTTCTGTCTGCTCTGGCTCATCTACAATGAACCCCCCCACGCCCGCAGACCGGGCGCACAAGATAGAGCTGCGCCGGGCGGCTGTGGCCGCCCGAAACAAGAACAAGGCCGACGCCATCGAGACGTCGCCGACGGATGCACGCGCGACGGCGCGGGCGGCAGCCCGAGCCCTGGCGTCTTTGGGGGGCGGGCCTGTTGGTGTAGACGAGTCTGATGACGACTTGTGCGCGCCGCGCTCGCCGACGCCGAAGACAATGCCCTCACCGACCAACGCGCACGTGGCGGTGACGCCGCCGAGCGCCAAGGGCAAGGGCAAGCGGCCGGCAGCGGCCGGTCTGGCGTTTTCCGGCACCGCCACGGTGGGGCGCTGGACGCCCTCGCCGCCGTCCGCGTTTATGGCGACGGAAGCAGTCGCCGGCTCGGCCGCAGGCGCGAGAGCAGGCGCGTCAATCGCCCCTCGACCTGCGGTTCGCTCGGGCCCTTCCAACTTGGTGTGCGCGCCAGCCCCCGGCCGTCCCGCCGGCCCGTCTGGTGATCCTTCGCTGACCGCCGCCGGCTCGTCGGCTGTGGCGGCCACCCTCGGCCTCAGCGTGGTGCCTGCAGGCGTCTCGTTGCGCCCCGTTCGAGGAACTGCCCGCCGTGCCACAACACCGACGGCCGCGACCCTGCGCACACAACCGGGTCGAGGCCCGGAACGTCCTGTGGTGCTCAGCGTTCGCCGCCGCACTCACAAGGTGCCGACGCTCCGTGTCATCGAGCTCATGACGGGGCCGGACATGGCCGAGGATCGGCGCACCGCAGTACTCGGCGCCCGTGCCAGCCTGCCGACCTCTACGCCCCAGGTGTCGCTCGGTAGCACCGGGCGCGTGACGACGCCGTCGCCCACTGGTGGTGGTGGCGGGCTGGCATCTCTGCGGCCGGCGCCGACGCCGCCGTCGCCTGATGGTGGTGACCAGTCGGCGGAGACACCGTCGCAGTCACCCCGCGGTGACCTCGGTGATTCGGCACGTCGTCCGACAGCGGCCATCGTTGAAGGCGTTGACATGCAGCCGCCCGTCTTGCCCGTGATTGGCAGCACGACGGTGGGGGCCGCAACGGCTCCGGCATCTGGGGCGGCCGGCCCCCGCGCAGGCGCCCGTCTCGCGACCCGCGCCTACCCAGATCCCGACGGCAGCGACGTGCAGTTCCCGATGACCGCCACCGCGCAGGCTACGGTTGACCCGCTGGCCGCAGCACTGGGTCCAGGCGCGCGCGGGGAGCGGCCTGCGCACATCCTGGAGCGCGCGATATTCGGAGCGACGCGCTCGGTGCGCATTGACGTGTCGGCGATGGAGGCCGCAGTGTCGGAGATGAAGGACACACTGGTGGGCCTGAAGACGAAGCTGGATGCAAGCATGCAGCTTTCGCAACAGACGCTGGGGCGGCTTTCGGCAGTTGAAAAGACCGTTCTCGACAGCGTTAAGAGCGCTGTCGCGCTCGGAAAGCTCGGCAGCGCTGGCGTGGATGACGACGAGTCGGCGAAAAAGGAGAACCTGCTGAAGCTGGTGACCGTAAGTTTGCATTGTCTTCATTGTGCGCGTGAGTGAGCGGGCGCGCGGATTGAGCAGGGCGTTGCGAGGAGGGCGGGGCGGATGAGGCTCGGGGGGGCGCTCTGCAAGTGTGTCAACGAGACTCTTACTCACGCTTCGCTGGCTTTGCTCCGTTTGCCATGTATTGTGTCTGTCCTCGTCTCTTTTTCTATCGAGGGACTTTGCAGAAGGCGTATCGCGAGGTGCTCATTGACGACTTTGCTACGGCCGTCAAGACGGTGCTTGTCTTCTCGTCGTCGGACGATAACTGGGACACCCTGGTGGTGTCTGCCGAATCGGTGCAGAAGGAGGGTATGCAGAAGGCGGAGCAGTGGCTCAAGTCCTTCATCCGGCGGTCCAGCCGGAAGAACCCGACCATCTTTGCCAACGTCCGCGTCTCCCTCCTGGCGATGCGCGTGAAGCCGCACTTGCACCAGATGTGGACGGACATTATCGTCGCGACCTACTTCGAGAGCCTAGATGTCGAGCTCAAGAACCTCACGAAGGAGATGGCCGTCACGCTGCTGACCGACGACGCGTTCTATCTGACGGCGAACGGGCGCAAGGCGTGCCTTGACGCGCTCTCCAAGCTCTTCGTGTCCGTGGGCGCCTCCGGCCGTATCAAGCAGCCGCAAGGGCCAACGGGCGAGCGCGTCATCTCGGCGACGCTCGGCCACGTCGCATTTGTGGTGACGAAAGTGCGCAACGTGCTGGAGATTGCCGCTGACATCCGCACCTCGACGCGTGGCGGCGCCATCGGCGACGGCCACTTCCCTTTGTGGGTGGCGGAGGTGCGCCGGCTGCTCCCGACGCAGGCGTCGGACACGGAGCCGCGCTCTGGCCTAGTGTTGGTGGACGGTGCGGACCCCACCCGTGGCCTGCCGCAGTTCTAAGACTCGAGCGCTGCAAGCGCGCCCCCCGTAGCGACGGCGGGTTTGTTCCTTTGTGTGTGAATTGTCTGTTTTTGCGCTGTTGTTGCTTCTCTCGATGTTGAGCTGGTTGGCGCAGGTAGTCATGGGGGCGCCGCGGTAGTGCTAGGAAGTCTTTGTCTTTGGGACCATACGACAGGGTCGGGCGGCGCTAGAGAGCGCCGCCGGGCGGCGGCGCTCAGGGGTGTCGCCCCCCCCGGCGCCCCGGCGCCAGTGGAAGAATGGGCGCCCCGCGCGCCGTGCCCGCCGCGCCCCGCGCCCCGCGCGACCCGCGTCGCGCGCCCGGCGCCCCGTGCCGCGCCGCGCCCCACGCGCGCCGCGCCGCGCCCGGCGCCCCACGCGCGCCGCGCCGCGCCCGGCGCCCCACGTGCGCCGCGCCGCGCCCGGTGCCCCACGTGCGCCGCGCCGCGCCCGGCGCCGCCCGCCCGGCGCCGCCCGCCCAGCGCGCCGCGCGTGGGCTCCAGAATCAGCGGCTGTCGGCGCCCGACTGCGGTCGCTTTGATCCGGATCAGCGACGTCACCTATCACTGACTGCTCCTTCGAATTTCCAATTGCGAACTTAGGACCAGATCGACGTCGCATCCACTGATGCGCATCGCAGAGTCGATCTCAAGTGTAGCGGAATCGATCTTCGATGCACTGTATGCCACATCGGTGCCCACATCGAGAATCACAAATAGATGCACTCGGACCAAATCAGGACGATGATGAGGAATCCCGCCGAATCCCACCGCCGTCGGCGGGGACAACACCAGGACTGAGGGCGCCACTTGTAGCCTGCGTTTCCACGGGCTGGTGAGAGGCCACACAGCGTTTTGTCCCCGATTCCTTAAAACTGAGAACTGCCAGATTCGAACTCGCCCACCGACGGTTCGCAGAACTGTCGCACATTGATCATGCGATCAAATTATGCCCA
>Ga0115029_1002285_pt1 | contig 11608 bp, 18 predicted proteins | sample SidtaG_3_FD_87297 | JGI IMG/M metagenome (GOLD analysis project Ga0115029, IMG submission 87297) | Marine algal microbial communities from Sidmouth, United Kingdom - Sidmouth_Asex1 metaG | ecosystem: Host-associated > Algae > Red algae > Unclassified | place: Sidmouth, United Kingdom | collected...
GAGAGAGGGTCGTCTCTGGGACTGGCAGAGGGGTCGCCTGGGGTATATCAGGCGGTCCTAGTGGGCCCAAAGCCGCCATCCAAGTAAACCAACGCATCCACCTATCTACCTCTCGCTTCACAGAGCGTCCGTAATCTTGTGCATTGCCGCCAGGCATGATGCCACCAAAAGAAGATCGTCGATGTACACCAGGACGATGACGATTTCGCCGTCATCCATATGGAGATACAGTCATGCGTCCGGGTCGATTTCATCGAACCCCTGGAGCTTGAGGAAGTCGCCGAGCTTGGCGTACCACATCTTGGGGGCTTGGTTCCGCCCATACAGCGATTGGAGAAGACGACACACCTTGTTAGGACACGCCGGATCAACATAGCCGTCTGGCTGTTCCATGTAGACCTCCTCGTAAGGGTCGCCGTTATGGAAGGCCGTCTTCACGTCCATCTGATGTAGCTCCCACGCGTTCGCCGCCGTCATCGCCAAGATGCATCGAATGGTAGTGAACTTGGCCATCGGCGCGAACGTCTCGTTATAGTCGAGCCCCTTGATCTGCCGGTTTCCCATGAATCACAGGCGCCCCTTGTGCCGCGTCGTGTTCTTCCCGTTCTTGTTCACCTTGTTCTTGACCTTGTGAACGCACTTGCCCTTCAGCACGCGTCGACCGGCCGGGCGATCCGTCGAGCGCCAAGTCTTGTTCTTGCGGATGGCCTCGATCTCCTCGTCCATCGCAGTCTGCCACTTAGCCGATTATTGCCCTTGAAATGCTTGCACGTACGACATGGGCGCCTTGTAAGCAATCAGGCCCACCGGGCACCAGGACTCGACAGGCGGTCGCCGCGCTCTGCCGCTCCGACGCAGCGTGTCTTGAGAGCCGCCACAAACTTGACTGTCGTCCGCCGACTGGTCAGGTCCATCGTCTTGCTTGTCATCCTTGTCGACATCGTCAGCATCTACGGCTTCGCCGTCGCTTGCAGCACGCAAGCCCATCTCGCTGTCGACGACCTCGTCTCCGGGAAACACCCCTGCAACTTCTGCGACCTCGCTTACTTTCGTCTCTGCGAACACGACACTTCGTGCCTTGACGACCTTGCCGTCGTCGAAGATGAACTTGTACGCCTTGCTGTCGTCGGGATAGCATCAGAAGACGCCCTTCGCCGCGTTGTCTCCAAACGTGCCGTCCATCTGACTCTTGTGCAGCACCACCGAGCATGTCGACCCGAACATCCGCATGTCGCTCAGGTTGAAAGTGTTCCCGGTCCATAGCTCATAAGGCATCTTGCCTGCGGGAATTTCTCGACTGGTATCGCGGTTCTTGATGTAGACCGCCGTCTTGATGGCATCCGCCCAAAGATCTTGATCGACGTACTTGCGTCGCATCATGGCGCGAGCCCTGTCCACGAGAACTCGGCTGAGTCTCTCAGCAACCCCGGTCTGCTGCGGCGTGTTGGGCACCGTCGTCTGGTGCGTCGTGCCATTCTCATGGTGAACAGCTTCCAATGCGTTCGACACATACTCGCCGCCATTTTCGGAGCATGGGACCTTGATCTTGCTTCCGATGTGCAGCTGGGCCTTAGTCAGCCACTTCTTGTACTCCGCGAATCGCTCTTCTTCTCCAGGAAGACCACATCCGTCCAGCGGGAGACTGCGTCGGTGAATGTGCCGAAATAGAGCGCACCGCCACGCGATGGCTCTGACATTGGCCCGCCCAGGTCCGAGTGCACGAGCTGCAGCGGCTTGGCTTCTTGGCTTCCTCCTGCCCTAGTCAGAAGCGTCATAGCCGCCGTCCCATACGCGCACGGTTCGCAGGCGTCCTTGACTGCCATGGGAGAGCACTTGAGTCCGTCAATGTCCTTGTTCTTGATCATCCGCTTAACGCCAGCCACGTTGACGTGCCCGAGGCGCTCGGGCAAGAGCCGAAGAGAGGCCACCGCAGCAACATCCGACAATGGAGCCATGTCCAGGTGCTAGAGCCCGCTCTTCCGCGTGCCGCACGCAGCGACCTTTTTGCAAATCTTGATGAACGCCTTACCGCTTTTGAATGGCACTTCCGCACCGCGTTCCTCCATCATACCGACCGACATGAGGTTGAAGCCCATAGAAGGAGCGTGGAGTACCTTCTCTAACTTGATCTTGCGCATCTTTTCCTGAACGATGACGTTAAGGACGACAGTTCCGACGCCCGCCGTGGCCACGGAACCCTTGTCGTCCACCGTGAAGCTCCGTCCCGTGCTCGTCTTGTAGTCGTCGAAGCACGCGCGCATCCAGCACATGTGTGTAGACGCCGCAGAGTCGACAAGCCACGACTTGGACATTTCATCGTCGTCAGCCGCAATGTCGACGAGACAGATGGCGTCATCGCTTTCACTGCCGTTAGGAGCCGCACTCGCGGCCACCTTGTACTTGCTCTTGTTACTGGCCTTAAGCACGGGGCAATCGTAAGAAATGAGCCCGAATTTGTGGCAGTAGTAGCACTCGATCATGGAGAGGTCACCACGGCGGCCTTGACCTCAATAGTTGGCTCCTACGAGTGCCATGTCACCAATGCGCTTCATCGCCGGTGGCTCGTCCGCCTGACGCCGCTCCTCCTGAAGCAAGCGGCTCTTGAATAAGTTGAAGCTCAGATCGTTCTCACTGTTGAACTAGCGATGTTCAGCTCCCCAGGCCAGTCACACCAATCATGTGGCGTAGCTGGTTTTTGTCCTCTCAAAAGGTTATGGGCCCAGTGTCGCTGGCGGTCATAGTCGTCTTCCGCTCTGTCGTTTGCGGGAAGGCGCTCGTTGGGCTGCTGTGTGTTCCGGCTTAGGTCGGGCGGGCTTAGCCTCCCACGTCGTCAGTGTCGCGCCTCGTGGTGCGGTTGTCGTCGTCATGTCGGAGTACGGGCGCTACGGTGGCCCTCGCTTTGCGCAGCTGGAAGACGATTACAAGTTCTGAGCCGCGTACTGCCGTGCACACCCCATCAAGGAGAAGGTCTGGTCTGCGGTCGTGACGAGCCGCCCCGCGTCCGGGAGTGATTCCAAGGGAAACTTGGTGGCGGACGCGTGGGACATCATGAGCGAGTCGGCGTTGGCGACCATCCAGATGTCGGTCAAGCAGGTTCATCTCCATTCGGTGACGGCGGTCAGTACGGCCAAGGACGCGTGGGAAGCGCTAAAGGACATCTTTGAGGCGCGTGACAACGCACGGCTGCTGCAGCTCATGCACGAGCTTAGCAACATCAAGAAGGACGGCGACGAGAGAATCATCAAATACACGTCGCGCGCCAACGGCCTCCACCAAGAACTTTCCATGCTGGGCAACCACGCGGACGAGAACACACTCGTGCTGCAGATCCTGGCGGGTATTCCTGCAGAGTACGACATGATCAAGACCGTTCTGGAGAACATGGACGGGAAGCGCAACCTCGCCGACGTGAGCGCCAAGCTGCTCACGGTGGAGCAGCAAGCCAGCCGAGGGCTGTCGTTGTCGTCGACTGGCGTCAAGTCGCAAGCGTTTGCGGCATCGGCTACCAAGAAGCCGTGGGACAAAAAGTCGGTCGTGTGCTACTACTGCGAAAGGAAGGGGCGTATGAAGCGCGACTGCCTCAAGAAGCAGGCAGAAGACGCCAAGGGCAACAATAAGCCAAACGGCGGGCGTCGGGATGGTGGCGGGGGCGGTTGTGCACCTCCCCGTGCTGCAATGGCCTACGCCGCGTCGGCTGGCCAGGCCGGGAAGCACAAGGCTCCCGGGAGTACCAGCGGGTTGTCAAATTGGGTGCTGGACTCCGGCGCGACCAATCATATGGCCGACTGGGACAAGGGATTAACCGTCAAGCAGTCTGGCAGCGGGGCAAGGGTCACTCTGGCTGAAGGTCACAAGATGTTCATCAAGGGGCATGTATACGTCTCCGTGGACGTGGGGACGGGCAACACCAAGGCCCGCATGGTCCTAGGCGAGGCCGTGCTCGTGCCATTCCTGACTGATAACCTTTTGTTTGTCCGTGCGGTCGACCGCCGCGGCGAAGCGATGGTGTTTGTCGGAGACGCCTGCTACATCCTTAGCGACGGAGACGCGGTACTCGCGAGCGGGTTGTTGAACAACGCGTCTGTCATCTGTTCTCTCAAAGCGTCAGAGAACTACGTGCTCAACGTGACGCCGGCCAAGGCGTCGGCAAGTGTCGCCTCAACACGGATAAACGGCAAGGCGGAGCTATGGCACCGCAGATTCAACCACTTGAGCTTCGAGAACCTCACGCGAGTGGTCGGGATGGTCGACGGGATTCCCGCTTCGGTGGCGGACGCCAAGCGCTTCATTGTCACGGTCTGCGTCCCGTGTGTCAACGGCAAGATGGCGCGTGCTCCGCACCATCGCTCGACTACAACGACCACGAAGTGCGAGTTGGTCCACACTGACGTCGCTGGGGCGTTTACGGAGTCGATAGTCTGTTCAGTGTACCTCATGATGCGTATGAAGGGACTCTAGTGGCTTCATCACGGCGACGCCCATCAAGACCAAGGGGATCGTACCGGACGTCATCAAGACCCGCATTACGCAGCTTGAGACCCTCACCGGGATGAAATTTAAGCGGGTGCGCCACGATGGCGCAAAAGAGTACGTCAGCCACGACCTCAAGGCGTGGTATGACAACAAAGGCAGTAAGTCGGAAAAGACAGCGCCGTACTCATCGCAGCAGAACTGCAAGGCGGAGCGCGCCAACTTCTACATTATGGAGCGCGTTCGCGCGGCACTGCTGGACGCCGGTGCGGAAGAAGAGCTGCGGGCTGAGGCGCTCTCTTCGGGCATCCACGTGCTGAACCGGTCCCCCAAGGCGGGGCAAGATTTGACGCCCCTCGAGGCGCTGACGGTGCGACGCCCCGACGTGAAGGCATTTCGCATATATGGGAGAGCTGGGTATGGGCTCTCAATCCCAAGCAGCAGCAGCGCAATCTGGAGCCAAGGACCGATGTTGGCCGCTTCGTTGGCTACACTGTTGGTGGAAATGCATACCGCATCCTGGAGGATAATGCAAACAAGATCTTCGAGCGCCGAGACGTACGCATGGGGGAGATTCCAAGAAAGACCATCAACAGGATGTCTGTTTCTGGGTCAAGGGCCAGTCCTCGCCTGACGGCGTGAACGGAGTGTTACAAGGAGGACGGTGCGATGAACATGCTTGACGCGGAAGCATCCAGCGGGGACGAGTATGCTCTGCAGCAATCTTGATGGAGCGACGGCGCGCCGGAAAAGGAGACCGTCCATGACGCGGGAGACGGCGATGATAATGACGCCAACGAGGACGCGGCGGCTCAAGAGGGGGACCAAGTGCGGCCTGACTTCACGACGGAGAGTGATGACGGCGGGGCGCAAAGACGCCGCCGGTCCAAGCGCAAGCCGGCACCAAAGGTCAGCTGGTGGGAGAGCAACCCGAAGGCGTATGTGGCAGCGGGACCCTTTGGTGGCGCTATGTCTACCTGGGACCTGAGAAAGTCGCCGAAACACGCGAAGGAGACGCGTGCGCGCTCGGAATGGCCGCTGTGGAAGGCGGCAAAGAACGAAGAGTAACTGGCGCACAAGAGGCTTGGTACCTGGTCCAAGACAAAAAGCAACAACATGCGCAAGTATGTCAAGACTCGGTACGTGTACGACATCAAGCGCGGTTCAGAGGGTAACGTGACGAGGCACAAGGCGCGCCTGGTTGCTAAAGGCTTCAACCAATTCCGGGACGTGATTTTGACGAGACGCGGGCGCCAGTGCCCAGCTCAGCTACCACACGCGCACTTTTTCCGGTGGTCGCCGCCAAGGACTGGGACGTTCAACACGTGAACGTCAAGATGGCTTTCCTCAACGCCAAGATGGACCAGGAGATGTACATCAAGCTTCTAGACGGCACCAAGCCGGGGGAGGCAGACGAGGTCTTCCGTCTCAACTTAGCTCTGTATGGGACACAGCAGGCGGGGCGTCTGTGGGGCATCAAGCTCGACAAAGAGCTCAAAGCTGTGGGGACGGTCCCGTCCAAGGTGGACCCGTGCCTCTACTCGTGAAGCCACCCGGTAAACGGGCTGGTTCACATTTTCGTCTACGTGGACGATCTCATCGTTGCAGGCAAGGGCCTCGACGGGGTTCAGGCGGTCCAGAACTCGGTGTCGGCGACATTCGATGTGCGAGACATGGGGGAGGTCAATGAATTCATCGGCATGAAGATAATGCGAGACCGGGCGGCCAAGATGCTCCCCCTGGGCCATCCGGGGCATGTTATCGCACTCCCTGAGACGTTTAAGATGTCCAAACCCACGCCCAACAAGACACCAATGGTGTCCGGGGCCAAGCTGGCCAAGACGGGGGAGAACCTCTTGCCCGACGGCAACCGATATGCCGAACTTGTAGGCTCCCTGATTTGTCTGGCTACAGCGACGAGGCCGGACATTGCCTGTGCCATGGGCGTGCTGTCGCGCTACATGGCCTGCCTCGAAAAGGACCACATGGGCGCAGCTAAGGGGGTGCTCCGGTGCCTTCACGGGGCTACGCGCCTCGGGGCCGCGTACGGCGCCGGCAAGCCTCTCCAAGGGTACGTCGACGCCGATTGGGCGGGCGACGTTGACGCTCGTCAGTCCACGACGGGTTTCATCTTCACCCTTAACGGCGGGCCGGTCTCGTGGGCGAGCAAGCGCCAGTTGACGGTGGTGACGTCGACGGCTGAGGCCGAGTACGTGGCCGCCGCGATGGCGACCAAGGAAGCCCTTTGGCTCCGCAAGACTTATAGGCGCTTGGCGTCGAATGCGCTGCCGTTTCCATGGGGGAACACATCCAGGCGTGCCTGGCGCTCGTCAACAACCCCCATGCAATGGGGCGCACTCAGCACGTGAACCTCGCGTACCATATGGTGCGCGATTACGTGGCGCGCGGCGACGTGACCTTTTAATTCCTTCCGAGCGCTGGTATGCCCGCGGACGGGCTCACGAAGGCGCTGCTGGGGCCGGCGTTCAAGACCTTCCGTGACGCAGCTGGGGTCGGGCCCGACCTGGGCACGGCGGCGGAAGCGCTGGAGCCGGACCCGGCGTAATAAGGCACGTCGTCACACTGCCCGGCTTTGGGGCGCTAAAGGGCTTTAGCGCATGCGGCTGGGCGGGCCTGGGCGCCGATTTCAAGACTTCGGGCCCAAATGTGGCGACCTGAAAGATCATTCCGGGACCAACACGTGGCGTCGTTGCAACACGTGGCGTCATTGCAACACGTGTTGTCGGTGCAACGCGTGGTGACGGTGCAACACGTGGTTTCGGTGCACCACCTGGTGTCGGTGCAAGACGTGGCGATGGCGCTTAAGTGCTTTGGGCCCTCTTCCGGTGGTGCCGGACGGACCGGATGTGGTCGAACGGGCTTCGGGAAGGGTCGGGCGGTGTTAGGGCACCTGCCCGGACCTTGCTGGGCCCTATCCGAGGTCGGTTGAAAACCCGAGTTTTAGAAGGGGTCTAAAGGGCTTTAGCCCCGCGGCCATAACGGTCATTGTGGGGGTGGTGCCCGATGGACCGAATGGGGTCCTACGGGCACAAGGGAGGCCCGGAGGTGCCTCGGGCATCCTCGCGGGTTGGCTTTGGACGCATCGGAGGTCGGTCGAAAAACCGACGTCTGGACATGGAGCTAAAGGGCTGTAGACCCCTCTGCATGAAGGAGGTCTCAAGGGCTTTAGACCGCTCGGTTGGATCGTCCCCGGAGAGCGTTGCACGGATTGGCGCGGACTGGAAATCGACGGGGTGGCTGCAATTATCCCTAGGGTACTGGGGGGAGTGTGAAGTGTACTTTCGCAGTCCCTCATTGACAACTGGCCCATGCGCACTTCGGCAGTTTTTGTATTTGTGTGGTAACACCGCATGCACTTGTTTGTAGATCTTTCAGCGGGGAATCCATCAGGGGTTGAGCTCCGGGGGAGGATTGTGTGGGGAGCGGCGCCTTGGGTGTGAGGCTGTGGGCGCCCTCTTGGGGTGCGGGAGCTGCCCTGGGAGGCGCCGTGCGGGCCTTGTCGGCCGCGCCATCGGGGGTGCCTGGGAAGGCCCTGTGGCTGAGGTGGTATGGGGGATATCAGGCGCGCCTTCGCAGGCCTGAGAACGCCGTGCCTAGTAAAGTAACGCACCCACTCAAAATCATCGACTTCACACTCGCCCTTGGCGTCAAGAGCCACCAGCAAGTTCTCATACTTTGACGTCAGCTTGTTGAGAACGCTTAAGGCAACGTCCATCTCCGTCACCTCGCCGCCCATGGCCTTGAGGTTCTCACCGAGTTTTTTGTGGAACGACTGTAACGATTCAGGCCCCTCGATCCAATTCTGGCAGCCAACATGCATTCCATCTTGCGTCGCAGTGTCACCCGTCTGTCACCGCCAACGAGGCGCCGCGTTGGCAACGCGGCTGGATGCGCCTCATTTGAAACAACCAAACCGTCGCCTGCCGCCCTCATCGGGCCCGATTCCGATCCACTGTCCTCCTCACTCCCCCGATCACTCCATCAGCAACCCCCGACCACCCTGTCTCATCGGCTCTGTGCCCTATTCTGCTGCGTCGTAGTAGTTTACGTGCGCCAAGATCTCGCGAGACTCGTAATTACCACTGCGGTTGCGCTCTTCTTACCACTTGTTGAGTAGTGAGGTCGATGCCTTTCGCTCCGCCGTATCTCACTCCAAAGGGCGCTCGCGTAAACCGAATCTAACGACACAGCGAACGCTTCCAGTGCGTGCGAGACGCTTCCGCTGCTCTGTTATACATTTGCCTATTGACCTCGCCGCGCAGCGGGCCCAGAACCGTCGTCAAAAGCACGTCTGTTTTTGCCTGTTTTGAGCCTCTTGGAGGCCCGTGTTCCTGTTTGAAGAAACAGAATTCCTGTGCAAAAACCAGATCGACCCCCCTTGACAGGCTCTCAGAGGCCATCCCATGCGAGGTCCTTGCATATTTGTGTTTGCGAGAACAGGAATCGTTCCTCACTCCGCACATTGCGCCTGCAAGCAGAGCCATAGATGCTTCTTCGTCTCTCTCTCTTTCTGGAAGGGGGAAGTGAATACGTCGTATGCTGTGTCTCTCTTTTTACGAGTGGAAATGCATCTATCCCGGCGAACAGATGATTTTGGCGCCTTTTCTGAAAAAAACCAGCCTTGACAGAGCCCCAGGGCGGTTTGCAGATAATCTGTTCGTCCGAAAACACGCAAAAGCAGACGTGCTTTTGACGACGGTTTTGGGCCTGCTGCGCCGGGATTGCCGATCGGAAGTCGTTGAATATGGGCTCCCTGCTGATGGCTGGAGGGATCGATTCCGATGTGGATGAGGCTGTTGCGGCTGTTGCAGCTGCTCAGTTTGTAGTCAACCTCAAGAGCACATCCGCGACCGACAGTGGCGTCCTGGATTGGGCCGTGGGCTTAGCCGATCTAATCGCTGGCCTGGAGCAGTCCGCCGCCCCAACCTGGTGCGTCGCTCGGCGTGCTGTGCTATCGTTGACTTCGACAGCGGCGGGGAGTAGGGCGGGAGACTGCGAACATGCCGCGCTGCGTGAGTTGGTCGAGTTGGCCACTTGGATGATGTATGTGGACAGAGCAACCGCGCGGTATCGTATGCGCGCGACCTGGTGCGCGGATTCTACCTCAAAAGCGTGCCAAAAGGGAGCTTTTTTCGTGATGTAAGAATGACGCACTCTCATTTTGATGAGCTAGTTGTCTTGTCAACTCCACACCTCCCGCCCACCTCCCGAGGTCCCACCACCATTCCCCAGGTCTATTGTATTTTAATCGTCTTGTTTTGGCTTGCACGGGGTGGGAAGCAACGCGTCGTCGCTTGGACGGTCGACGTCGCTGAGTTATAGTTTTCAAAGCTCTGCGCCTCAGTCATCCATGCGATGCTCGCAGGGCGGCCGAAGCCGCAGTGGCCGGGCTGTGCCCAGCGTCAAGAGATTTCCAGAGGCTTTGCTCGGTTAACGAGCGGCAATGCCGTCGGCAGGAAGGGTTCGTAAGTTGATGCTGCCATTCCCTTTGCTCCTCAACGGCTCCTGCGTGATTGAGACTTTGGACATGGGGGCTGGACTGAGAAAACATTGGTGGGTCCAACGATGGGAAGGATTGTGCTCCATCGCGATGCATGGCGACGCCATCCACACTTTGTCTCGTCATTCGGTCGTTGGAGGATGTAGAGCTAATTGCTCTTGTCTCGCGATCGGGTTTTGGGGTTGACAAAACTGTTGCTTGTTGATTGGGACTTGTATTTATGTGCACTTGATGTCTCAAACAAGGGACCCCCCCCCTGTTGCCCGGAAGCGCTGTTCACACAAACGCACGGCCACACTGAAATGTACAGGAAATGTGAATAGGCCTCAGTGGTGCTTATCGTGTGTTCACGCGCAATCGCGTTTTCCTTGTAAAAATGTCCGAAACACTCTCTGCAAGGACACGTCGATTCGTGGAGGAACTGTCGAGGAACTGAGGGAGAGGCCACAACAGTTGGTGGCTTACATTATATGGGGTGAACCACAGGTTGGTGCACAGAATACTTTCTGCTGTCAAGAGCGACTCGGAGCTAATCGCCACGACGGATAAGAGTTTCCATGATCCAATCGTCGGTCAATATTGACCACGTCACCGCATGCGTGGCTGTTGTCGGCCAGCTGCACATGCTGCGGACGGCGGGGAGGTTGTCAATGCACACGGCGTAAGCAACATGGTCCGTCTATAGCTGAAGGTCGATTCCAGACACTAAGGCACACGGGCGGGATACATATTGCGGCCCACAGAACTCAGCAATGGCTCACGCTTCGTTGCTCGTCATAGATGCACCTTGAAGCCTATTTTATCGGTTGTTTTGTGACACAAGTTCAGGCGGCAACGACCACCGGCTGGTGAGATGGACCGCTTTTCTTGCATCCCACCGTTGTAGGAAACGCCATTTTCTGTACCAAGGTGCCTGCTGGTGACGCTGCGGGCTGTACTTCGACATGGCCTGACGACAAAATGCGTGTCAAAGGTACTGCAGGGATATGTGGACGGCACTCGTGGCCGTTGGAGCGAAAGAGCCGTGCAGGTGGGGGGCTGGTGATGCTCGAAGCCAGCCGAGATAAAGCGCATTTCCAAGAGACGCCAGATGAGATTAATCGCAAACTGTATGGGGGGGCTACAAGATCGACAGTGATTCTTAGCTCTTGTGTCGGGAGTGGTGCCCAATATTTGATCCGAGTGCGGATTCCAGTCCCACTCAGTCGAACGTGGCGCCTTTTTGATCCAAGCAGGCCAACTGACGTACGGCGCGTCTCGCCTGGCTCGGCGGGCGCATGCTGCCGCGGATAATGCGCCGGGTGCCTGCCCACGGTCGTGGCTCCCTGCTTGCGCCGCCATGCTCGTGGCACGGTGGCGGCCGCCCATGGAGTGACGGCGGCCGCAGCCGCCCAAGACGGCGCGGCTGTAGTTCGAGGAATGACAGCTACCACGCGCGCGCGCGTCGTGCGGGAGCTCGCAGATGATGCAGTGATTCTCATTCGCAATGTGCGGAGGCGTGCAGGCTGCGGGAAAGTGCGGGGGGGGAGGGGGGGACGGCACGCCGCTGCTCTTGCAGCCTGGCTACCTTCAACCCCCCCCCCCCCCCCCCCCCCGGCCCCACCCCCACCTTAAACA
>Ga0115029_1002292_pt1 | contig 11578 bp, 10 predicted proteins | sample SidtaG_3_FD_87297 | JGI IMG/M metagenome (GOLD analysis project Ga0115029, IMG submission 87297) | Marine algal microbial communities from Sidmouth, United Kingdom - Sidmouth_Asex1 metaG | ecosystem: Host-associated > Algae > Red algae > Unclassified | place: Sidmouth, United Kingdom | collected...
GGTGGCGCCCGAGTCGCGCAGCTGGTGTTCCAGCTCCCGCTCGGTGTACAGCGGATTGGTGTTGACCACCACGCAGCCGGCCCGCAGGGCCCCGAACACCACGACCGGGTACTGCAGCAGGTTCGGCATCATCACCGCTATGCGGTCGCCCTTCTGCAGGCCGGCATCGTGGCGAAGCCACGCGGCGAAGGCGTGGGCCAGCCGGTCCAGTTCGGCGTAGTCGATGGTCTTTCCGAAGTTCCTGAACGCCGGCTTGTCGGCGAACCGCTGTGCCGATTCCTCGAAGATCGATACCACCGAGTCGTAGCGCGCCACATCGATGGTCGGCGAGATGCCGGCCGGGTAGGAGGACAGCCAGGGATGCGTCGGTGTCTTCTGCGCGGTGGCGCTCGGAGGGGAGTCGGTCGTTTGCTCGGCCATGCGTCGGTTCCAGTCGGTGGGATGCTCGTGGCGCCTCAAGCGATCGAGCGATCGGAATGTGCGTACGGGGGCGCCCTCAGGCCGCCTGTCCGCAGCACTTCTTGAACTTCTTGCCGCTGCCGCAGGCGCACGGGTCGTTGCGTCCCTGCTTGGGGCTGTCGCGGGTGAACTGACCGACCTCGGGCACTTCCGCATCCCGGAAATACCATTGGCCATGATACTTCTCGAACACGGCGCGCTCGTGGTGGGCGTGACGGCGCCGGGCGGTGTCCCGGTAACGTGCGATGAACTCGACCTTGCCCTGATCATCGTCGGGACCGCCCAGCTCGGTGCCGCGCAGTTCCAGCCCCAGCCAGTCCGAATCGGCCGCCCAGCGACGCGTGGCATCGACGTCGATCCCGCCGCGGGTGGCCGGATGATGGGTGGCGACGATGAAGTCCATCGCCCCGGTCACGTGGGCGGTGTAGCGCGCCCGCATCAACGTGGCGGCCTCGGGCGGGCGATCGTCCCCGTCCAGCCATTGGCCACAGCAGGGTGCGTAGGGATTGCCGGAGCCGCAGGGGCACGGGGCGTCGGCCGCGAAGGCCTCGAAATCGGTGTCGCTCATGAAGGCGAAGTCTAGTGCCCTTTGGTCACCGATTAGTCATGCACGGCGCGTTCAATGTTCGTAAACGCGGGCACCGTCCGCATCCCGGGTGTACGGAAACTCCACCCGCAGCAGGCGCGGGCCCTGCATCAGTACCCGGCCGTCGTCGCGGAACGCGCTCTGGGTGGTGAATTCGAACGTGAATTCACGCCGCAGGCCCAACGCCCCGCCCGGTAGCCGTACCGCTCGCCGGGCCGACAGGGCCACGCTCTGGTCGAGGAACTGGACGCTGCGCTGGCGACAGGCACGGCGCGCGTGCTCGACCGCCTGCTCGCGCGCACGTGCACCGGTCCACCAGTAGAGCAGTGCCGCGGCGGGCAGGGCGAGGGCAAGAAGCTGGAGGAAGGGGAAGCCGGTCATCCGTCTCCTTATACTGTCGTATCCCTGTCCTTGCCAACCGAAGCCATCACGATGTCCGACACTCCCGCGATCGATTCACTGCCGCCCGAGACCCGTACCGAGCTGGAGGCGGCCGCCTTCCGCACGCTGGTGGCGCATCTGCGCGAACGCACCGACGTGCAGAACATCGACCTGATGAACCTGGCAGGCTTCTGCCGCAACTGCCTGTCCAAATACTACGTCGGCGCGGCTGCCGAGCGTGACATCGCGATCGACTACGAGCAGGCGCGCACGCGGGTCTACGGCATGCCGTACGCCGACTGGAAGGCGGCGCACCAGATCGAGGCGACCGACGAGCAGCGCAAGGCCTATGCGAAGAGCCACGGCTGAGCCGGGAACGGACCGGGCGCCGGTGGCGTTGTCCGAGCGCATCGCGGCGATGCTGGTCGGCGAGGCGGGCGCCGCTGCGCGGCTGTGGGTCGCCGGGACGCTGCCGGCAACGGTGCATGCGGCGCTCCCGGACGGCTGCCAGGTCCTGATGGTCGATCCGGCAGGATCCGACGGGCCGCCTCCGGAGCACGCGGACGCGGCGCCGACCGCGGTACTGATGCTGGACGATGCGCGGCCGGACGACGACACCGAGCGTCGGCTGGGCACCGCCTGCCGACGATTTCCCGGCCGGGTCATCGTCTGGCAGCGCGATGCCGAGGGCCACGCGCCGCTGCCGGCCACCCGGTTCTTCGCGCACGGCTTTCGCCGGTTGCTGGTCGACGACGAGGGCGATGTCCGGCACGCGGTGTACGAATACCGGCTCGCCGACTACAAGCGAGCGCCCGACTGGTTGAATGCCCGCTTCTGGGCGAATCCCGAGCGATTCTCCTTGCCGGATTGACCATCGAGCCGGACCGCGCCGGGTGGTGTTGAATCCAGGGTGGGCGGTGGTGGGCAGCGTGCGGCAATCGGTGTATGGTCCCCGCGATCGGCCTGATCTCGAGAACCGCCTCACTTGACCACCATCGACATCACCGAACTGCTGGGCGACGGCATCGGACCGGAGCTTGCCAAGTCGGTGCACGCGGTGGCCGATGCGTTGCCGGTCGATTTCCGGTGGCACCCGATCGACTGGAGCCTGGCTAACCGCGAGGCGCGCGGCGATGCCGTCATCGACGAGGCCGAGGCCTCGATGCGCCGGACCCGGCTGGCGGTGAAGTACCCCACCGTGACCAGGTCGGTCAGCCCGAACGCGCTGATCCGTCGGCGTCTGGGGTTCAGCGTCATCTACCGTCCGGCCATCGCGATCAAGGGCATCCACTCCAATTTCAAGGAGAACGTGAACCTGCACATCGTGCGCATCGCCACCGGCGGTACCTACGACGATCCGGGGCAGCTGATCGGCAAGGATGCGGCGGTGTCGCTGCGCATGGTCGAACGCCAGCCGTGCACGCAGGCGGCCAGGTTCGCCTTCGAGCTGGCCCGCAAGAAGGGGCTGACCTACGGCGACCATCACTACTCGGTCACCTCGTCCTCCAAGCACACCATCCAGCGTGTCACCGACGGGCTGTTCGAGGACGTGGTCGCCAAGGTGCACGAGGATTACCCGGACGTTCAGCACAACGTCGAGCTGTTCGACGCGTTGCTGGCCAAGATCATCCTCGACCCGTCCGCCTACGAGGTGGTGCTGGTGCTCAACGAATACGGTGATTTCCTGTCCGACATGGCTTCGGGGCTGGTCGGCAGCCTGGGCACGGGCTCGAGCGGCAACTACTCGTTCGACGAGAACGACCAGATCGATGTCGCCATGTTCGATCCGGCCGGCGGCACCGCGCCGGACATCGCTGGCAAGAACCTTGCGAACCCGGCAGCGGTGCTGCTGTCGTTCGGCATGCTGCTCGATCACGTGGATCGCTACGACCTGGGCCATGCGCTCAGGCTGTCGTTGCTGGCGGCCATCGAGAACGGCCAGAGCACGCGCGACCTGGGCGGCTCGCTCAACACCGACGAATTCACCGATGTGGTGATCGCCGGCATGCCGGCACACCTTCCGGCCAAACCCTGAATCGGTTCAGAGCGATGAACGCACGCCCCGACGACCTGCACGATGCCCCGTCGATGGAGGCCTATCAGGCGTCCTCCGCCCTCGGTGGCGCGAACGCGGCCTGGCTGGAACTGCAGTACGAGCAGTTCCTGGCCGATCCGAACTCGGTCGATCCGGCCTGGCGCGACTACTTCCAGGCGCTGCCGATGGTGGCGGAGAACGCCCGCGAAGTCCCTCATTCGGTGGTGCGGGACCGGTTCAGGCAATTGATCGGCCGCGGCGGCCCCGCGGCGCCGGCCGCCGCGGCAGCGCTCGGTTCGCCGGCCGAGCTGAAGCAGATCTTCGTCACCCAGTTGATCAACGCCTACCGGGTGCGCGGTCACCAGCTGGCGAAGACCGATCCGCTGGGCGTGACCACCGATGCGGCGGTGCGCGAGGTCAGGCTGAACGAGAACGGCCTGTCGGAGGCCGACCTGGACACCGTGTTCCAGACGCCGAGCCTGGAGGGCATCGAGGCCGCCTCGCTCAGGGACATCATCGCGCACCTGGAGAAGTGTTACTGCGGCTCGATCGGCTACGAGTTCATGTACATCGACTACACGCCGCAGAAGGAATGGTTGCAGCAGCGCATCGAGAGCGTGGCCTCCGCGCCCGAACTCGATGCCGAGACGCGGCGCTGGGTGATGGAGCGGGTCACCGCGGCCGAGAGCATGGAGCGGCACCTGGGCTCGCGCTACGTCGGCCAGAAGCGCTTCTCGCTCGAAGGCGGCGAGAGCCTGATCGTGATCATGAGCGAGCTGGTGCGCCGCGCCGGCGCCGCCGGCGCGCGCGACATGGTCATCGGCATGGCCCACCGCGGCCGCCTGAACGTGCTGGTCAACATCCTGGGCAAGAACCCGGCCGAGCTGTTCGAGGAGTTCGAGGGCAAGCGCCAGACCAACCTGTCGTCGGGGGACGTGAAGTACCACCAGGGGTTCAGCTCCGACATCCGGACCGCCGACGGGCACATGCACCTGTCGATGGCGTTCAACCCGTCGCACCTGGAGATCGTCTCGCCGGTGGTCGAGGGCTCGGTGCGCTCGCGCCAGGATCGCTACGGCGACAAGCAGGGTGACCGGGTCATCCCGATCGCCATCCACGGCGACGCCGCCTTCGCCGGGCAGGGCGTGGTCATGGAGACCTTCAACATGGCGGATTCGCGCGGCTTCTCGACCAAGGGCACCGTGCACATCATCATCAACAACCAGATCGGCTTCACGACCAGCAATTCCAAGGACGCCCGCTCCACGCTGTACGCCACCGATGTGGCGAAGATGATCAACGCGCCGATCTTCCACGTGAACGGCGACGACCCGGAGGCGGTGCTGTTCGTCACCCAGGTGGCGCTCGACTTCCGGATGGCGTTCAAGAAGGACGTGGTCATCGACATGGTCTGCTACCGCCGGCACGGTCACAACGAGACCGACGAGCCGTCGGTCACGCAGCCGATCATGTACCAGAGCATCAAGAACACCGACACGACCCGAAAGCTCTACGCCGATCGCCTGGTCGAGGCCGGCGTGCTCGAGTCGTCCGAGCCCGACAAGATGGTCGATGCCTATCGGGCCGCGCTGGATGCCGGCGAGACGGTCGCACCGGACGTGATCGAGGGTCTGGGCGAGGCACCGGAACTGCAGATCGACTGGAGCAAGTACACCGAGACCGACTGGCGGGTGGACTACCCGGCCAAGGTGCCGCTGAGCACCATCAAGGCCCTGGCCGACAAGCTCAACGAGATGCCGGACGGCCTGGCGCTGCATTCGCGCGTCAACAAGATCGTCCAGGACCGGCGCAAGATGGCCGCCGGCGCCCTGCCGCTGGACTGGGGCTTCGCCGAGACGATGGGCTACGCCACGCTGCTCAACGAAGGCTACGACGTGCGCCTGTCCGGTCAGGATTCCGGGCGAGGCACCTTCGCTCATCGCCATGCGGTGCTGCACAATCAGAACCAGCGCGGCGCGCACGTACCGCTGCGCGAGGTGGCCGATGCCAACTTCCTGGTCATCGATTCGGTGCTGTCCGAAGAGGCGGTGCTCGCCTTCGAGTACGGCTACGCGACGGCCGATCCGAACACGCTGGTGATCTGGGAGGCGCAGTTCGGCGATTTCGCCAACGGGGCGCAGGTGGTGATCGACCAGTTCATCAGTTCGGGGGAGACGAAGTGGGGCAGGCTGTGCGGCCTGACCCTGTTGCTGCCGCACGGTTACGAGGGGCAGGGTCCGGAACACTCCTCGGCCCGGCTCGAGCGTTTCCTGCAGCTGTGCGCCGAGGACAACATGTCGGTGCTGATGCCCTCCACGCCTGCGCAGTGCTATCACATGCTGCGCCGGCAGATGCTGCGCCCGATGCGCCGGCCGATGATCGTGCTGTCGCCCAAGAGCCTGCTGCGCCATCGGCTGGCGGTGTCCACGCTGGAGGAGCTGGCCGATGGCCGGTTCCAGCCGGTGATCGACGAGATCGACGACATCGATGCGGATCGGGTGGAGCGCATCGTGTTCTGCGCCGGCAAGGTCTACTACGACCTGCTCGAAGCGCGTCGCGAAGCCGAGATCGACACGGTGGCGCTGGTGCGGGTCGAGCAGCTGTACCCCTTCCCGTACGACGCGATCACCGCCTCGATCGCACGCTACCCCTCGGCCACCTCGATCGTCTGGTGCCAGGAGGAGCCGCGTAACCAGGGCGCCTGGCGCTCCAACCGTCATCGCATCGAGCGCGTGCTGCCCGATGCCATCGAGGACGTGGAGTTCTGCGGACGCGCACCGTCGGCTTCTCCCGCCAGCGGCTACATGGCCCAGCACCTGCGTGAGCAGAAGCAGCTGGTGCAGGAAGCGCTCGGCATCGTCGCCGGCGCCGGTCGGCGCTGAGCCTCGTCCGACACCGTCACCCCCCTCCCCACGAACGCCCGTGAGTGCCGTGCATGAGCAGTGAAATCAAGGTCCCGACCCTGCCCGAATCGATCGCCGATGCGCTGATCGTCACCTGGCACAAGCAGGAAGGCGACGCGGTCAAGCGCGACGAGGTGCTGGTCGACGTGGAGACCGACAAGGTCGTGCTGGAGGTGCCGGCCGCCGAGGACGGAGTGCTGGGCAAGATCATCGAGCCCGAGGGCACCACCGTGCAGGCGCACCAGGTGATCGGCACCATCGAGGCGGCCGGAGGCAAGTCCGGGAGCGCGGACTCGGACGAGAAATCCACCGACGGGAAGTCTGCCGACGAGAAGTCCGCCGACGCCGGCAAGTCCGTCGCCGAGCCCGCGAAGAACGACGGGGTCGCGGCGCAGACCAGCCCCGCGGTCCGCAAGTTGCTCGAGCAGCATGGTCTGAAGGCTTCCGACGTCACCGGCAGCGGCAAGAACGGTCGCATCATCAAGGAGGATGTGCAGCGCCACGTCGCCGATTCCGGCTACGGCGGCACCGGCGAACGCGCACCGGAACCGGGCCAGGAGGCGCCCGCCCGATCGACACCGGCGGCCGAGCCTGCGCAGGCGCCGGCGAAGGGCGGATCGGACGGCGACATCGGCACCGGCCCGCAGGGCGAGCGCAGCGAACGACGCGTGCCGATGACGCGGTTGCGCGCACGCATTGCCGAGCGGCTGTTGCAGGCCTCGCAGAACACCGCGATGCTGACCACGTTCAACGAGGTCGACATGTCCGGCTTCATCGCGCTCAGGAGCCAGTACAAGGACCTGTTCGAGAAGAGTCATGGCGTGAAGCTCGGCTTCATGTCGATCTTCATGAAGGCGGCCACCGAGGCGCTCAAGCGCTACCCGGACATCAACGCCTCGATCGACGGCGACGATGTCGTCTATCACGGTTACTGCGATATCGGCGTGGCGGTGTCCAGCGAACGCGGGCTGGTGGTGCCGGTGGTGCGCAACACCGAATACCTGAGCCTTGCCGATATCGAGAAGGCGATCGGCGGCTACGCGGCCAAGGCGCGCGACGGCAAGCTGTCGATGGACGACATGACCGGCGGCACCTTCACGGTCTCCAACGGCGGCGTGTTCGGCTCCCTGCTGTCCACACCGATCCTCAACCCGCCGCAGAGCGCCATCCTGGGCATGCACGCCACGCAGGATCGGCCGATGGCGGTCGACGGCGAGGTGGTGATTCGCCCGATGATGTACGTGGCGCTGTCCTACGATCACCGCATCGTCGACGGCAAGGGCGCGGTCGGTTTCCTCAAGACGATCAAGGAGCTGGTCGAGGACCCGGCGCGCGTGGTGTTCGACCTGTAGGAGGCAACGCTTGCCGGCATGCACCCCCGGCGGCGATGACGGTGGACCCGGTCCTCGAATTCTCCACCGGCTTTCTGGCGAGCGCGGTCGCGGTCTATCTGCTGGCAGGCCTGGTCAAGGGCACCATCGGGCTGGGCCTGCCGACCGCGGCGGTCAGCCTGATGGCCATGGTCGGCGATACGCGCACCGCCATCGCGCTGGCCATCGTGCCGATGGTGCTGCTGAACGGCTGGCAGATATACCGTAGCGGCGACGTGCGGGCCACCTGGCGGCGCTTTCGGCTCCTGGGTGTCACGATGGGTATCGGCATCGGCGTCGTCTCGCTGCTGGCCGCGCGGGTTCCCACCGATCTGATCACGCTGGCGCTGGGCAGCGCCATCACGCTGTTCGCCGTCAGCGGGCTGCTGGGCACGGTGCCGCGACTTTCCGCACGATTCGATCCGCTGGCGCAGGTGGCGGCCGGCGTGTCGGCCGGTGCGATCGGCGGCCTGGCCGGTATCTGGGCACCTCCGATCGTCGTCTACCTGTCCTCGATCCGGCTGGACAAGGATGCCTTCGTGCGTGCCACCGGTCTGTTGCTGGCGTTGGGCAGCGTGGTGCTGGCGATCAGTCATGCGGCCACCGGGCTGCTCGATGCCACCCAGGCGACGCTCGGCCTGTGTTTGGTGGTGCCGGCCCTGGCAGGCTTTGCGCTTGGCGAGCGGCTGCGCGCTCGCCTGGATGGCGCCACCTTCAGGCGAACCGTGCTGGTCTTTTTCCTGGTGATGGGCCTGAACCTGATACGCCGCGGTATCGGGCTCTGGTGATTCATCCGACCCGGCTCGCGGGTTGCGCCGGTAACCGTTACGTGGCTCTGTGCGGTCAAGGGTGTCGCCGACGACCCGTTAACCGATCTGAAGGCCGGGATAGGTTCGTTTCCCGTTCGGCGAATCCCAGGACAGGCCGCGCGTGGCCGCCCCGCCACCGACCTCGGATCCGGATGCCACGATGAACTCACACAACGCCTTGATCGAACGGATTCGGCATCGGCTGGAAGTCGGCGATGTGGAACTGCCGGTATTCGATCGGGTCGCCATCGACATCCACCGCGAGGCGCGCGAAAACCGACTGGACGCGCAGGGCATCTGCAAGTTGCTCGAGCAGGACGTGACGCTGGTGTCCGAGGTGCTGCGCATGGCGAATTCCAGCTTCTTTTCCGGGTTGACCGAAGTCCGCACGTTGCGCAACGCCTGCGTGCGCCTGGGCGTTCGCCAGATCGCCTCGATCGTGTTCTCGGTGTCTCAGAAGCGGTTGTACAGCGCATCCGCCGGACCGTTCCGCCCGCGACTGGCAGCGCTTTGGCAGCATGCCTCGTCGGTCTCGATCGGCGCTCGCTGGCTGGCGCTGCGCGCCGGCCACCCGGTGCTCGGGGACGAGGCCTTCGTGGCCGGGCTCCTGCACGACGTGGGCAAGCTTTCGCTGCTGCGCATCGTCGAGCAGCTTTCCCGAGACGATGGCGAGGTGCCCGATGCCCCCTCCATCGATGCGGTCCTGTCCCGGCTCAACCGCGAGCACGGAGCACAGATCCTGCAGCTCTGGAATGTTCCGGCGCTGTATCGAGACGTGCAGCAGCAGCTTGACGACGAGGCACTGGTCGCCGATCAGCCGCTGCTGGCCATCGTGCGACTGGCCGACCTGGTGTGCCAGCAGGCCGGAATCGGAGGCGCACCGGCGTCCGGAACCGTTGGCGCTGCCGAGATGGCGGCGCTCGGTCTGACGGAAGAGGACATGACCGAGCTGATCGATGCCCTGAGCGGAGAACACGACCCTGCCCGGGAAGCGGCCTGAAGGGTGGCCCGAAGGATGGCGTGAGGTATCGTGTGACAAGATCTCCACGCAGGGTGTGAGACCGCCGCGGCGGCTACGCACGAGTCGGTGAAGGAGATGCGTTCAGGGCCGGACTTCGCTTTCCGGCCGACAGGTTTGTATTTTCTGCCGCCCTCGTGTGTAGTTTCAGAGCATCGGGCGACGCGTTCGAGGTGCGTCTGGATACTGACGGTCCGACGAAACCGACGCCCCTTCCATGAAAGTGATCTACCGCACCGACGCCGCGCGCACGCGACGTGATCCGTCTTGTCCGACAAGGTATGCGCCGCTGCATCCGGTGGCCCGTGGTCTCGTGATCGCGCTGTCGCTCACGACGCTGGCGGCCTGCTCGAGCGACGACGATGATGACAGCGATCCGGGTAACGGGGGCAATCCGCCGGTCACCGGCGCGACCTCCTTCGCGGTGGTCATGAACGATGGGTCGAATCCGGGTAGCGTGGCGTTCTTCGATGACGACCTGCAGGTACCCGACCGGACGTTGTCCACCGGCGCCAACGAAGGTATCGCGTTCGGACCGGACGGTACGCTGTACCAGAACAGCGACGGGGGTGGGTTCACCGGCATCCGGGCGTTCCCGAACGCCGCCTCGCGTGCCGACATGGAAGGCTTCGATGCCGGCAACGGCGATAGCGAGATCTCGACGATCGGCGGAAAGGGGCTCAGCTATGTCGATGGCCGGCTGGCATCGTGCGATGTGACCGATGCCGGTGCCGATCTGAAGCTGGTCCAGATCGGTGACGGTCCGGCGAGCGCCAATCTCGATCTGGATGCGCCATGCTGGGACACGTTCTACGACGAGGAGAACGATCGCCTGTACGCGGCGTTGACCGACGGCCGGCTGGCCATCTTCGATGATTTCGAGGACGAGCTGGGCGAGGACGACGGCGACGACATGGACATGGATGGCGATGCCGACAGGATGGCCGACCGTACGGTCACCCCGACCGATGCCGCGGGTACGAAACTGTCGGTCAACCTGCATGGCGTGTACGTCGAGAACGGAACCGTGCTGGTCTCGGACGTCGGCGACGCCGCCTCCCCGAGTGACGGTCAGCTGTTCACGTTCACGGATGACGGCATGGTCGATGGCAATGTCACCAGTGCCGCCATCGGTGGTCCGAGCTCCATGCTGGGCAATCCGGTCGATGTCGTGCTGATCGGTGGAACGGCCTACGTGGCCGAGAAGTCGAATGATGTCCTGCTCGGGTTCGACAACGTGGCAAGTCTGCCAGCGGGGGACGTGATGCCCGATTCCATGGTGTCGTTCACCAAGCCGGAATCGATCGAGGTAGTGATCTCGGGCGATGGGGATGTCGATGACGATGTAGTGACCGTGCCGGACGGTGACACCACGACGGACGGTGACATGACCACGGACGACGACACCACGACGGACGACGATACGACCACCGACGGTGACACGACGACCGACGACGACACCACGACGGACGGTGACACCACAACGGACGACGATACGACGACCGACGGTGACACGACGACGGACGACGACACGACGACCGACGGTGACACGACGACGGACGACGACACGACGACGAATGACGACATCACGACGGACGGTGACACGACGACGGACGGTGACACCACGACCGACGACAATACGACGACCGACGGCGACACCATCACGGACGACGACACGACGACGGACGGCATCGACGACGGCATCGACGACGGTATCGACGATGCGACGGATGACATCACCGACACCACCGACGGCATCACCGATGGCTTCGACGACATGACGGACGACGTCGTGGACGACACCATCGACATGACCGATGATCTCACCGACAACACGCTCGATGGTGATTCGGTGGACAACGTGACCGACCTGGACGGCAACGACTGATCGTCCGACGAGTTCGAGATGGATCTCCTGCAGGATGTGCTCATCCTGCAGGGGCCGGTCTGGAAGCGACACCGGCGCGGTCGGATTCGCCGCGCTGGAGCCGCGTCACCTGAAGCTTCTCTTGATCGA
>Ga0115029_1002297_pt1 | contig 11557 bp, 18 predicted proteins | sample SidtaG_3_FD_87297 | JGI IMG/M metagenome (GOLD analysis project Ga0115029, IMG submission 87297) | Marine algal microbial communities from Sidmouth, United Kingdom - Sidmouth_Asex1 metaG | ecosystem: Host-associated > Algae > Red algae > Unclassified | place: Sidmouth, United Kingdom | collected...
CGGTGGTCACGACGGAGGGGGTCGTGCGGGTACGGGGTGTGGCGGTGGGGAGGGGAATGGCGTCGGTGGGAGGCCACCGGTTGGGTCGGGAGCGTCAGCGAGAGGCGACGGCGCCTTCCGACATACGGTGGCGGTGGTGGCCGCACCGGCGACGGACGGCGTACAGGGGATCAAATCTTCCCCGCGCCCCCCCCCTAGTTTGCCCGTGGCGCAGCGGGGACGGGCGGCGGAGTCTGCCTGTTTGGTCTGCCCTGGTACTGTATGCTTTAGAATTTCCGCACTCCATTGGCTGCAGCGTACGATTCTCGCATTCGATTGGACAGTGAGTAAAGCCAGCATCAGCCTGTTTTCTTGCGTCCCTTTCTGTTAGGCTTAACACATATGCAAGTTCGCTTTCAAAAAACGGATCTCTTGCCATTCTACGATCCACACGAGACTCAGGTCAAAAAGAATGCGACCGGCACACAACATGATCACGAGACACGCAATAGCACATTTCCAAAATTCGGAAATGAATATAGTTTGGTGGTACATCATTTCGATCAGTGATGCGTGAACGTTGCCATTCTGGGCACCATCGACATGCGTGCTTGTTGCCCCCCGCTCGAAAAGGAGGATATGATATGTGTAGGGATATGTATGTATTCTGGCACATTGAGCTCTGTGCACACGACACAGGCCTGGCATGGGTCATGCGAGGCCATTCATCAAAGACATCGTTCGACTGATCCCAAGACTCCCGAAGCGAGAAGCGTTGCGCTCGAAGAATGCGGATTCTGTTTGGTTCAAAGTCGAAAGCCCACGCTCATAAATGATGTGAGATCTTTGGGATTCCAGGCTGGCCGAACAAAACGCGTTTCGCTGCGGCAAAAATACGTTCCGATGCCGCACGCGTGCTGTTGGCGGCGCACGGCCGCGCCCGCGGGGACAGCCTCGGTAACCGTCGGCGACGGTGGCCGTCCCAACGGCGGGCGCCCTGGCTGGGCGACGCGCCCCCGGAACGGCGGGCAGCCTGGCTAGGCGGCGCGCTCTCGCGGCGGGCGCCTTGGCTTGGCGGCGCGCTCGCGTCACAATGGGCAGTCTGGCGGAGAGCCGCGCCCCCGCGCGGCGGGCAGCTTTGGTAGGCCGCGCGCCCCCGCACGGCGGGCAGCCTCGGTGGGCGGTGCGCCCGGGCACGGCAGGCAGCGGGGCTGTCTGATGCTCTCCCGCGGCAGGCGCCCTGCCTGGCCGGCGCCCCCTCGCCTCTGCAGGCAGCCTCGCTTGGTGGCACGCTCCCATGGCAGCCGGCCTGAATGGGCGGCGCCCTCCCGCAGCGGCCGCCCTGGCTGGACGGCAAGCTTCCGCGGCAGGCAGCCTGGCTGGGCGGCCTGCCCTCGGCACGTCGGGCAGCCTGGCTGGTGCCGCCGGGTGGAGCAGCCGTGGCGGCCGGCAGCCGCTCGTGGGGCGGACAGGCGGGAGGGGTGGTGGTCCTCAGACAGCTGTTCTGCGGCACAGCTTTTTTTTCCGGCCTGTCGGGCACTCCTGTAGTACTGGCGGCGAGGACTGCGTGGGCTGCCGCCGCTGCAGCAACAGCCGTTGTTGGCGCCACCGTTGCTGTGGTGACGCTGTCGGCGACAAGGCGGACGGGGTGCAACGTGCGGAGGGGAGCGAGGCGGGCATTGGTGGGTTAGGGGGAAAATGAGGGACCAACTCTGTGCCGCGCCCGTCGTGAAGCTTGTGGCAGACGCGGCTGCGGATGGCTCTGACGTCGCCGCCCCGCTGCGCGCGCTGTGTCACTGGCAACGGTGTGCACCGATATTGGCGTGGACACAAGTGTAGGGAAAAATCACCCTAAGAGGGATGAAAAAAAAACCTTTCGTGGTATCGTACTGCTGTAAAATGGAGCTATGGCACAAAGAACTCAGCAACACTCTCGATTCACTACTCAGAGTCCATGATGGTCGTCGGCGTCGCTTCAGACTCGCTGCTGTGCTCGAGACCGCGGGTGGTCTTGAGCGGTTCGTTGAGAGACGAAGAGGCGGCCAGCTGCTTTGCGGCTTGCGCCATGCGGCCGCACTGGTTGTCGCCCCCCGAGCTGTGATGCTTCGCTGGCGCCGCCGGGATTGCTGCCTTGTCCGCCGAAGTCGTGGCAGCTGCAGTGGTATCTGCTGCCACGGACGCCGCCGGTGGGTCCTCCCCCGGCGGCGAGTTGGCTTTGGCGGGTGAGGCGGGCGCCGGCGGCGCCGACGAAGTCGCATCGGCAGGGAAGAAGGAGACGTCCAGGGCGGCCACGACGTCGTCGACCTCGACAACGAGAATATCCGTCACAGACTTGGTCTTGGCCGGCTTGGGTGGGGCAGGCGGCGCAGATTTCTCCGCCAGGCCGGCACTTGCCATCATCTTGTGCATCACAGCCCGGCTATACTTGGCTGCCTCCGGGATGTTGCGCATTGCAGGGGAGTCGAAAAAGCACAGCGCTATGCGCTATTGCTGCGCCGCCGTCAGCTTGTCCACAGCCGCCGTGCTCGCCTTGACCTCCCTCTGCATGCCCGCGTCCTCGGACCTCATCAGCTTGACGGCTTTTAAGCCACACGGTCGGCGCTGGAAGCTTTTTTTTGCGCGTACTGGGGCTGCTCGTACTGCCGCTGTCGGCGTCCTGGTCCGACGAGTCATCCGGGTCCACGCTCTGGTCGTCCGTACTGTTGGCAGCTCCGCTGAACGTGTCCGATGTGCGCAGCACGCGCCAGCATGCCACCCACTTGCAAGGCGCGAGCTTGACCTTCCGCCCTGCCGCCTTGCCCTTGCGCCTTGTCCTGCTCTTGGTCGTTGCGGATGGCCTCGTAGATGTCCAGCGAGCAGTACCGTGCGATGGCCCCACAGATGATGTCCTCCTCTAACAAGTTGCCAGTAGTTTGCATGTTTTTGACCGCCAGGTAGTGAGAGGTAAAGGTGTTCACCCCTTTTTGAATCTTCTTCAACTGCTTCTCGAGCGCGCTCACGTTGCGCATGACACGCCAAGGACCCTTCTCGGCCATCAGGGCCGTCCACGTCTTGTGCACAGCTGCCCACAGCTCGTCCTTTGACCGCTCGGTAGCCATCACCGGATTACCGCTCACCTCTAGAAACGCGCGGCACAGCGGCACGCGGTCCTAATCAGTCCAGCCTAGGCTAGAACCCATCGACTTCTGCACGTTGGAGTTTACTGCCAGTACGGCGGGGAGGGGTGAAGGAGACCTCGGTGGGGAGGCTGGGCACGAGCAGACACCAGCATAAACGATAACGGGGGCGGGGCTTGGCTCCCGCCGATGACATAAAGTTGTTGGGGCGCCGCCTCCGGCGGAGTCTGCTGCTGGGGCAGGGCTTGGCTCCCGAATGGAACATACAGTTGTTGGGGCGCCGCCGTCTGCGTCGTTTGCTGCGGGGGCAGGTCTTGGCCCCCGCCGAGTGCGTGAAGTGGTTGGCGCGCCGCCGCCTGCGTCGTCTGCTTCTGGGGCGGGACTTGGTTGACGCCGATGACGAACAGCAGTTGCCACGCAGCCTCCGCCGGCGTTAGCTGCGGCAACGGCGGCGGCGGCGCGGGAAACAAGATCAACGACAATGATGTGCTCGGCTGTTGAGCGGGCGTCAGCGCCCACTCGTAGGCGTGCCCACCGTGTGGATTGGCGGGTGACGCGGCGCTCCAGAGCGTCGAAGGGATGGACGGCGGCCGCCAGGCGGGAGCCCATGTGCTTGGTGGGGGGTGCCCAAAGGTAGGACCGTCACAGGGGGAGGGACCGCCGTTCATGCACCGATGGTCGTCCAACGGCCTTTGATGAGAGCTCCACCGGGAAGGACCTTATGGGGGACCCGCCGGCCCGCGAGGGGGGCTACACTGACGGGGGGCTTGTGGGAGACCCGCCGGCCGGCGACAAAGGCTCCATCAAGGGAGGCCTTGTGGGGGACCCGCAGGCCCGCGAAGGGAGCACCACTGAGGGGGGCCTTGTGAAGGACCCGCCGGCCCTCGACAAGGGCTCCACCGAGAGGGACCGTGAAAAAAGCCCACCGGTCCTCGTGGGGGGCTTGGCCAACAGGGGAAGTCACGACCGCCGTGTGGGTGCGCAAACCGCCGTGCGCCACGTGAGAGCGTTTGGCCGTCGCGCCCGTCGTCTAGCCGTGTACGAACGTGGCGCTCTTGTACGGGAGGCCGGCCGCCGGCCAAAAGCGGCCGATTGTCCCGCCGTCCCAATGGAGGGGGGCGAAGGTCAGGGCGGAAAGGCAGGCGCTCCTGCAAGGGCCCGCGGCGGGGGGCTGGTGGGAGCGTCCAATGCATTTTGGTCACAGGGACCGACACAGCGACAAGACGGGGGCGGGATCAGTGGCGGGGTGGCGCGCACCGTTGGGGAGGAGGTGGCGGGGGGGGACGGGGTCGCCCGTCGGCGGCCCCGTGGTTGCACGGCCCCGTACAGGTGCAGGGCGGGGAGGGCGGAGAGGGCGGGGCCGCCAGGCGACCGTTGTGGAGCCGTTGTGCACGGTGCCGTCGCGTGTCCTCGGCGCCGTTAACACGCGTCATGCGAGCGGTTGAGGTGGGCGGGAAGGGTGAATGTGGGAGTGCTCGCACAAGGCGCGCGAGGATGAAAGAGAAGGGGGCGACAGAGCACGTCGCCGTGCGTTGCACAGGAAGAAGGCGTGATGCCGCGTTCCGCCCACTCCCACATGCCGTCCGACGGCATGCGAGCGCCCAGCCCTCAGGCGGGCCCGCTTCGCAGGGGCCCAGGCACACGAAAACATGACACCCACGGGGACCGACCAGCGCGCAGGCAGGCGGTCGACACCAGGCCCTGTCATAAGTATCGTTTTCAGCTTCGGGTACGGTATATAGAAATCCTTGAATTCAAGTACGAGTGCTGGCCACGTCTATCTTCACGTGTATCAATACGAATTATACCTTGAGAACACGGGTAGGAATCAATTCCAAAAGTGATTGACTTGGAACAGCTGCCGACCTGTAGCAGCGCCAAGCGCCTATTTTTCCCAAGCATGTCGGATCCGATCCGTCATGTGAGTCATCCTGTTTGCGGCGTTGTCTACGGCTTGCTCAAGATTTCTAACGGGCGCCCTTTAGCAAGCACACCACGGTTAGGAGAATCCACCCCAACTAGAACCGTCGTGGTATTCAAATCAAGTCCAAAGACCTAATGGTACTTAGCGGAGATGAAACGACATAACTGCATTTGAATAGCGTGCTGTTCTGGCTTTATCTCCGCTGGCGGTCGGAATTGATAGATACCCACGGCTATCTACTCAATTTTTTATTCGGGTGTAAGTGCCCGACGCCTTGCTGCCTGCGGGTACGGGAGTTCAGACACTTACACCTGTAAAAATACCTATGCACAATGCACGTATGGTAGGGCCTGGTCCACACACGTGGAGCGCGTTCACAGCGCCCCACAGTCCGCGCAACAGAATCTGGGCCGATCCGGAGGGATGAGCTAGTGGGACCCGCCACCACAGCCTGTTCACGCCGACTCGTTTAAAGGCGGGAACCGCACGCATTAACGCCACCCACGTAGGACGACTGGGGGGCTGCGCGGGCCACGTCGGACGGCTGAGAGGCCGCGCCGTCTCCATCGGACAGCTGAGGGGCAGCGCGGGCCACGTCGGACGCCCGAGGGACCGCGCGACATGCGTTGGGGAGCTGAGAGGCCGCGAGGCGGCCCCTGACGACTCGCGGCGCTGACTGCTGTCACGCCTTCAGAACCAGAGAGGGCGTTGGTGCCGGGGTCGCTCTAACGTCGAAGGATGACGAGCTTGTCACGTGACTGGCTGGCCATCCGTTCTGTGCCGTCGCTCTGTCCACAAATTGCGCGAAGCGCTTCGCCCCCGTTTCAGTGTCCCACTCTTGCACGATGTCATCCGGTGACGCGGGCCAGGTTACACCCACCGTTGGGCATGTGGGACCGAAACGGACGGTTTGTGGCGTCGACCAGATTTCAAAAGTACAGTTTCTGGCGAAAGTGATGAAATCCAGGACGACAGATTGTTTCGATTTACTGTTTCCGCCAATCCCAACACCTCCCCCCAAGCTGGGCGGTGCGAAAACAACTCCCGAGAGTGTCGCTGGCGATGTAGCTGACCTGCTGGCATCTCGCGACGATCCTGCCGCACGATGCGGATCGCTCAAGTAACGACGCCCGTTGGTCTGTTTGCCCGCCCAGCCGCTTACCGCATCTTGGGTACCCCGAACAGATCCGATTGTCAGCGAAGAGACTTCACACGAGGAATTCGCACAGTGCCCAGGGCCCGTCGCATCTTTTGGGTGCCCTGTTTATGTCGTGGCCGTTCCAGGTGTCGGCCCAATAGTACCTATAAATTCCCTTTTCTTCGACTTTGTCATCCGTTTCGACGATTGTAGCGGCATATCTGGCGCTTGATAGGGACGTGGCGATCTCACCGCGACTGCTTCACACGCTTGCAGGCCATTTTTTCGGTGGCTTCGTTTCATTAAGCGCCGATGGAGATCCTTTTAGCGCTTCTTCGGTTTCACTCAAATTTGATGTAGTAGAATGGGGCAAGCTTCAACCCAGCAAAAATGACCCCATTTGGACCGTCTTGTGGCTCGCTTCAACCCAACTACATCGCACATGACCCCAAACAGGGCCCCCAGAATGGGCCTTCCATCCAACGTGCCTCTTGTTGCACCTCTAGATTCCCCAATTGGAGAATGAGATCGACGTTGCAGGGATTGGTCTCAAAGGGTGAGGTGCTTTCTCAAACCGCGCTGCCATGAAGTGCTGGCAGCTCAAACGGATAGCCTTAGAATTGGCCAGTTTTCAGGCTGCGAGGGACGTGGCCTTGGCGGCGGCGACCCCTCCATGGAGGCGGCCCGGAAAGCACCCTCGTCCTTTTGTTTTTGCACCTTTGTGCCTTGTTCTTTCTTTTTCCTGCGAGGAGTGTGCCAGGTGGTGACTGTTGGGCACTGGAATCGGCCACACGGCCTCTCAATCGACCGGTCCTTCTGTCGTTGTCAGGGATTTGACTCGGTGCTTTTTTCCAGTTTGTATCGAGGTGTTTGCAACCCTGTAATGCGCCCGATGTCTCACGTTTCGAACTTTTTTCATCCTCCGGACGTGCACTGCCCGCCTTATTCCACCCTGTCCGGGAATCCGCAGGACCGAGTCCAGCGCCGGCCTCTGTGAACCCCCCCCTGTGAAGAGCAAACGGTCATCGATAACGGTTCCGAACGCCACGGTCCTGCAAGAGCGTGACTGCCAATCTCTTAAGTCCGCGATAAAGCATGGCGCATACGAACGCCACAGCATTAAAGACAAGTAACTGTACAAAAACATTGTTGAAATCCACCAGGGGAGGACAAGCGAAGTCGCGTGCAGCACTCGGGCGCAGAGAATTGCCTTCCGGCTTCAACTACGCGAATTGGACATGGCCCAGCAGACGCAAGCCGGCACCTGGGTTAAACGCATATGACCGAACTGATGAAACTCACTGCACGAGTCGTGATGAAAAGAAGCGCCACGGGCGCCGCAGCGACAACCGTCCTCAGCCAAAATTTCGCCGACCGTCAGCCGAAAGCAGGGATGATTGACTGGCAACCTGTGGCTACAAAGCAAGGCCAAGTGCGGGCCGCTCGACGCATGTTGCGCAAGTAAATGCGCTTGGTGCGGGCAGCGAGAGGTGCATGGACCAAAATCTATGACTTTAGAGTCCAACGACATCAGCACAGCGATATGTGGAGTGCGTCATGGAACCCGCGAGCAAGATGCGTCTGCCTCTACATGACGTGAAACGATTGCGAACGTGGCCGGCGATTTGCTTGATTCCAGCTGAGACAGTACTACGATGGTTTCGTGACCTGGTCCTGGACTTCAGCTGGGGCCTGCTGCTCATGCGCGATTGAGATATTTTAGCAGCAATGCCCGTAGGGTCGGCGTCGAAAGCAGATTCGGAAACCTTTGTTAGTCATCATGGTGTGCCGATCCACATGCGAGACTGGCGTTGTCGAAACTACGCCATGGCGACTTCACGTCTGATGGTTCATTCAGGAGTGCCTGCTACGACCGAGGCCGCCGATTCAGTTGCATTTGTGCGCGATGGTGCACAAGCGGGTACGCAAAGCCCCGTACCCTTCTAGCCCGCCGTATCAGTGCCCCAACCACTGCTTTCTACCAGCACCGCGACAGAGAGCCGCCACCTTCGACCGATGCCAATACCGCTCCTGCTAATGCGGCCGGCGCCATCGCTGTTGAAGGCTTTGCAGTTGCTGTCGTCACCGCCGGTTGTGCCGCCACCGCAAATCGCCGTCGCGCCGACGCCGCGTGTCGCCGTCGCGCAAGGTGAGCGACCTTGTCAACGCTGTCTTCACGACCGCATGGATCCGCGACAGCGCCACCACTCGCCGACGAGCGTCCCGCCGCTCTGACATTCGCCGCCTGATTCGAACGTCATGTGGTCGTGCGTTGCCGACAACGGTGTCTCACAGCAGCAGTAAAAAGCCACCCGCAGCGGCTAGGCGGTAACGCCATCGACGCCCTTACCGGAGCGGACGTGCGTCTGGCCGGGGCCATGATTCCCACCACGGCAAACGAGCGGTTTGTGAACACATTTGTGCGCCGAGATCGCACCCGCGCGGTCGCGCAGGTGGCTGTCTGCAATAACAACATCGACGACGGTCAAAAACGGGTGCCGCCAGCGTCCACGCGAAAGACGGATCGACGGCAGAGGCGGAAGGGAACGTGGAAGGGTCGGCCCTGCTGACGGCGGCAATATCGGCAACAGGGAGGGAATCAGGGAAGTGCACGCCCGTAAGCTCCCGCAGGGCCGAGCGTGCGGGCGCTTAAATGGCCACACGCCTCAACGATTTGCGGACGAGGGGGCCGACGCCGCGCTCAAACGACGCTGTGCACGCGAATTTCGCATGGCCGACGTCTTGGTCGCCAGCGTCGGTTCTGGCCGTCAGTGAGAGTGGCCGAACCGCCTCGCATCCGCGCACCCTCCTCGAGCCGCCCGACATCCACGCGTAGCCATTTCTGAGTGAGTGTTGGACTGTGATGCTCGCCGCCGATTCCACTCGCGGTTTACGGATGGAGAATGGTTTTTGACCTCTATGATACCCATGAAGATACATTTGCAAGACGTGGTAAAGCTGCACACAGTCGTCTTGGGTCATCTTTGGGCATTACTCTTGGCATGGTTGGACTTGATCTTTACTTTCCTTCAGTGGCTCTTGATCTGGTGAGTGATTTGATTTGGTGCTAGGGCATGAGTGTTGGTGTGGGCGCGAGAGGTGGGAACAATTGGCCCTGTGGCAACTACTTGAGAGGGGCTCTCTATTGGCAGAAGTGGGCGAACCGCACGACAACAAACTCAGCACAATGGCTTGATTACACACAAGCTGAAACCACTCAACCACTTCATTGCGAACCCCCTTCCCCTATCGCCCCTGATTCTCAACACGGGGGGCCCCATTGACGGCCTGTGGACGTGCGGGAGCCGTGGACTGCCCTCGTACGCTGCGCGACAGCGGCAGACGAACAAGGGCGGATGGGAGGCCTTCAGGTGACACTCTTCGTCTTCGTGGCAACCAGCCCCGCGGGCCTTCGCGCCTGCGCCGAGTAAGGGGGGCTCGCTGCACAAGCAAAATCGTGCAGTGTTTGAACGAAGTGAAGAAAGGGAATGGTGGCCCACGGCGAAGTAGTTGAGAGGCTTGTGTGTGTGTGTGCAAAGGTGCTTTGTTGCTTGGCCTAAGGGTTGCCCACTTCTCCCGGCCGAGTGCACCTGTCATATGAGCCCAACCGGGCCGAGCGCTCCCCCTCTTTCGCGCCCACACCGAAGCCCACGCCCTCGCACCAAATTAAATTATTCACAATATCAAGAGCCACTGGAGCAAAGTGAAGATTACACGCAAACATGACAAAAGGAACGCCCTAAGATGACCTAACAAGAATGTGTGGAACTTGACCACGTTTTGCAAATGTATTATCTGGGGTACGTAAGGGATCACCGGCTTTCATCCATTGGCGAAGTGCAACTGGAATCGGCAACAAGAAACAAAGTTCAGCACTCCTCCTAGCTTGTTGCCGCGGCGGTTATTGTCTTCAGCAAAGCCGCATGGCATCGACGTGCTTGTCGTGCTTATTCTTGCCGAGCTCGTTCGTCATGGGGTCTGGCACCATGTAGTCTGTAGCCCAATGCTCCAGTGTCACCTTGTCCACCGTAAAGGCCTCGAGCACGAAGTGGTAGCGAGTGTCGATGTGCTTGGTGCGCTTGTGCTGGACGGGGTTCTGAGAGAAGTGAATACAACCGCTGTTGTCGACTTCGAGGTGGACCGGCCCGCCCAAGATCGCTGTTTGCAGCCCTCGAGATGTCACGCCTTGCATGAGCTTGTCAATCCAAACAGCTTCCTTGCTGGCCTCACGAAAAGCCATGTAATTGGCCTTCATCGTCAACAGCGCCACCGTCTTCTGCACCTCATAACCCCAGCTGACGGCTGCTCCGCCAAATATGAAGGTCAAGCCGGACGTAGAACGTCGCGTGTTGTGGGCAACCGCCCAGTCGGCATCATTAAAGCCTGGCAGAACACAGAAAACGTTCTTGTCGAATACCAGCCCCTTGTCCATCTAGCCCTTTACAAACCGTAGAGCGCGCTTGATCGCCTCCCAATTCTCTTTGCCGTAGCACGAGACAAACCGACGCAGCTTGCCGATGGCGAAGGCGAGATCAGGACGCGTCCCGACCATCAGGCACATTCGATTGCCGACGGCTTCGTAATAGGTCAGCGCGTCGTCGCTCTCGTCGGCCTTGACAAGCTGCAGGCCCAACTCCAGCGGCGTTCCCCATCGGGTTGCACTCCGCCATAATGAACACCTCCAGCACTTCCGCCGCGTACGTGCCCAGCGACAGCTTGAGGGGGCTCAACGTCTTGTCACGTCTTATCAGTAAACCAGGATGACCTTCGCCTCGCACAGGTCCTTTTTCACAAAACGCCTGTGGAGAGCGTCGCTAATCTTGTAGATCGACGCCAGGCTTGATGCCACCAAAAGAAGATCTTCGATATACACCAGGACGATGATGATCTCACCTTCATCCATATAGAGGTAAAGGCATGCATCCGGGTAGATGTTGTCAAGCCCTTGCGACTTGAGGAAGGCGTGGATCTTGCCGTACCGCATCTTGGGGGCTTTCTTCAGCCCATACAGCGCTTGGAAGAGCCGACACACCTTGTCAGGACACGTTGGATCGACATAGCCGTCTGACTGGTCCATGTAGACCTCCTTGTAAAGTTCGTCAATAAGGAACGCTGTCTTGACGCTCAACTGATGCTGCTCTCACTCGTTCGCCGCCGTCATCGCCAGGATGCATCGGATAGAAGTGAACTTGGCCGCCGGCGCGAACTTCTCGTTGAAGTTGACACCCTTAATCTGCCGGTTGCCCGTGAAACACCTTATGCCGCGTCGTGCTGTTCTTGTTCTTGTCCACCTCGTTTTAGACCTCGTAAACCCACTTGCCCTTCAGCACGCGTCGACTGGCCGGGCGATCCGTCAAGCGCCAAGTCTTGTTCTTGCGGATGGCCTCCATCTCATCGTCC
>Ga0115029_1002299_pt1 | contig 11542 bp, 9 predicted proteins | sample SidtaG_3_FD_87297 | JGI IMG/M metagenome (GOLD analysis project Ga0115029, IMG submission 87297) | Marine algal microbial communities from Sidmouth, United Kingdom - Sidmouth_Asex1 metaG | ecosystem: Host-associated > Algae > Red algae > Unclassified | place: Sidmouth, United Kingdom | collected...
CGGCTACGCTAAGCGTAGTAAAAAGATGCGAGCGGCATGGGAGCGCATGATCGAGAAGTATCTACAACTCTGCCAGCAGCTTGTCTGCACCTTTGTGTTGATCGATGCTAGACATCCACTGCAGCCGATAGATCTTGAGTTTATCAATTGGCTAGGAGAGAGGAGTCTGCCCTTTGTCATCTGCTATACCAAGGTGGATAAACTGAAGCCTCATGAAGTAGATGAGCATATCCATGTGATCAGAACTGAATTACTGGAATACTGGGAAGAGTTGCCTCAAGAGTTTGTCAGTAGTGCCGTAAGTGAGCGTGGTCAATCAGATATTCTAGCATTTGTCCATAAGCACAATGACGGTTTCTCTGACTAGGAACGGAAGCGATCTGAAGTGATACGACCAAGCGACCATAGAGAGCACCTGATTGATGATATCAATCAATGGCCTATAGCACGACTCTACAGGGATCGTGAAGGACTCGTAGAGAGTGTTATAGATGATTCGCTGAGTGCTCTGGGTGATGATATTACGACCATAGAGTCGCAGGTAGCTACTACCATTTTTCTTGAGATTAAGCGGCTCAAGGAAAATCCATGGAAGGTGGATCTGAAGTCAGAGCCTAAATTCTGGAAGAAAATGAAGGCCGACTATAATGTCGCCAAAGACAAGTCTATGAATGAAGTGCAGAGGCGCGTCATTCTAGAAGAGATAAGACGGACAATTGTCCATCGATATAGTGAAGAAATAGCTGGAGGATTCAATGAACGTTCTGTGCGATTTGCTAGGAAGTTTTTGAGACTATTCTTTGCGGCTCTGCTCAATGCTTCTAAGCTATTTAAAAGCAAGAAGAATCGTAATACGGAGCTATCTGACAAGATAAAAATGTACGGCGATACTTCTAAGATTGCTGAGCTATTTAATCAAGGCGTCGTGGTAGTGTTGCCCACTCATTTTTCTAATCTTGATTCACTACTGATTGCCTACAGCATGGATATGATCGCTGGATTACCAAGTTTTAGCTATGGTGCTGGGCTCAATCTATTTGAGAGCGAGATCCTAGCCTACTTTATGAATCGCCTAGGTACTTATCGGATTGATCGTCGCAAGAAAAATCCTCTTTATCTTGAAACTCTCATGAGTTTTTCTCGAGTGTCAATTAAGAAAGGAACCAATTCACTATTCTTTCCAGGCGGTACGCGATCTCGATCTGGCAAGATGGAGACACAATTAAAGCTAGGATTACTTAATACGCTTATCGAATCTCAGCGAGAGCTCATAGCAAGTGGTAGCAAGCAGAAGCTTTTTGTGGTTCCATTGATCATAGGATATAATGTAGTGCTCGAAGCTCGATCTCTCATCGATCAGCACCTGCGCAGATTATATGGTGAGAAATTTCTCGCACAGAAAGAGAGTACACTCACTGCAAGGCAGATCCTCCGATTTGGTTTAAACTATTTTCGACAAGATAGTGAGATTGTCATGTCCTTTGGTCAACCCATGGATATCCTAGGTAATCCAGTAAGTAGCGATGGTCGCAGTCTTGATGAATGGAATCGTGAGATTAATATTGCCGATTACTTTATCGGACCTGATGGTATGGAGCCAGATCTGCAGCGAGAGGCCGTCTATACGAGACGACTAGCTGCTAAGGTGGTAACATCTTATCATGAGCACAATGTCGTACTCTCTAGCCATGTAATCGCGCATGTAGCCTTCATGATGTACCGCCGCGCGTTTCACCATATACCACTTGTTGATTTATTAAATCAGAGAAGTTGGGAATATGAAATTGACTACGTTGAATTTAAGATGTGGGTAAAGCGATTTAAGAAAGAACTAGTGCAGATGGAGACTAGGGGAGAGCTACTGCTTGATCCAGCCTTAAGTAAAAAATTTAAGCGAGTACTGGCCACAGGAATCAAACTACTGGGAAGTATCCACAATACGGAAGCCCTCACGTGGTCAAAGAAGAATAAATCTCTTACGGTAAGCGATCATCGACTACTTCATTACTATAGCAATAGAATTGCGACGTACGAGTTCAAGACCTTTAACAATGAAGATTTTTTAGCTTGATCATGAATACTCTGAGGCAAATCTTTCTCAGTGAGAAATTGATGAAGGTCGCCATTGCTATCAGTGCCATTGTGATCTTTATTTTATCTTTTCCTGAGTGGGAGAGTCTCACGTATATGCTTCTCCTTGATCAGTTGTTTATTCTGTTATTTGCGCTAGAGGCATAGGTTAGGATTCGGCATTATGGCTGAAAGGTATATTGGGAGAACGCCTGGAATATTTTCGATTTTCTTTTAGTCCGGCTAAGCATAGCGAGTTTAGCTATTTATATAGCCCATGCCAGTGAATTGTCTATTCTTCTGTCCGATGTAACCCATTTCGTGCATTAGGATTTTTTTTATTGGCTCTTCTTTTTATATAACATTCATGTTTGCAGTGACTTAAAAAGATTTAAGACAGTTTGCTTGTGTAAGATTTTATTACACATATACTGCAGCTATATCAAGGGCTCTATCCGTGAACTCAGCTCTCGTCAGCTGACTTCGCGCCTATCGTCTATCTGCTTCAGCCTCAGGCACCTACCAGAGGTAGGCAAGCTTCACCAGCTCGCCTTACGCAGTGAAGACGAGCTTGCTCGCCATAGCACGCTCTGCATCGTCAGAGAATCACCTCATCTTATCGCACCTGCGGCTCTCGCTATGAAGCCTAATGCACGAAATGGATTCAACGTTATCCAGGCTATCTTTTCAAGTCATATCTTTCGAGACGCAGCACCGGAGTATTTCTCTAATCGTCTAAGTAGCGCATACCCAGTTTTCCAACTTTTCACAGTAGAAGGGTGGTACGAGATACCGGCAAGCATAGGGGAGAATAGTGATAGTGCTCGGATGAGTGAAATGAGCAAGCTATACGTTGTGGTGGTCGTACTTTTGGGAGGTGTGTTTGGTATGTCGCTGGCCAATGCGATCTTCGTAGACGAGATGACAGCAGATAATAATGAAGAGCTTGAGTTAAAGGTAGATGAGTTGAGTGTGCAGAGCCAAGAATTAAAAGAACTCCTAGAGAAAACCAATCTGTGAATTACATTGTACTCGATCTAGAGACCACTTGCTGGGATGGAGCGCCACTTGCGGATCAGCGAGAGATCATAGAGATCGGCGCCTATAAGCTAGACGCATATGGAGAAATAGTTGATGAATATGTCAAGTATGTCCAGCCCATACTCACTCCAAGTCTTAGTATGTACTGTAAGCAGCTCACTGGCATAGATCAGAATGCCATCGATGATGCCAAGACTTGGGGAGATGTATGTATCGACTTTGTAGAGTGGATGGATGAGCCAGAATTGATCGTCGCATGGGGGAAGTACGACCGTAAAATTGTTCAAGCAGATTGTGCGCTTCATGATCTGGATTCCTCATGGATTGAAAATTATCTCGACCTTAAGAAATCATATCGACTCCTCAAAGGCTACCAAAGTAGTAAGAGTCTTGTACATGCTGTGGAGCGAGAATTTGGTGAATGGGAGGGCGAGATGCATAGGGCACTGCCAGATGCCTACTACACAGCTAAGATCTATGCCCGCTATCTGAGAGAATGGAAACGCTGAACAAGTTAACATAATATTAATTATAGGAAAGATATGAGGATCTTGAAGTGGTTATTGCTTATCCTACTTGTATTGGTGGTAATCTATCTCGTAGGGCCACGAGCTCAGTCCGTGAAGCTCAATACGGAGCCCGCAGTGCTCGGCATAGCTATTGCCGATGTGGATCGCTACGTACAGGAGCAGGAATCGCAGTATAAGATCAAGACAGATAACTCTGCTCACATCCAATGGAATGACAGCGCTGGGATACGCACTGGAATTTCCATGGTCTATCTGCATGGTTTGGGTGCATCTTATATGGAGGGCGACCCACTGCACAGATCCTTAGCTAAGCACTTTCGTGCCAATATCTACATGGCACGCCTCCATGCACATGGACTAAAGGGCGATACTGTGATGTTAGATTTTAATCGACAGGATTATGTTAACTCCGCCAAAGAGGCCATTGCAATCGCAAAGTCACTTGGTGATACCGTTATCGTCTTGAGTTGTAGCACAGGAAGCACAGCTGCTATCATAGCCAGTCTAGAAGATGATGATATAGATGCTCAGTTGATGTATAGCCCCAATATCGATATCAAGGATCCCAGCTCTGCCCTACTTCCCATGCCTTGGGGTTTGCAGATAGCTCGCAAGGTCGTCGGTGGCAAGAATCGCGGATGGGACGCTCCTAAGGAAGTACAGAAATACTGGTATACATCCTATCGCTTAGAATCTCTCGTAGAGCTCAAGAAGCTGCTGAATGACTATATGATCCCTGAGACCTTTGCACAGATTGATGAGCCAGTTATGGTAGCCTATTACAATGCTTCACCAGAGGCTCAAGATGAAGTTGTCAACGTCGAGCGCATCGAGGAGATGTATTCACAACTTGGCACGCCAGACAGCACGAAGCGCTTAGTGAACTGCACCACCTGCGGAAATCACGGTGTGCACAACAGATTTTTTAGTCAAGACGTGGACTATCCGATAGCTGAGTCGATACGCTTCATCGAGGAGGTGGTACAGAGAAAATCAGATTGATACAAGGAGTCCTGCGCTTGTCAATTTGATGGGCTGATTCAACCCAATTCGTGCATTAGGCTTCGATGGATAGTGATTATCTGCAAGAGCGTCAGGTGCTCCGCCGACGAGTCATAGCGTGCTATGTGCATCTCGGCTCATCTCGACTGCCGCTCGATGGCCAGCCGCTCGATGAACGGCTCTGTAGGCTCGTTTTAACTTCGTAAAGCGAGCAGGATAAGCCTGCCTGCCTCCGGTAGGCTTGCCTACCTGTGGTAGGGGCCTGATCTTGAAGCAGATGTGGCTCGCAGTAGAAGCAAAGCACAATGGTCATATCACTCCACTCATTTCATGACAAATGGGCGAGATCTACCCGTAACAAATACTTACACCAAAGCCACTTAAGAAATGTCGCCTATAGTCCTGACTGAGCGTCAGTTGCATCGCTGAGAAATACCTACCAAAAATCCTAATGCACGAAATGGGTTCAACGTACTTATTACCCTAATTTTGCGCCATGTATTCTCACCGATGTATTCTCACATGTGTACTTGGCTGTGCTCTCAGCTTGGCTTCGTCATTTTCATTGAGTTCCCAGCTTCCAGAATCTTTCAGCGAGCAACTCATAGATCATAGTATAAGTCAGCCTCTTGGGATGGTATTTGACGAACTCGGGGAAGGATATGTGTATAGTAAAAGAGGTCTGGTATATAAAATGGACTTGGACGGAAGCATTTCGGTGGATCCTATCATTGATATATCCGATGAAGTTCTTGTCGTCGGAGATCATGGACTGGGGTCGATTGCTCTCAGTCCAAATTTTCAGATCGATGGATTTATATTCCTGTACTATCCAGTTGATCGACACCATTTATTGTACTATGGTACAGAGGATTACGACCCATTGCTTACTATTTTAGATGATGCTACCATTGGCAGGGTCACACGGTACCAGCTTGATAGAAGTACTGACTTTTCGACGGTTGTGGAAGGTAGTCGCAAGGTGCTCGTTGGAAAAACTCCCACTGATGGCATTCCTATATTGATGATATCGCACGGTACAGGGACCATAGCTTTTGGTGAAGATGGATCCATGCTTTTGTCCGCTGGCGATGCGGCAAGTTTTGAGTCGAAAGACGTAGGCAGTGCTCCTGAGACATGGTATGAGACCGCACTAGATGATGGGATACTCACTCCAGACCAAAACATAGGTGCATGGCGCTCACAGTATCTCAACTCACCCAATGGAAAAATCTTGCGTGTTGATCCATTCACAGGGGATGGTCTTCCAGGCAATAAGTGGTTCGACAAGGAAGACCCTATGTCGTGGAAGAGCAAGATATATGCGCTTGGTTTTCGTAATCCGTTTCGCTTATTCATTATTCCTGGTACTGGTGATCATGATGTCAAGAAAGGGAATCCGGGCGTCATTGTGGTAGGAGATGTAGGAAGTTTTCAGTTTGAAGAATTCAATATCATCAAAGAGTCCGGTAAGAATTGTGGATGGCCTATTTTTGAAGGGCAAGGATACGGTGCCTTTCTGCGAGGGTTTGACACGCTCAATACGGCATATGTTAATCCTCTCTATGACGGTGATGACTGTGATCAGCAGTATTTTCACTATATGGATCTTATCGACTTCACCTATCAGTCAGGTCCACCACGCTTCTCTAATCCTTGTGACCGAAGCATTGAGATAGATTCGCTATATACTTTCATCCACCATAGTCCAGCCTTCAATTACTCCAATCTCAATTGGAATCCACCAGCTAAAACCATAGTCCCTGGCTGGGACTATGCCGGCAGGTGGGCTGGTGTCTCGATTGATGATCCTGAGTGTGCGGTGGATGGCTACCCTATGGCTGGATACTCGTGCCTTCCAGGATTTATCTATACAGGAGAGTTATATCCTGAGGAATACCACAACAATATTTTCATTTGTGACTACGCAGGCTGGATCATCCGTACTACGCTAGATGAGAACTTTGTAGTCACCGCTATAGATAGTTTTCATACAGACGTACGAGATCCGTCTTCTGTTTCTTTCAATCATGTTGCAGAGGCGATGTACTATACCAGTCCATTCAGCGACACCATCATGAGGGTCAATTACGGAGGTGATGTGCCGCCCCTTGCAGTGATTACACCTAGAGAAAGCTTTGGGCCGAGTGGACTGACGGTGGATTTTGATGGGACAGAATCTTCACATCCCTTCGATAAGCCACTGGAGTTTTTCTGGGATTTTGGTGATGGTCAGAGAGACACTGGTGCAATGGTGAGTCACATCTTTACTAGCCCTTCATCGAGTCCCGTAAGTTATGAGGTGGTACTTACAGTGAGAGATACTTCTGGTATGGAAGCTCAAGATCGAGGCATTGTATCAATTAATAACTCTCCCCCATCGGTCAACATAGTGGCGCCTGCTGATGAGTTTTTCTATAGTAATGATCAAGAGAATTTCTTTCATTTGGAGGCCGATATCTTGGATGAACAGTCAGATCTTGATGATCTCAAGATTGAGTGGACGACATATTTTCATCACAATACTCACTTCCACAAGGATCCCGCTATCGCTGATCCCAGCCCTGTGGTGCAACCGAGTTTCACAGCTGGTTGTCAACTAGAGACATTTTGGTATAGGTATGAAGTGACCGTCACCGATCCTCAGGGCTTGAGCACGTCAGACGTAGTGCGGATATTCCCGCAGTGTCAGACATATGTAGCAGATCTCACGCTAGCAGGTGTGAGTCTCGGGACGTCTAATCAACTCAGTTGGGATCATGTTGATGCAGATGATCTGGTAACTCAATATGAAGTGTGGAGATCGCTAGATGATGGTCCTTGGGATATTTTGGTGAGGCTCTCAGCTAGCGAGCTTTCTGATAATCTGAACTATGAGGATGGCGACTTGTCTCCAGTGGTACGGGATCTAACCCGCTACAGCTACTTTGTCAAGGCAACGAGTGAAACTGGTCTAGTGAGTTATAGTGACAAATTGGAGCTTCGCCGAGCTCTATCCACTGATCTTGTGATATATCCTAATCCTACAGCTAGTCGTGTCAAGTTCCTCTTTAAAGATGCGCTAGATGAAGACTGGGACATGTCCCTATATACGATGAGTGGTCAAGAGCTCGAGATATCTCGGGGTATCATAGAGGTTTCTGATGATGAACTGCAGATAGACACGGATGATATGGCATCTGGTGTATACTACTACGTTATAAGAAGTGGGACCCGATCGTACCGTGGCAAGTTCGTCAGGTTGTAGGCAACATCTGGACATGCTAGATCTCATCAGATCGTAAGTGCTAGCCTGCCTTGGCCATCGACATCTGCTCTTCTGTAAATAGGGAGAGTTGAGGGTTTTTTCTAGCTTGGTAGTGATTGAGATTCAGAGTTGGCATCTTTTTGCCTTTATAGTACATGAGCTTTGCTAGCTTGGCCTGCTGCTCAATCATCTCGGCGATTTTACCACTTCCCTTCTGTCTCATACCAAATCTGCTATCATTGAGTTGACCTTCATGGCAAGATTTGATCTGGCTGATGATTCGATCTGCTCGCAGAGGTAGAGTTTTCTGAATCCAATCGGTAAAGACATCCGCAACTTGGCCATTGAGTCGTACGATCGTATGACTCATGGCAACAGCTCCCGCGTGTGATGCCTGCTTCGCCATCTCCATGAGTTCGGTGTCATTGAGTCCTGGTATGATGGGAGCCATCATGGCGCGTACAGGAACCTTATGACTTGCTAATGTGCGTATGGTACGTATGCGAAGCTTTCCACTTGCAGTCCTTGGCTCCATGACTCTTCTGAGCTCTTCATCAAGTGTGGTAAGTGATATAGCTACTTGCACCAGACCTAGTTCTGCTAAGGAACTTAGTATATCTAGATCTCTGAGTATAAGAGAATTCTTAGTGATGATCTGTACAGGATGTCTGTGTTTCCAGAATACCTCGAGCAAACTACGTGTAATCTCGTATTCCTTCTCTGCTGGCTGATAAGGGTCTGTGTTTCCTGATAGCACGATAGGACTTGCCATCCATGACGTACTTGAGAGTTTCTTGTCGAGTAGTTTGGCTGCGTCTTTCTTGACTATGATCTTGCTCTCAAAGTCTAGTCCAGCACTGTAGCCCCAGTATGTATGAGAGTTACGTGCGTAGCAGTATACACAGCCATGCTCACATCCCTGGTATGGATTGATGGAGTGACTGAAGTGGAGGTCCGGACTGTTGACATTAGTTACAATAGTCTTGGAGTCTGAGCAGATATATTGGGTACGAAGTTTGTCACCGTCGAGTACTCTGACTTCTGATTCACGTATGATGTTGTCATAGGGATTGGGTGTGTTGATTTGTGCGCCTCTTCCTTTGTGCGATGTTCTTAGTGTCGTCATAGCTTGACTTTTGGGTGGGTCAGAATCCTGGCTATTGCTCGGCTAAATATACTACCATTGCTATTGATATTAGCATACTATTAATAATAGCTATTTGCTGAAAATGGTTCTCATGATGACTAGCAGATGCGCGACATATCAGATGATCGCATAATCATGTGCCTTACCTTACTGTCTACGATTAGCGAGTAATGGCGGTGGTCCTCCGGCAAAAGGATTATACCTACCGATAGTGCGTGCGTGTAGGCCAGATGCTCTCACTACGGATCTATCACCATACTTCTCTCTGATGTGATCCATAGCTTGATAGAGCTTGAGTGTAGACTCTGCATCGTCAAATAGATCAATCTGGTACGATCCATTAACCAAGTGACTACACCGTATCCCTATGAGTCGTACGCGGAGGCGACGGTTGTATAGCTTTTTGAAAAGCTCTTGTACCAGTGGTATCACCTTGTGATCTGCGGCGGTATAGGCTATACGTCGCTGTAGTGTCTGTGTGGTGAAGTCGGAGTAGCGCACCTTGACAGTGATGCAGGCTGTGAGTTTCTTGCCGCGGCGCAGTTGGAAGCAGAGATTCTCTGCCATAGCGGTGAAGATGCCTTGGAGGCGCTGCACGTCTATGGTATCTCTGTCAAAGGTCCTCTCCGTAGAAATCGACTTGCGCTCTGTGTACGGTAGTACTGGAGAATTGTCCAGAGCATTGGCTTTCTTCCATATGCTGATGCCATTTTGCCCAAAGACGCGCTCCATCATCTCGATCGGCATCTCCTGAATTGTGTGGATGACTTTGACACCAAGATTGCGTAGAGTCTGATAGGTCTTATTACCCACACTAGGTATCTTGCGTACAGAGAGTGGTGCCAAAAATGGTTTCTCTGTGCCATAGTCTATGCGCATCTCATTATTGGGCTTAGCTTCTCCGGTGGCAATTTTAGACACTGTCTTATTAGCTGATAGGCCAAATGATATGGGCAGTCCAGTTTCCTTGATGATTTTGTGGCGGATCTGGCTCGCATATTTCATGCAGCCAAAGTACTTATCCATGCCGCTGAGATCCATGTAGAACTCATCGATAGAGGTCTTTTCAAATAGCGGTACATCCTCGCGGATGATCTCCGTGACCATCTCTGAGTACTTTGTATAGGTACCACTATTGCCTCGGATGACGATAGCCTCTGGGCATAGCTGTCTGGCCATTTTCATAGGCATGGCGGAGTGTATGCCAAATGTCCTTGCCTCATAGCTGCACGAGGCTACTACTCCCCTATCCGTGGTGCCACCTATAAGCACGGGCTTGCCCTCGAGTCGACTGTCTATGAGTCGCTCGCATGATACGAAGAAAGTGTCTAGGTCTATATGTGCTATGGCTCTATTACTACTCATCTGTGGATCTTTTCTATCTTGGGAGGTTTCATAGTTTTCATCTCTGCGTAGCGCGGATCTGGTGTATAGGCTAGCTTCTCTAGATAATTGGCTTCTAGGCTATGGAAGCCAAACTCTTCTGTCACTCGACCGCGTATAAGGTAGATTCCTTTTCCCCGAAAGGGGTACTCCGCAGCTACAGGTGGAAAATGTACGGTATCGATGAAGTGTCCTTGACGATCTAGAAAATTGGCAAACTTCATCCGATCGCCTCGCTTCGTCTTGGTGTTCTTGACAGCTACTAGGTATCCCACTGCTGTGATCTCGCTCCCTGTGTACGCAGGCCAATCTTGTCTGAGTATATGCGGTGGCGCCTCCTCTTGCAATAGTGCAAAGGGTGATTGTGTCACAGGGAACCCTATGAGTTCTAGCTCATCATATACGTCCTCTAGCTGATCTTGATATAGCGATGGTATATCCCACTGCCTCCTCGTGTAGCCAAAGAGTGGAGCCAACTGTGGTTTCTTGACTTTACCATACTTCATATGGAGCTCCCATAGGAGCGTGCGTCTATGCTTGCCTGTACACCGGAAGGCATCTGTGCGGATGAGGATACTTGCCTGATCGAGACTGAGTGGTAAGCGGTCTAGAAAGTTATCCAATCCTAGGTACGGGCCATTGAGCGCGCGCTCACGCTCGATTTTCTGTGCGCCAGCTGCTTCTAGCTCACGCACATGCATGAAGCCTAGGTAGAGCTGCTTGCCGTGGAGTGTGGTGGCATAGTCGCTGTGATTGATACAGGGATTCTGTATATCGGCTCCGTGTATACGTGCCTCATGTACATAGATTTCTGTCCTGTAGAATCCACCAAAATTATTAATCGTTGCCACCATGTACTCCAAGGGGAAATGGGCCTTGAGGTAGAGACTTTGATAACTCTCTACGGCATAGGACGCTGAGTGCCCCTTAGCAAAAGCATAGCCAGCAAAGCTCTCTATCTGTCGCCAGATCTCAGCGGTGAGCTGATCTGTATGTCCTATCTCTTTACAATTGTCAAAAAACTTCTGCTGGACCTTCTGGAACTCGCTACGCGAGCGAAACTTTCCAGACATGCCTCTGCGGAGCACGTCTGCTTCTCCAAGTGTCAAACCTGCAAAATAG
>Ga0115029_1002301_pt1 | contig 11540 bp, 4 predicted proteins | sample SidtaG_3_FD_87297 | JGI IMG/M metagenome (GOLD analysis project Ga0115029, IMG submission 87297) | Marine algal microbial communities from Sidmouth, United Kingdom - Sidmouth_Asex1 metaG | ecosystem: Host-associated > Algae > Red algae > Unclassified | place: Sidmouth, United Kingdom | collected...
ATTCTTTGTTTTTCTGGCAAAGCCGAAATTGCCTTATTAATTTGTTGTAGCAGTTCTTTTGTTTCCAAAACAAACTGAGGACTTTCATTAGTATGTTGTGCTTGTTTTATGTAGCTAAATTTTAGTTGTACTTTTTGCTTAGCATAAGTATTTAACAAGGTATTGTTGGCTATTTTAAAAACATAACCTTTTGCAGTTGGTAAGTTTACCTTTTTACAATGTTGCCAAAGTTTTAAGAATGCGTCTTGAGTAACATCTTTTGCTAAAGCTTCGTCGCCACATTTGTAATACAAATAATTAAACAGGGTAGTTGAATATTCTAAAAATATTTTTGAGTAAACCTGTTCATCACATAAAGATTTGTTTAACATTGAAAATAAAAACTTACTAAGGCGTAAAGTTAAATATTTAATTTTCAAATTTTGTACAACAGCTTTTTTTTAAATATAAAAAAGGCAGCGAAGCATAGCTCGCCACCTTTGTACACCCACGCCTAAAATTAAAGTAAAGTTTCTTATCATATTTTTTATTTATTAATTATAAAATTGAATTCATCTTAAATACAATTAGCAAATAAAAACACCTACCTACGCATTAGTTTATTTTTTTTTAGAAAAGAAACATAAAAGTAAAAAGCCCATTGCGTTATTTTGCAACAGGCTTTAATAAAGTGTTTTTAGTTTTGGGTTTTAATTAGCAATGCTTGTTTGGTAGTTTTACATTTTTAAAAGCATCTTAAATTTGAGGCTTCATATTTTTTAATACCGTTGCTAACTTTCTTCTTGAAATTTCCACTTCATCTCCAGTAGTTAATACTAATTTTTTTTGCATTGTTGGAATGTAAGATTGTATAAATGCTTTGTTTACTAAATGCGAGCGATGGGTACGTAGAAACTGAGTATTACCTAATTGCCTGTCATAAAATTTTAACGTTTTTGCACTTATAAATGGTTTAGTAGACAAGGTGGTATAAAAAAAAGTGTAGTTTGAAACTGCTTGTAACCTAACAATATTTTTTAGTTTTAAAATGCGTATGCCGTCTTCCAAGCGAAGTTTGATGCTACTTTCAAATTCAGGTGTTTTGTCTTTTATCTCAATTTTATTGGTGGTTTCATTATTTAAGAAGACAACTGATACGTTACATTGTTTGGCAATTTTCAAAACTTCTAAGCAACTTTTGTTTAATATAGTTACATTTAAATAAATGATTGGCTTGTTGGTGTGCATGGCGTAATTAATTTTAGTTTTCAATTTATTAAGGTTTTCAATATTGGTTTCTACATTTGTGTTAGCCCAATTTGATTGATGGCTTTTTGTAATTTTAAAATTAATTGCATTGGTCGTTGTTGTATTCATAACTTAGTTGTTTGTTTTTGTTAGCACAAATTTAGTTTTGATATAAGGGAGAAGCAATTACAATTATTTCGACTTTTGAAAGGTGTTTTGCGGTTTTTATATAAAGTATGAAAAGCTTAAATAATTGAAAATCTACGACTTATGCCTAAATCTCCGCATACTCATTTTAGTTATTTTAACTATTAAACGGTAAATTATTTTATAATTTGGAAGACAAAAAAGTATTTAAATTTTTAAGCACTTTTGGTAAAAGGAGGCTCAATCACTTTGAGGATTACATAAACTCGCCTTACTTTAACAAAAGTGAAGAGCTGTGTTATATATATAAAATAGTGAAAAAATATATACTTAGCAGCAGCAAAAAAAGCTTCCAAGCATATTTTGAACATCAATTACCAAAAAATAAAAAGCCAGTAGCTGCTACTAACTTAGTTAAGTATTTAAGTCGCATTTACTTGTTGGCTTTAGATTTTGTTGCTCAAGAAAAATTGAAAGAGAAAGCGTTTTTGAAAAGTAGTTTGTTGATGGAGCATTTGATTGATGGGGATGAATTGAAAATGTTTGAGAAGGTTTATGCTAAAACGAAAGTGGTATTAAATAAAGAGAAATTGTCTTATCAAAATTTATATAATAAATATTTGTTAGAAGAACAAAAAGCTAATTACCTATCACTAAATAATGATGACAAAAAAAATAGATCAAACTTACAAGAGACTAGTGATGCTTTAGATCAGTTTTATTTAGCTCAAAAGTATTATTTAGAAATCGCAAAAGTTAATATTGAAAAATTGACCAATCAAAAATTCAATTACTTATTGATTGAACAATTAGATCAAATACTAAATGACGAAACAAAAGATAATGATATATTATTAGTTTTACTAATTAGAATTTATCGTTTTATAGCTTATAATAAATCTACTAAAACCGATTTTGAGACCATCAAAAATTTAATATTAAAATGCAGAGATAATATTGATGAAGAGATTTCCTACAATCTTTCTATTTTAGTTAAAAACATTTTGCACAATATTTTTAATGGCAAAACTAAAGAATATACTGAGTACAGCTTTTTGTTTAACAAACAATTATTAGAAACTGGCCTATTGTTTTATAGAGGGGAGTTGTATCTTTCTGTTTTTAAAAACATATTGGAGTTAGGCATTTTGAATAACGAATTGGAGTGGTGTAAAGATTTTGTTTATAAACATAGCGACAAATTGACCCCACAGCATATTGCAGTTGATATGAAAAGCTATGCACTTGCTCGTTTAGAATTTTACAGTGGTAATTACGAAACGGCAAGAAACAACCTGGTCAAAACTAATTTTAGTGGGATAGATTTTAGATTAGCGGTATTGCGGTTAGAAATAATGATATTTTACGAAATGAAAGAATACCTATTTTTGGAGTCGCTAATTAATAAGTTTAGAGTAGCACTTAACCCCAAAAGAAGCCAACAACTAAGTGAAATACACAGAGAGTTAAACAAAACATTTATAAATTGGGTAGCCAAACTGATGAAATTACAGACAAATTTTAGTACTTTAAATTTTGAAGAATTAAAAAACTTGTTGGAGTCTGTCGCAGTGCCCAACAAACCATGGTTATCAAAAAAAATACAAGAAGCTATTTTGGGGAAATCGAAATAGCCTCTTGTTTTATAATAATTGACTATTTACACGCACAGTTTGATTTACAATCGATAACATCGCTTTCATTTTGCCACCCAAATCCATTGCTATTACAATGCATACATTGAAACTTTGCCATTGTTACACTAAAGTTTGTATGAGAACATAAAATTTTATAGGGTCGTTCAGCTGGCATTCCACAGTAGTCTCCATATTTCCATGGTTCATCATCAGAAACGATAATAATAATTCTTAATTCGTGGCAGCCAATATTATTTTCAGGTTCAAAAGTAGATCTTTGTTGCGGTATATCACAAGTAACTGAAACACCAACTTCAAACACATCGGGAAATACCCCACCAGGGAAATCATTTGGCAATATAATTGTTGAACCTGGAGCACCTGGTGTATTAATTTCTTCTGTAAAAAAAATGAGATTCCCCATATCATCATAAAAAGCAAAGTTGATGAAACTTGCATTTTCAGCCCCATCCCAACTAATTACTAAGCTGTCATTTTCAAAAGTAACATCAACATTTTCCGCAGGATCACAATCGATACATTCGGCACTATTGGTAAACCCAACTGTTGGTCCTTGGCTACCCGTTTCCCCACAATTTGTAAAAACAGTATATTGATGGTCTAACCCAACTACAAATGGTATCACAATGTTTGTATTATTGGTGTAGTGATAAGTCGTAGATCCTCCATCAATTACATATTCAATATAATATGAAATAGCTCCAGATACTGCATTCCAACTCAAATAAATGTCATTTGCATCGGTATTATCAATAATTATATTATTGGGTGCTGGTAAATTGCAATCGCAAGGGGCAATATTAGCACTAAAATTAGCTCCTGCCTCCACACCAAAACCGCTTTTTAAGTAAATGTTCTGACCAGCTTTAAAATGAACATTACCTGTTGGTGGAACTGTTCCGGAAGACTCTATTGTTTGGTCAGCATGATATAGCCCGTCCATAATTGGAACATCGTTGTTTACAATAATGGGTGGGCAGGGATTGTAAGGTAAACAACAATCAGTATCCCACATTGGATCAATATTTTCAATATTTGCATTGTTTCCTAAAATTGCATTATTTCCATTTATTGAGTTGTCATTTAGTATTTGTCCTGTTCCCTCATTCATTAACCAATTGGCCTCCAGATTTGTTTCGTTACCTGCCAGTTGTGCAATCATATTATTGTTAATTTGAGCTGGTGTTCTTGCAGTACTCCAAATTCTTATATCAGAAATAGAACCATTAAAAGAATTCGGGCTTACAAAGTCGTATCCTATAGTTAAATTAGCAGTTGAGGATAAATCTAAATTTACGGTACTTGCAATTGCACGAGTATCTATTATTTGTCCATCTATAAAAAAAGTTAAGGTGTTGCCTGCTCTTGTAATAGCAACGTGGTGGCAATCACCATCTAACAAGCTGTGGTTATAAGTACCATTATCAACAATAAAATAATTTTGCTGCCCAATTTGTACAAATAATAGTTTAAAAGTTCCTGTAGCTGGCCAAGCATCGTGTAGTCCGAATATGGCACCAGTATTGCCGATTCTATTTGAGAAAATAATTGGATAACCATCTTGATCGCTTTCGTTTCCTGAAATCCATGCTTCAAAAGTGAAATCTTGTGTATTAATATTGTTTAGTATTGTGGAACTTGCAGATGCTTGGTTATTTAAGGTTCTATCAAAAACCAAACAATTATTTTCTAATTCACTTGCAACGAAATTTTGATTGGAACAAACGCAGTTTTGTTGGTAATAAAAGAAAATTTCTTGATTACAAGGATTATAAGATACTGCAATAGGACAACCATCATTATAAAAATCTACTATTCTGGTAATTATCCAATCGCAAGCCAAATCAGTATTAGTACTTTGTGGAATATCATCAAACCCAAACTGATTTGGAATACCCGTTGTATTGATATTGGGTATTGTACCTGGTGCATTTGGTACTCCCGTATTTTCGTGAAAATACATCCTTGCACCTCCAACATTGGGTGAACCAAAAAGTGGGTCTGACAATAGTATATCTAAACCATTTTTACAATCTGCATCATACAATTCCGGGCAATGGTAACTACCGGAATTGTCAGGTAGAAATAGACTACCAGGAGTTTGAGGTGATACAAAAACAAAATTGTTGAAACCATCATTCTCAAAATACGCTGTGCCATATATTGCTCCTTGTCCACTAATTAGAATATCAGGATAACCATCATTGTTTAAATCTCCAACTTCAATTAACTGTTGTGGATCGAAAGGGAATTGATTAGTTCCAACTGAGCCATTTCTTAGTAACATTGTCGGATTTGACTGAAATGTACCATTAATATAATCATACAGATAAAGAAAAATTCCATTTCCCAAAATTGGATTAGATTCATGAACGATTAAATCATTAGCTCCATCTCTATCCCAATCATATAAACGAAATGAATAACAATTTGATATATTTAGAGAAACTGAGGGATTTGGATAACTTGGTACATTACAATATCCTGCTGTATTTTCTAAATAGTGAAGCATATTAGATTTTGTAAATAAAATATCTACATCACCGTCATTGTCTATATCATCATATTCTTTATCTACTCCAATAAAACGGTCAGTTACAATTTCTGATTTAACTGTATTTGAAAACAAATCAGGAACTGCCTGGCGATAATTGACCATGTCTAAAGGTTTGCATCTATCTACACAACCTGAAACAAAAGTTGGTAAACCTAAATAGCAGGTGCTGTTGAGCGTTATAGCATTAAGGTTAAAACTTGCTGATCCATCAGGGTTGTCTATTGAAGCAAGAGAGTTTTGACCGTCCTTAGCAATTAGAATTCGTTGAGGATTTTCAGGTGTAAGTTGTAAGGCACCACAAGCGAATCTACCGCCTTGATTTGGTATAGTTCCTATTTGATTTGGGATTCCAATAGTTGGCGAAATATTAACTCCATAAATTATACCTGTTCCTGTACCATTTCCATTGGCTAAATCAGAATAGTATAACTTTTGGCTATTTGGTGAAAACTCTAAACCATAAAGTCTTATCGGAGTTGTTGCAACTAATACTTGATTATTAATTTGGGCAGTAGCATTATTAAAGTCGTACAAAAATACTGATTGACTTACACCATCACATAAACCTAATTTAGTGCCATCAGGACTTGCCTTCATGTAAAAACCGTGGGAAAGGTTCGAACCTGAGGTTTGAATATTTTTTTGATTGACCCCAAGTTCAATTACCTCATAAACATAAAAATTATTGGTATTCATTTCAGTAGCAATTACCCAATAGTCTAAGCCATTAGCCTTTTTTAATGCACAAATTCTTTCACCCGTTGGTCCAGAAAGACTAATATTCTTTACTGCTGACACCACTTCACCAGTTTCATTTGCAGATACAAAACAATCACTATTGTCATCCATATCTACAAGACTGTAGGTAACTCCATTCGATCCATTTAGAAAATCAACAGCAAAAATATAATATTCGGTTTCAGAACAAGGTTTAGGAACAATAATAGCCGATGAGGTTGAGGATGAATTTCCAAGTAACCCATTACCATTTGCCATTTGACTGTGGCTTCTATCATATACCGTAATTCCATCCGTATAAAAAAGTAAATTCCCGTTTTTATCTGAGATGGATGCACAACCTTCAAAAGTGTTTAAACTTCCTGAGATAACAGTTGTTGGAGTAAATGTTAATCCACAATTTTGACCAAAGAACCAATTGTTGTTTTCTTTTTGTGAAAATGAGAAATTAGTTATTAATAAAAAAATAAATAAAAGCAGTATTAAATTTTTCATTTTTAAGTTATTTAAAGTGTTGAGTAAAACAAACAAGTAAAATTTTAGTTTCTTAATTTTTTGTTTAGATGTTAGTAAATGTTTAATGGATTATGAAAGTAAAAGATATGGTTTAGGTAACCAACCACAATTATTAAACGGTAGAAGTAGTACGTTAAACGGTAAAATATTGGTGTAATTTTTAGATTATTTGCATAAAAGAAAAGCCACCAGTTATAAAACCGGCAGCCTTTCAATACTGCTTTACTGTAATGTAAAGTGTAATTTATATAATTAACAGCCTTGTAATACCGTAATATTTTGAACGGTAAAACCAGCTGGACAAGTAGTTCCTATCTGGTAAGATTCACAAATTTTATTGCCTTCACAATTATAATAAGCGGTAACGCCATCGCTGACAACACAAAAATCTGTTACTATAAACACACATTGATTTTGGTAAACTCCTCTTGAAATTGAATAGTTTGCATCACCTATAAATGGTTGTAGCCAAGATAGGTCGTTTAGCGGATCATCTGAACAACAACACGGTTCAATGTTGGCACTGAAAGTTGCTCCCGTTGCTACGCTAAAGCCTGTGTTTAGCCTAATGTTTTGTCCGGCTTTGAAATGCACGTTACCCGTAGATGGAACTGCTCCGGCAGACTCTACTGTTTGGGCAGCATGGTATATTCCATCTAAAATGGGTACATCGTTTTTAACGATAATTGGTGGACAAGGGTTGCAATTTGGTATAGGTATAGTATCTAAAATTGCAGAAGTGCAACATGTATCATATGGAAATATTAAACTATGATGAATGGTATATTCCAATATCAAATGAGGATCAGTTATTGGAAAAGGTTCAACACAGGTTGTAATTGTTCTGGAACTATTTAATGACAGCGGATTCGTTGTCCAATCGAAAAAATTGGTTGGTACAAAGTATGGTGCATTTTTTACATCAATAAATAATCCTGTTGCATCAGGTGCAATAGTTGATCTATTGGTAATGGTAAAGGTTAACCGGTATTTATTGCTATCTGGCACACATATAAACTCATCAATGTGTGTTTCTATACAAGCGCAAGGTTCTAATTGTACGCAAACCGGCTCCGGCGGATGACAGCAAAATTGACTGTTTATTAGCCCAATTTTAAAATAAACATTGGTTGTGGATGTGATAGGTGTTGCAGAATATAAATAGACAGTATATGGTCCATTAGAGGTTATTGGCGGCACATTAACAGGTATTGTTAAACCAGTAAAATTGGTTCCAGCAGGTGAATCTCTAAAATACATTATGGGTGAAGTTGGTGAATGTAGCAGCAAATTGGTTGCCGTGTGGATTGGATTAAAATTAGACACGAAGAAAGTCATTTTATAAACTCCGGGAATTGTATCACAACTAATATCAATATCAACCAACTCAACACAGGGCGGAGGAGGTGGGTCTTTAGGCTCACAAAAGGTCTCTTTTATTGTTTCACATACTGCTAACGTGTCGCAACCATCTAATTCATACCAGGTAAATTTAATAGTTTGTGTAGATGGTGGGGGTGGATTCTGTACATTATTTATTAAACAAAAGGTCATTAAATTATTAGTAGCTCCACAAGGGTAAATGCCATCATTATAATCTACCTTAATTTTATTAGGAAATGGTGTACCATTCCAACCGGCATTTATGTTCAAACTTGCTGTGTTGAATTGCCAACCGGTCGTTAAAACTTCTGCTTCAAAGCTGATGATGTCATTGCAATAATTATTAACAATATCTATTTGGTAGCAGCACGAATCTCCTTGTAACAATGTACTGGTTAAAGATACATCAAGTGAATCGCAGCTTAATTCACAGCAATCGCCACATTTAAATATTTCAACGTCTCCAATTTGTGTTTTATCGGCTCCACCATCAGATGTATCACCATCAGCGTCAATATATATACTGTTTAATGGTGCATTAGGAGAAGGTGCCGGGCTATTGCCGGAAGACGGAATTCCAGCGACACCATAAATACCAACACCACCGCTTAGTACTAAAGCATCACCGGTAGCCCAAACGTAGGCATCACATTTAGGTAATGGGGGAGGAGCGTTAAGCAAAAAGTCATCATACCCATAATCAACTCCACCGGCTGAATTCCGATGAAAACTATAATTACCAATAAAAAACTCTTGGTCAAAATTCCAGGTGCTTCCCGAAAAAGAGTATTCTAATACTCGAGCATTATGAGCCCCATTGTTGTTAGAGCAATATATTTGTGTTCGTTCTGCAAGCAACATTCTTCCATCTTCAGCAAAAGCTATATCTGATACAGGCGAAGAGGTACTGTTTCCTGGATAGACAGGCATCTTAATTTCCAAATTTGCTCCATCTGCAAAATCAAATTCACCATTACAATCTAAATTTATTGCATATATCTCATTTTGTCCTACTCCAGAATTAAACAAATCATTATTCCACCTGCCAAAATAAACGGTGTTTTTATATATGCCCACTCCCCATAATATCTCTCCAATTGGTGCGCAACCATTTATTCCATTATCAGGGGAAAAAGGATCAAAGGAACTTTGTATAACCCCGCTTGAAGACAACCTGTAAATTTTACCATCTTCAAAATTAGTAACAAAAAACTGATCGTTTCGTTTATCATAACAAATATTGCCTAACCCAACTCCTGGTGAATTAGGTAAAGAAGCAAAATCACTTATGTTGCCAGTATTGCCATCGGCTCTGTAAATACCGCCATTGCCTGCAGAACCTATTGAAGTAGAAAGATATACACTTGTGGCAGTTAAATAAATATTATTGCTATTATCAATGGCAACTCCGAACACTTCACCCATTCTTTCAACAACCCAATCCGGGTGCATGTAAACAGGGGGCAACCAGTTAGCACCAAGCGGAGCTCCACTTTTGTCTCGAACGTTTTTAATACCCATTACATGACCGGAAGGATCTGATCCGGAATAGCATGTAATAACTGCTTCTCCGCATTTAAAATCTAATGTGTCAGATGGACAATACCTGTCACAATATGTAGCAACTACATCAACAGAATCACTTCCATAATCCCACCAAATATCAGGTTTTGGTTGGGTGATGTAATCCACTGGTTTTTGCAAATATTGGGTGTGATGATCAATAATTTCTACTTCTAATGGCGCGCAGCATTCACAATCATACAGTAAACCTCCGTTGTCAGTACAAACGGCAAATTGGTTATGATAATTTCTATTTAGACCATTTACGTAGTCCCAAATTTCACCGCTCATAAAATATCCGCCGGTAGAAACAGGTTCAACCCGGTAGCCGCCCGATCCGTCGTAGCCCAAATCAAAATATTCATTACACCAGTTTACACTGCCGTTTATATCCAATGAAAGTAAATAGGATTGTCCACTTTTGGGTAATTCACCTCCGCCAGGTGGATTGGCGATAAGTGCGTTTGAAACTTTTTGAATGCCAGTAAGTATATAATTTTGATCCTTTCCCATTGTAATATGACGAGCAAATTCTTTTTTGCTGTTTAGGATGTTGTAATAGTTAATCCAAGAAGGTAAGAAGTTAGTGTTTAGTGAAGTTTTCAATACAAAAATTTGTTCTTCGGGGCTAACAGGAGGTGCCGGATTTGGCAAAGGCAATTGTGCACCACCTGCCAATAAAATATCACCTGCGGGGTCAACCATAATAGAATAAGCAGTTTCCTGAGTGCTTGGGTTATTGTCTAAATCATACAAAAATGCATCTAAACCACCATGAGGCAACCCGTTTGAAGCATTAACTAAAAGTAAGAAAACCTGTTTATCGCTTTTCCCGGTTATTCCATAAACAGGCATACCATTAGGGTCGCTTAAGCCTGAAATTTCGGTTACCGAAAAAGCCTCATCTGCTCCTTGAATAAAATATTCCATTACCCATTTTACAGTGGAAAAATTTTGTGATACACCCGCAGCAAAAATAGTTTTGGTGGCGCCGCTGCCTTGTCGTCTAACTCCAACCGCAACATAATCACCAAAACTATCCTGAATCACGCATCTTCCAATTTCATCAGCTTGGTTATTATTGCCAAACAGTTGGGCATAGCCTAATAAACCAGTTGTTTTGTCAGTTGCTTTTAACAAAAGATCTCGATTAGGCGCAGTACCAGTATAACCGGTATAAATGTAACCACCAGAAGGTGTTTGTGGATTGGGTGAAATTTCGTTCATCCATAAAGCTGCTTCGTTTTCAAAATTAGTTCCGCAAACTCGGCTATCTATAACAGTTCCCGTACCGTCCAATTTATTGACTAAAACATCTTGTGTTACGTAGCCATAGGTATCGCCGGTAATTAAAAACTCACCGCCATTGCTGTCTTCAATACCGCTAAAACCTCTGTCATTAAAATCAATTACTAAAGGCTCATCCGGCGAATCGATAATTACGCTAAAGGTTTTGGTTGATGGATTTTTGTTTTCGCAAGGTTGCGCATTGCTAATGCCACCTATAAATATTACCATAACAAGTAGTAATACATTGTAATTAGTCGTTTTCATATTTTTATTTTTTTGTTGAACAAATATTTAATAGAAGATGAAAGTAGAAGAAGTGAGCATCTGGTTCAAGCATAATGAGTAAGTGGTAGATGGCAATAGTGTAAGTGGTAATTTATTTATTATTTTTAAAGAAGGTTATTATTTTTAAATGAACAAAAAATATTGTGCAACTAAATTTTAATTTTAGGTAATGCAGA
>Ga0115029_1002308_pt1 | contig 11523 bp, 14 predicted proteins | sample SidtaG_3_FD_87297 | JGI IMG/M metagenome (GOLD analysis project Ga0115029, IMG submission 87297) | Marine algal microbial communities from Sidmouth, United Kingdom - Sidmouth_Asex1 metaG | ecosystem: Host-associated > Algae > Red algae > Unclassified | place: Sidmouth, United Kingdom | collected...
CATCGGTTGCGAGCAGCCCGTGGCAAGGCGGACGCGGTGGCGCCGGACGTCGCGGCGCAGCCGACGACTCGGGGGGGATGCCCCCGGCCAGCAGCACGCGAGGGGGAGCTGCAGCCGACAGGAGGACATGGAGGCAGCCGCGACCACGTCGGCATATAGTCGCGGGCAGGGGCGCTGCTGCTGCCGAAGCGTCGGCAACGGACAAGTCGTCGGCGGCGGTCATCCCGCTGCAGGGTGGCACGCGGCGGCAACGGCCATCCAAGAGCCACTGATGACTCCGAGGGGGATGCACCAGCCGGTGACGGGAGGGATTGAGGCGGCAGCGGCCACCATCCGGGCTGCAGCCCGGCGGCTTTGGGCCGGACGCCGCTAGCGTCGAACGCTACCGCTGCTGCGGCGGCAGTCGTGGCGTACTCTGGCTTTCGCCGGCTCTGCAGGCATCGGCAACAGAGATGGCCACCATCGATGGAAAACAATGACAAAGACGCGGTGTCTCCTGGTGATGGGGATTTGAACAAGTGCGACACCACGTAGTCACACGTGTGGCCCACTGCAAGACACCTGCCGGTTGATAACCCAGCTTCATCGTGAAAGCGGGAGCACAAGTTCGAGTCGTGAGATACCTTCGAGCAATTTTCAGTTTATATTTCCGTCACGCCGCACACGGCACGTGGAGGCCCTGAAGTTTGCCAAACACCGAACGTCATGAAAGGAATTCACAATTCTTCACGGTTCGTACAGCTTTCAGAAGCACGATGGCTCGATGTGATTTGCGTGGCAAAAAAAGTCAGGTGCCAGTAGCATGTATTAGACACGGGTCATTCGACACCGGTCTTCCAAAGTGTCTTTCACGGAAGGCTTTCATCGCGCGTCTGATTTTCTCCTGCACTCTGTCGGACTCGAACGGGTGGATAGAGGGCGTCTCGGTTTCTCTTTGCGAGTGGGCGACCCAGTTTAGTTGTCGTTTGCCTCGTTGAGACGGTCACCGCGTGGGTAGTGAACGCTGTCTGCACCGCGCTATGTGGTGGTTCGGGGCGTCTTCAAAGTATAGAGATTTGCTCCGCTGGGACGGCTTGGAAGGGCACGCCTGTTCAAGAAAAGCTGCGGAGCGCAATGAACGGTACAGAAGAACGCAGCGTACCAGAACAGAAGTTTTTGCAAGAGAAGAGCTAAGAGAAAGGAAATAACACCGAGAGATGTACAGCACAAAAGTGGACGCTCTTCCCACATTGCGGTTCCAACGGAGATCGTGCGCTCCACGTCACCCGCAGGAGCGCTGCTGCGCACGCCACCGCCGCTGTCGCCCGTGCCCGCACTGCCATTTCCGGCGGGGCGGCGGATGTCCGACCTGCTCCGTCACCGAACGGCGCCCCCCGAAAGCCTAGCGTCCCTTCCGCTCTGAACCCAGACGAGGGCATTCGGGCGCATGTAGCAACTGCATGAGTCAAACAGCCGGTGTCGTGGCAACCGTGTACCCCCCCGGAGGGCCGAAGATAACCTTCGGCAGCCATAACTGCGCACTGCGGCAGTGTCATGAGCGGAAATTGATGACGCGGGCCACCAGCGTCTGCGGCAGACCTGGCACGCTAAATACAGTGTAAAGAGGCGGCCAAACTGTCGCCAAGCTTCCACCCCTCCCGCTGGATAAGAGCATGCGGCTGACACCTTAACATTGGAGCGTTGTCGTCGCCATTCAGTGTGTGGCCCAGGCGGGCCTTCCACATTCTCCATCACCGCCACGCACAAGGTACCAGCGCACTTCTCGTGCTCTCCCAATCTACTTTACAGCGCCGAATGACACAGAGACCATCGGTGGCGGCCTGGAATCTGGCGTGGCGGACAGACAGCGGCCGCTGCCGGCCGCCCGTGGTCGCCGCGGCTGCGGCGAGACGGGTCGTTGTGCTTCCACCAAGGTGGAGCCGACGGCATGCTGCAGCGCCGCAATGGCCAATGTGCGGCTGCAGCTGCGGATGAAAGGGCTCGGCGGCGCCAGAAGTTGCCGCTGTCGCCACCGCCGGCATGAAAGCATCGCCGGCATCGACGCCTTCGCACGGGGCCGCCCAGATTCGGAGATTGCATTCGCGTCAGCGCGAAAACGACATCCGCTACCGCAGCAGCGATGCCTTCAATGGTCTCGCGTGCTGTATTTCCGTAGCAGACGGGCTGAATGAAGCGTCTCCAGCCGTTGACATTCCGTATCCGACTGTCCCCACATCCAGAAAAACGCACGCGGTCCCGCGGTGGCGGCGGCGGAGGTCTCCGCTGTTGCGTTGGTGGCCGCCACTTGCCGACGCAGGAGCTTTGCAGCCCTCAATACGTGCGCATGGGGTGGTTTTTGGGGCGCAAGTGCTTCCGACGCCAGCCAGAACGGTGGTATCACGAAAGGACCTGTTGAAAGTCTTCAAGTTCACCATCCGCAATTGCCGGTGCCCTGGACTCCAAATTCCTTTTGTTCCATACTTGCTGCAGCCATCGGCTGCCTGAAAGCTGCATCCGTGACGTACTGTTTGCCACTTAAATCGCATCTATGACGTCATCGTTTAGATCGGTGTGCGTCGGGTCCTTTCATGGCAAGCACTCACCGATCGTTGACTTTCAAGAAATAAAGCACATCCCAGACCCCGGCAGGAGTCGTGAGCACGTTGCCCAAAGAGAGCTTTGCCTGCTCAATGCTCAATTATGCAGTTATGCAGTGTAGCGCACTGTTGCGGTCGAGCCGGGGCATCCAGCACGGCCTCAGGGCTGTGCGTAGGTTCGTCACGTGACAATTTCGTCTCAGCCACTGTCACGCAAGTGGCAGTTTGTGGCGTGGCCGGCAGTGTTGTGCTATCCGGCAATGTTTCTCTCCGTGCGCATCCTGCCGCCGCCATAAGTCGTCAGATGCGATGCTATCGAAGGCTCCTCTGGGGTGCAGCCGCGCAGCTTCATTGCTGTCTAAAAAGGTTCACGTGTCTCCCTCTCATCGGAGTGATCCAGGGTCTAGCAGCACTGCAGTGCCTACCTCATAGACCGCGCCGCAGAGAGCTTTAGCCTCTCTAAGCCCCGCGCAGATTTTCCAAGCATCTTCGGCCTACCAAGTCCGAGCGAAGTGTTTCTCTTCTTCATCAGATGTTCTCTGTCTCGTCCTAGGAAGGCAAATGTTTGCATTTCTGGCGACTTCATTGCCGCACAGTCTGTTTTTACAGCCGTCTGTCGCGACCTATCGGTTTGAAATCCTCATCTGCTAAAAAAGAGCGCGTTCGGCCGCAGTCAAATCCAAGAAGGTCGACTGCGTCGATCAACCCTGTCCAAAAAAAGGCCTACAACATGTGTGATGAAGTAGACCTCGTTATTGGAAGATTCGTGCGTCCCGAGGCAATCCCTTCAGCTTGGGCCTCACCGTCCTCGGCAGCTGCGACAGCAGCGCCGTCACCGTCCTGTACCTCGATCCACGCATCCTGCAACGTCCCTCTTCCGCCGATGATGGCAGTTGTCGAGTCGTAGGCGGCAACGTTGCCTCTTTGCTCTGTCATATCGGCGTGCGTTGCCGCGGTTATCACTTGTCCTTGTTGTCGTTCATTGAGCACCGTTGTCGATGGCCGCGAGTGTGGTCGCACACAAGCCGCGTTGAAGCTCGGTTCGTTGCTGCTGCCGTCTCTGCCGCCATGGTCTGCTCCTTCATTTGTGTCTGCATGCGACTGCGGCGAGTCATAGTGTGTAGGCATGCTCCTGTTTTGCTCTTGTCTATTGAATGGCTTTCCGACCCCTACCTGTGTTCTGGATGTCTGGCTCCCATTCGGGACGTTCCCGTGCTTCATGCAGAATGACTGTTGACACTGCTTGCACGTAGTTACCCATCTACCTTCTTTCTTTCGATTTCTTTGTTGTTGCGTCTCGTGTGTTCATATCTCAACGGGGCCGGCGCGAGCTGACCTGTAGCGTTTCGCGCCGGGTGGCGGCTACTACGTGAAGTCGGCACTGCACAGTCAGCACATCACCCTGTCCTTGACAATGCGGATTCTGACCGTCTCCTCGCCGCATAGATGCCGACCACACCAGAAAATAAACAGACTACAAGTCGCTTTCGTGTCGTTTTGTATTCTTTGCTCTTTTCCCTGCTTCGATCCCATGACAGTCGTTCCAAGTGGGGCTGTGGATGTGTGCTGCATCTTCACTCGAAAACCAACGTGCTCTTGGCATACGTAAGCGCGGTTGCATATCCAATGCTCTAAGGATTCTCATTTGTGCTCTTTCCCCTAGTGCGGCATGTGCTGGTGTGCGTCGATGCGCTGGGGCTCCGTGTAGTGAGCGGCGCCGTCTTCGTGCTGACTTGTGCTGATGCGGTCTTGCTGGAGCGCGGCGTCTTGCTCGAGCGCGGCGTCTCGCTTGTGCTCGTGCTTTCTGCTCTGCATGTCCTCCCCGTCGTGGTTAGGTACGCGTTCGTTGTGTTGCCCTATGTCGCCTATACCCCGGTGCCCCCTATCGTGGGCGTCGCTTTCGTCGTGCTGGCTCGCACTGACGCGGCTGCGCTGGGGCGTGGCGCCATGCTTGTGCCCGTGCTTTTTGTTTTTCTCTTCCTCCCGGTCGTGGTTGGCGAACCCATCGTAGAGCTGTTCGGTGACGCCGCCACGCCTTCGCCCCCTCCTGTCGCGTCTTAGCTGTCGGGATGCTACTTTCAGATACGGGTGTGTTGTCGTGCGTCAGGGCTCAGGCGCTGTTGTTATAGTTTTTTGGCGGTGGCTGGACGGTGTGGCCTTGAGCTGCTGAGCGGCCAGGGGGTTGAGGTCGTGGTGGCGCTCGTCGGCACTACGCTGTAGTCACGGTGTGTGTCGCGGCCCTTTTGCTAATACTGTCCGGCGTGCACCCCCGGTCGCTCATCAATATACATACATATATGCAGTTAATGTCCACAACGCAACCACCCGTGTATCAAAGTACCATTTCATTCCTGCAATGCAGACGCCTTGAAAATAGAGCAGTGCAGTCCTGTGGCTGCGTGATCTTCGGTGTTGCACAGCCTTGCCTGGAGGGATGAAGAAATCGACGCGGGTGAGAGAACAGAAAATACAGGAGAGATAGGCAAGGCACAATGACCACCAAAACAACAAAGAGGTCGGCGTGGTCTCAGGAAAGACAGGTGCTGAAGTCGCAAGTAAAGCGTGGCTTAGAAGTTTGTATAGATGTTCACAGAGGCGCTCCCGTTGTCAGAAGTGGGAGGCGCAATGGCGCAACACCAGGTAGAGCATGATCCTGCCAGGCGGAGCCCGCGAGTTTCATCGTCTTGGATCCGTGCAGCGTGTCTTAGATCTTCCTCACTCCGACGATGGCGCGGACGAAGGTGCTGGGGCGGCGGTACCACTGACAAAAGCGACCGGGTCGGCTGTGACGACGACCGTACAGAGGGTGATGAAGGTGCTGACAAGGTGGCTCGATAGAGGGCAACCTGAGAGGCGAAAGGGACACGAACAATGGAGTATCGTCCATAGAGCCAATGGGAGGCGAGTCGTGGGATTCGTTCATCCGTAGCCACTCGCTGCTCTGCTGAAAGGCGATCTCCATTGCGGGAGGCGTCATCCCGGCAATATTTTGACAGATTTATTCCAAAACACGACCGATGCGACTGTTGTGCGGCTGACAGTGCGCATGTCGCAGTCGACGAGGCGGCAGAAGCGCCTTGGGTACTGGAACGCACAAGCCAAAGTCTCTGGACAACTTGACATGCAAATATTTCTCGGACTCTAGACCGCCACTATCCTTGCGTGCCAAAGTCGCGTCGTCGGAATGGCCTGAAATCGTCTTACTTTCTTTTCGTGACAGGCAGCACCACGAATGTCACTGCACAACGCTCAGGCTCGTAGCCGACCTCTGGAAAAGCGGTAGCATGCATCCACGGCAAAAAAACTGACGTGAGCTGCGGCATGCTTCCTCAAGCCACACATCGAGTGTTCTACCGACGAAGGACTGGTGGCAGCGTGAATAGGCGGACTGTGGAAGTCATTGAACCGACGACATATGGGCAGAGGACATCGCAGACGGCATCGGCTGTGTCGTTTGTTCATCGTATGCTGGGTGCGAGCCATGATCGAGTCGAGCCTTGACCTGGTGCTGTCGATCATTGCCTGTAGCCGTTTGTCGAAAGATCGACTTTGCAAATTATAGTAACTGACAAATCGACCGTTTTTGGAAGCTGTGTGGCACTTATTCGCATTGGAAGCACAAGTATGAAGTCTAGTTAGAGCTCCACCGCCCAAGTGTGATGGCGGTAAGGCCCGGGTTGTGATTGCTCCCTTTGCCTCCTCAAGAGTTTCTGTTTTGGCATCCTCACCTGCTGCCTTTACATCAGTCCAATACCTGCAATGGAAGGCCGACACGCTGGCAGGCGTCTGTGGTGCCCTTCTGGCTGTGAGAGCGAAAAAGCGTAATGCTGCACTGCTGGTCTCCAGCTGGCGTGCTCCAGCCGCTGTCGCCGCCGTGTCCGCAGCCAGCGACCTCTCCGCCCTCTGCGCCGCGGCAGCCGCGCGGCAGTGGTGACGGCCGTCTGCCCATCGCCTGCTCTGCTCAAACATAAATTTCATCCAAGCAGCTTCCGTAACGGCCAGGCGCTCGCTCGCCATCTTCGCCGCTGCCTTGGCCGCCGCCGCGGTTGTCGGGCCAATTCTGCGGTTCGAAGCCGACGTGAGTAGCTGCCAAAGACCAGCAATATAACAACAAAGAGAGTGAGAGCAAGGAGCCGCGACCTACAGACGAGGCAGCATTGGGTGCGGCCGACGCGAGTGCAGGCAGGGACAAGAACTGGCTTCCAGCTGCAAAAAGATTGTCGGAGTGGCTCTGCGACTGGCATCGCATTGGTCTTCTCGATGCCAACGCGGCAAGGCTCGACATGCCATGCGAATCCAACTGAGGTTGTCATGATAGAAAAGAAAAGAAAGTGTGTGCGCAAGCCCAAAGGTGTGTGTCTCTCAAGCCGGAGAGATGACTCTGAGACCGAGCCGAGAACGTGATCCTATTGGTGGAGGGCACTGTCTTCTCCGCAACGTTGCCTGGAAATTTCCTTAAAGCATTTGCCACGTGAACGAATGCGGTGATCGAGCACGAATCTTGCACGCAAGGCCGAGCCGTATTGGTCCCGGCAGTGGCGAGCAGGAAGACCAAAATCTCGGGGGCGTGCTCAAGAGCGTGCTGGTCCGCATGCGCGACACAATCACGGAAAAAAAACGTTTGCACCTGGGTGGGTGATTTTCGCTTCGAATCAGCACGGAAGTTCGCATCGGCGGTGCATGCGGCGGCGTGTCGTTCCGAGGGTCGGTGAAAACTGGCTGCCAGAACAGTCGGGGACGCACCGCCTACCTGGCACGCCCCCGCCCCCGCCCCCCCCCACCCCCCCCCCCGGCTGCCGCCGACGCCGGCCGTTGTCGAACCCCCCTCGAGAGCGGCGGCGTCATCGTCAATCAGTCGTTGCGAGCAGCGGTCGTCGGTGACGGGGGCGGCGTCGAAGTCACTGCCGCAGGTGCATCCTCTCCCCCCTCCTCCAATTCTGCGGTTACGGCGCACGGTGGTGCTGCGGCTCGCCGTGTCAACCGCTGTCGCTGAGGCTCTGTGGGTGGACCGTGAAGCCTCTACGCAGGCGGCGGCTGCCTCCGCCGCCGTGGCCGGCGTCGTCCTCGTCTGGGCTGCCCCTTTTGCAGCGGTAACAAGTGCCGAAGGCGGCGTGGCGGTAGCCGCCGGTGGTGCACGCTCCCTTTCCGCCTCACTGCCCTTCGGCTCTTGCGCGCGGTCGTGGTGCGCCTCACCGCGTCGTCTGCCTTCGCGGCGGCTCTGTGAGTCTACGGCAAAGCCGCGGCGCGGCCGGCGGCTGCAGCCACCGTCGTGGCCCGCGTGGTTCGTGGGAGCGAGGACGAATTTACTATGAGAGGCTGGTGGGGGCGAGCCGCGAGCAGCCTTGTTTGCCCCCTCCGCGGCCGCCGTTGCAAGTGCATAAACACTAATCCACACGCTTTTTGTCGTGGCGTAGACCACGCAATAGCGGTGCCTGCCATCAGCGCACGTGATGTAGGGGTTATAAATGGCGCGAAGGTAAATGGACTACAGCGGGTCTTCAACGTTTTTGCCGCACCCTCGTGCGGCAGCCTCGCGGTTACCTCGACTCTGATATCACAAAAACAATATAAAAAAGAAAGAATACTAAAGGCATCAAATCTCATGAGGCAGCGATGTGTGCGCACTGTAGGTAGGGTGCTCGACGTCCACGTGAACAGCCAAGTTGACGTGCATGCACCGCTGCAGATTGCGTCCATGCGTGTTACCAGTCCCCCAGTGCATGAGATCGGCCCGAGCAACAAGACAAGAGCCAACCGGGATGCACACGCGCTCGGGATCGGGCAATGCAAAACCCACAACCCCGTCATCTGAACCAAAGGTGCTTGCCCAAACGTCAATGCATGTACTCTCCTAGAAAGAAAAAAAAGCAATGAGTAACAACGCTCCACAACCCCCGTCCTCCTCTACCTCTTATACACCAGTGTCGGCGTGCGCAAGCTGCGCCGGAGCCCGCGGCATTGTAAGAAACAGATGGGGGAAGACACCGTCGTGCGCAACGTCCAGCGCGTTGCCAACCCGGGCGGCAACGTCGTCGACGCAGCTGCGAAGCTCCTTGGAGAGGAGGCCCTTTCCAGCCACAGAGACGTGCCGCCGCCCACGCTCCGCCTTTTCTTGGAGTGCAATCATCGTCTCGGAACTTCGAGAGTTGAAAATTGGGCATGCCTTGGACGCCCGCACGCGCCGCGCGCAGCCCCTCACGACGGCGAGCTTCTCAAAAGGGATTGCACCATCCATAAGCACCCAGCCGCGTCCCTGGGGCCGAAGTGCATCAGGGATAGACACAGGAGAGGTACCGACCAGCGTTGGAGAGGGCGCGGCAGGTGGAGGGGACGCCGCAGCCGACAAGGCCTTGGCGGCCGCCAACGCTGTATCGAGAGTCCGCGGGATACGGGAGTCCAAGGAGGCGGCACCTGAGGCAAGGGACGGCGGTGCGCCGACAGGTAGGGCAGCGGCAGCGGCAGCGGTAGCGGAAGTGGGAAACCGCGGCGGGCAGCCCGCCGCGGAAGCCGCGGTGACGATGGTCGGCAGCCGCCGTCCAGCTGCACCGGCGGCGGGAGCGGGCGACGTAGGGGGGCAAGCAGCAGAGGGGGCCGCAGCCGGTGTTGAAGAAGTGACAGCCGGGGATGGCCGGGAAGGTCCCTCTCTAGCAGGGCCGCGACCAGCAGCGGCGAAGGGCGGACAGCCGCGGTGGCCGCGGTGGCGACCGGAGGTGAGGGAACTAGCATGAAAGGTGCGGCCGCGGGTGCGTTCCGTGATTCTACGGGCGAGGTGACATCTTCAACAGGCGAATAGGGGGGGTGAACGGTCGTTGGAGCGAGCGCATCCAATGATGGCGGGGCGTGGACCTCCGCGGGATCTACAGCGGCAGGCGAGGGAATGGGGAGCCCAGTGAGCGCGTTGAGAGGAGGGGGCGCTGGCATCAAGGACGACTTTTCAGTCGCCGGGTCCGACGACATTGGCATAGGCCTCAATGTTGACGGGTCAGGGGGAGGGCGCGCGGGTGCCGCGTTTGGCACCGTCATCGTCGGGCCAAGCTACACGGGACCAGGGCGTGCGGTCGATAGGCCAAGGGTAGGGGGCGCGCGTGCCGAGGAGAGCACATGCGGCGCCAGACCACACGATGCGGGCACAGGCCGCCCGGTCGACGAGTCACGAGGATAGGGCGCGATCGCTGACGCAAGCGTTCCCGGCGCCATGTTCGACACGTCGGGCGGTGCGCGCGTGGTGGACGAGCAGGGGGTGGAAGGGGGGGGGAGGAAAGGGGCGGGGGGGTGTTAAGAGGGCGAGGGGAGAGGCGGAGCGGCGCACGTGAGTAGCCGGGGGTGGCGCGGCGGGGGTACGAGCAAGCAGTGGGGCAATCCAAGAAGCCGCAGCAGGCAAGTGGGCGCCGGATGTCCACCCCCCCACCCTCCGCGAGGGGATAGGGGCCGACGGAGACGAGCCGCCCGTCTTTGCTCCTTTCGCTTGGTCTTTGCCGCTGGCCGGCGCTCCATGTTTCGACTCGGCGCCGGTCCGGGAGCGCTTGCCCCCACGCTTGCTGCGCCTGGCGGGATTGCGCTTACCAGCGCGGCTGCTGCGGCTCTCTCCGCCGCTGTGGCTCCGGCGACCGCTGCGATGCAACAACGCCGATGTGGTACCGCTGCTTTGGCTGCCGTGGATACGGTCGACCGGCAAGGAAGAGGAGGTTGGCATCTTGGTGCGGGTGGGAGGGGAAGCACAGGAGGGAGAGAACTGGGGGTGACGAGGGAAGGATAAAAAGGAAACTCGCAGTGGGGTTAACAGGGGGCGACGACAACACCAGGTGCGCCAAGGATACGACATCAAGGTGGCTCGGGACTCATGTACTGTTTGCTACGGCGCCACACTTCGAACGAGATCACCCTCGTGCTCCGCGCCACACGCTGCCCCTCAGTCCCCAGTCCGCTCGTTGCCTTCCAGTCCCTCCTCCACACACTGCTCTACACGCCCTCCACCCCAGGCGTGTGTGCTTAGGATGAGAAGACACTCCAGTTCTCGTTTATGGGCTACGCCGCCTCCGCCCACAGTAGAAGCGCCCTCCAGCAACCGCCTTTCCCCGACACACGAAAGAGCTCCTTTCGCAATACCCTCTTCGGAACACCACCACAGTTTATGGCAAAAGCGAAAGATGATCACAAGAGAGAGTAGCGTGACCCTGCATCCTGGCGCTGTGGCCAGGGTCATGCCTGGTTCTGGAAAATGTCGTGACTGGGGTCCGCGGAGGGTTGGCACCGCCCCGGCAGCGGCAGCAATCGACGGCACGCAGCGATCCGCTGCCTTGCACTCTCCACGGTCATTGACCGCTGGCACATCTGCTGGCCGCACAGCAGGGTGATACGTGCGATCGGCTCTCGCAACTGCCGGCACCGCCTTAGGCGAATTCACCGAAGGCCGCCAGGTGCAGACTGTGTCGCGTTCGCTCGGCCCATGCCGACGCCAGCAGACAACCACTGTCGGCTGCCGCATTCGGTAATGTCAAGCGCCATCCAGCCATGTCATGTGCGACTACAGCGGGGGCGGCAGTGGCGTGCGCCAGCGTATTGACATTCGGGGTGGCGCGCGCGCCGTCGGTAGAGCTGCCACGAGACGAACTCGTCGGCCACCACAGTCCCCCGCCCCCCCCTGACTCCATCGAGTGTCCAACGTTGTCTGGGATTATGGATGAGGCTCAGAAATGGCTCAAATGAGGCTGCCACTCATATGGCCTGGAAACGCGGCTTTTTTGTGGTGTCTGGGGCACACCCTCCGAGTTTTCATCGTACGCAGCCGCCGAGTTGGCCCATACGTGAGAGGACTGCTCCGAGTCCAGATCTATTCCCTGGCCTTTAGGACAGGGTGCTCTCAAAGTGTAGTGATGCACACATATACTTAGATCCAGGGACTTGCTCTCCGTTTCAGAGGAGGCAGTCTGCATTCGTGTCCTCAGGG
>Ga0115029_1002314_pt1 | contig 11495 bp, 9 predicted proteins | sample SidtaG_3_FD_87297 | JGI IMG/M metagenome (GOLD analysis project Ga0115029, IMG submission 87297) | Marine algal microbial communities from Sidmouth, United Kingdom - Sidmouth_Asex1 metaG | ecosystem: Host-associated > Algae > Red algae > Unclassified | place: Sidmouth, United Kingdom | collected...
CCGCTACTCTTCATCTATTTCTCGTCCCGTACCGCAGGGTATGCGACTCGAAATGAGCTTCGATTAGCGAAAAAATCCTAATTTCCATGCAATACAACTTATTTTGGAATAAAGTCTAATGATTAATGGATTTTCGCGGAGCGAAAATTGCCACACATAAAAATTATATGTTATACATTATACCAATATGTTCGCCAAATTCAAAATTACAAATCGAACGCGAGTAATTTATTTATTTTTATTTTTTTAAATGTTTGAATTTTAATTGAATATAAATTTATTTTTAATTAACTTGTAATCAAAAAACGCTCAACATCCAATTTGGCGTACATATTGTTATACATTAATCATTACATCTCCGTTTTCTCAATAATGTTTTTTGCTTTCAAAATGTAGTCGCGTTTAGTGTAGAGTTCGACCTCGCCAATCATGACGTACATGGAATCTTGTTTGTTGACAATGACGGCAGGGATGCCCTCGTTTTCGAGCAGACTACGTAGCAGCTCCACACGCGGTGGCGAAATGCTGCTATAAATTTTCTCCCATGGCTCGTTCGTATTCGAGTCGTTCTGGTTTTCGTTTTCGATGTACATAATTACATAAAATTAAAGTCAATACTAATGCGACAGCTCCCATTAATAGGTTGCTTGTCGTCATTTCGAGGTTCTGGTCTATATCAACGTCAATCGTGCCCCGAAAGTACATATATTGTGCGACAATTTGTAAACCATTGAACACAAAATGTACGATAATCGGCAACCACAAACTACCCGACCAATACAACATATAACCAAATAATGCCCCTAAAAATTGACGGACAAAAAACCCTTCAAATTGCCAGTGCATCAAACTAAATAAGGTCGCCGAAATCCAAATACCTGCATGTACATCCGCCGTGAAGCGTACTAGTATGCGTTGCAATAAACCTCTGAAAATCAACTCCTCCCCTACTGCTGGCAGCAATGCCATGATGAGCAAATTGGTGGGCAAAGCCAAAGGCGAATCCAACTGCATCATCGCCTCTATCAACGCTTGCGAACTGTCTTCTGCTGCTCGCAATGACTCTGGTAAAGGTATTTGTTTGTTGAGCCAATAGACCAATTGCATGGCTATAAATGTGAGTATTAATAAACTAAATCCCCACGCCAAACTTTCTCCCGAAGGCAAACGATGTAGTAATATTCTTTCTTTCCAGTTTTTTTTATTGGAAAAAATGCGCTCGCCTCTCCCGATAGCTATCGGGACTAAAGGGGAGTTCTGCGCTTGCTCCCCTTTAGGGGCTGGGGGTCTCCACCTTATTTTTCGTTCAAATTTATAATAAAAAATAGCAAATACCAATCCCGGTAGCAGAAAGGTAAATAATTGATTTAATCCTAATATCAATTGTATGCCCTTTAGTGTTTTTTGAGGTGTTTTTGCTGAAATATTCGCTAATACTGTCGGCAAGCCTTCAATACCCAATAAAGGCGCGAGTCCTAAAGACAATACACTGCCCAATATCACAAAAGTAAAGACGACTAATAGTAAGAAAACGAATTCTTTTCCTGCAATTTCGCGTGTCATTGACTGTTCCGGTGTCATGTTATCTGAATTTTCCGTAAATTTACGTTTTTTTGGGAACTCGTTTATTCGTTTACCTGTTTATTCGTTATCCGTTACTCGCGGACTCATTGATTTGATTTCGGATATTGAATCGAAAAACACTACGGATACCGAATAACGAGTACACGAATAACGGATAACGAGCACACGAATAACGGATAACGGATAACGAGTACACGAATAACGGATAACGAATACACGGATAACGGATAACGAATAAACAAAGTAATGGTAAAAATAGGCGACATCAATCTTGGCGAATTTCCTTTATTGCTTGCTCCGATGGAGGATGTGAGCGACCCACCTTTTCGCGCCTTGTGCAAAGCGAATGGCGCAGATATGATGTACACCGAATTTATTTCGGTGGAAGGTTTGATACGTGACGCCCATAAGAGTGTGCAAAAATTGGATATTTATGATTACGAGCGACCTATCGGTATACAGATTTTTGGGGCAAATCTGGACTCTATGGAACGTGCCGCCGAAATCGTAGAAGAAGCTGACCCGGAAGTGTTGGATATTAATTTTGGTTGTCCGGTAAAAAAGGTGGTTTGCAAGATGGCGGGTGCCGGTATTTTGCAAGATATTCCGCGAATGGTCGCGCTTACGGCAGCCATCGTGAAGCGTACCAATAAACCTGTAACGGTAAAAACGCGATTGGGCTGGGATGATAATACGAAGTATATTGAGGAAGTAGCGGAGCGTTTGCAAGATGTTGGTATTCAGGCACTTTCGATACATGGGCGTACGCGTAAGCAGATGTATAAAGGTGAAGCAGATTGGTCGCTCATCGGCAAAATAAAGGAGAATCCGCGTGTTCATATTCCTATCTTCGGCAATGGCGACATCAACTCGCCAGAAAAAGCGAAATTGTACCGCGAACGCTATGGCGTGGACGGCATTATGATTGGTAGAGCGAGTATTGGTTATCCTTGGATTTTTAATGAAATCAAACATTATTTCAAAACGGGCGAACTCCTCGCCAAGCCTACCGTCCGCGAGCGTGTGGATGCCGCACGTCAGCACCTCACTCACTCGATAGAATGGAAGGGCGAAAAGCTCGGCGTGTTGGAAATGCGCCGTCATTATACTAATTATTTCAAGGGCTTGCCGGGCATTAAAGCTTATCGCGCGCGACTGGTGGATCATATGGAGGCGGAGGTGCTTTTTGGGGTGTTGGATGAAGTGGAGGCACGGTATGCAGGGTATTTTGAAGGGGTTGAGGTGTGAACGTGAAATGGAACGCAGATTTAGCGGATTGTACGGATGACGCGGATTTTTTTTGTTTTATGAGATTCGTTCGCTAAACAATTCTCAAAAAATTATCCTATCTTTACAAAAGAAACTTTACACAAACAAATTGAAGCCTTGAAAAACAGGCTTTCCGACAAACCGACATTCCATTTTTTTATATAAAAAAATACATCCACCATGAAAAAAATACTATCCATTTTCTGCCTTATTCTTATTTTTTCCTGCAACAATGATGATGACATAATACCCACAACACCAACACCGCCTTCTCCTACTTCCGGCTTCAATGAACTCAATGACGAGTATTGGGAAGATTGCCCGATTACCTTTGAAAATACCTCACAAGATGCCACTTCTTTTCTGTGGGAATTTGGTGATGGTAATACTTCCACAGAGGAAAATCCGACACACGCATACGAAGAAGCCGGAGTTTATGAGGTTATTTTGACTGCTTCAAATAGTGTGGAACAGAGTACAAATACGATGAGTATTGAAGTGATGGCAGCTACGAAATTTGAATTGATTAATGACTTGGAGTACAGTCCCTCAAAGCGAATTAATGACTTCATTATTACACCGGATGGTGGATATATCACTACGGGACTTGCAGGTTCTCCCTTTAATCCGGGTTATCCGTATAGTGGTTATATTCTCGTATCAAGAACAGAAGTTGTCAAAGTGGATGCGAGTGGAATGATTGAGTGGGCTATCGAACATGAACCAATTGATTATACTCCATATTATATACCCAACACGGAAAGCAGCTCTTCGATTATTCCCTCTAATGAAGGTGATGGATATATCGCAGCCATTACACAAAATATCTCACCCATTGGTAGAGTCGTTCTTATTAAAATTGATAACACAGGCAATGTGCTGATGGAAAAAACTTTGGATTTCCCAAGTACAGAGAATTATTACATTAGTAAGATAATCAATGCCATTGACGGTGGTTATGTAGCCATTGTCAACAACTATCTCGTAAAATTAGATAATGACATGGATATAGTATGGATGCAACCCATTAACAATCAACCCGCTGTCAAGTCATTAATTCGTAATTCATCCAATGACGGTTACGTCATAACAGGTTGGACATCATCAGCTAATGGTAGTCTGAACTTTATGATGAATTTTTCATTGGTTGGTGCATTGATATGGGAAAATAGTTTTTTAGGTGCACGTATCCTTGACACGGAAATGTTAGAGGACGGCAGTTATATTTCAGTTGGAACAAACACCTCCGGAAGTTATATTGTAAAAGTAAGTCAAAACGGCAATACTATTAATGATGCAAATTTTCCGAACGTCAAATTTCATACCGTCACAAGTACCGACAACGGTAAATTTGCAGTAGCCGGAAATACAGACCAAATGGGTGGTTATCGTGATATCTATTTGGCAGAATTTTCTGATGACCTTACGCTAGAATGGGAGATTGCTTATGATAAATCTACCACGCATGATGTGAATGTCATCCGTCGGACTGACGACTGTGGTTTCATCATTGGAGGAACACTTGGTGGCGAATATATTAGTAGCGGATTCCTCATAAAAACCGATGGGCGCGGAAATTTTGACTAAGTAACGTGCGCGAAATAAGCCATAAATTCTCCCACAATATCAACATGAACACAACACAAACAGAAGAAAAAATCTCTCGTATATCGGACATCTTAGAGCAAATAGACAAGCTCAATAACATGGTCAAATTCCACAAAAACGAATCGGGCGAATTGAGCATGATGCACCAATACCAAGCCATGCGAAGTGATTTTTTAGAAGAATTGCAGACGCTGTTTACGCAATTTGATATTACGGTGAAAATCGGGGAATTGGCAGCTTGATAAAGCAAAAAAAATTCCCTATCTTTGGAAAGATGAGACTGACACGCTCATTTTATATAATTTATAACCCAATAAAAAACCAACACAAACGAAAATAAAGTCTATCTAAACAGGCTTTCTAACAAACATTGATTTTTTCATCTACAAAAAACAATTCACCATGAACTCGTTTTACCCAATCTTATTTTTCCTTGCATTGTCTTTCAATGTGTTTGCTCAAAATTGGTCGCCGATAGTCGAAGGCGATGTGTATCACTACGAACTTGTGGGTGATACAAGCACCTATGATTCAATAGTTTATAACGACGGATTTAATAATTTGAATGTTTTAAAAAGTAATTCTCCCGTTGCTGCTACGATATGGGTGGATTCGGTCAATACAGATTTGACGGGCATCAATACATCACATCTCAATAAAATCGTCAAACGATGTGACACCTGTAGTGCAATATCTGGCTATTCGCAAACTTACCTCCAAAATCAATCGCAATTTTTAGGTAGCGATATGGTTATTACCAATGACTGTGAGTACATATTTACGCTCGACAACGAATTGTTTTTAAAGCCTTGCGCTCCCGTAGGTGCAACGTGGATTTTTGAATATTATGAGGGTATTTTTGCCGAAGTTGTCTCGATTACGGAAGTCGAAATTTTTGGGAATATTGACTCGCTCAAACACGTCGCTCTATCGAATGGCGACACAATCATCCTCTCCAAATCACACGGAATTATCGAATTTCCCCAACTTGATAATAACATGTATTATCGACTCATGGGCATTCAAACACGCGATTTAGGGTTCAAAATACCCGACTATCGGGAGTTTTTTGATTTTAATGTGGGAGATGTTTTTCAATATAACTTCCACAACGGCGGCAAACACGGCGGTAGGTACGGCACCGCTAAAATCAAAGTAACCGGAAGGCAGGATTTTCAAGATTCCATTGTCTATGAAATCAACCGTATTATGTATCAGGCAAATTATGAAACAGTTGGGTATTATTACGAACAGCAAGTCACGTCAGAATCACACACAGAAATAGATTATACACATACATTTGCCAAAAATAATATTGCCGATTTATATCCGCGTCAGTTATTTAATCTCAATGAATTGGGTTGTATTGAATTAGCTTTTGATAACTATGAGAATGATTATTGGGAACAGAGCTATGTTGATTGCCATTATCAGCAGCCGGACGAGAGCTTTACAGGTCAAAAACACATGCTTTATTATGGTCAAGATGAAAACGATAATTGGCTAAAGTTTATGTATTCAGAGAGTTGGATCAACGCACGAATCCATAGTCATTTTCAGGCAACTACGAGCTCAAACGATTTACTTATCAACGGAGGCTGTACCGACCAATATTATAGAAAATGGCAGGAAGGTTTGGGCGAAACTATACTTTACCATTGGTGCTTTGAGGGTTATATTAGCAGAGGACTAAGTGCTTATGTCATTGATGGAGATACGACCGGAACAATTATATCTGATGAAGTCTTATTGACCAATATTTTCACCCCAAATGAAAACGAAAATTGGCAACTCACACTAAGTCCAAATCCGGCAACGAATATCCTTCAATTTGATATTCAAAGTGATAAACATTTGCAAAATACACAAATGAAAATTTATGATTCGCTTGGTAAAATATTTATCACACAAGAAATCGACGGACAGCAAAGCGGTTCAATCCATATTTCAAACCTTCCAAACGGCATTTATTTCATTTCTTTTCAAAATTCCGAAGGGATGATTTCGAGGAAATTTGTGAAATCGAAGTAGCCTCAAAACTCACCTTGCATTTTGAAAATGCAAGGTGAGTTTTGAGTATTTAACAAACACATCAAGCCGTCAGCAAATCAAAAATCAAGTCCCCCACCCTATCCCAATTCGCCTCGCGCAATACCCGTGCCCGACCTGCCTCACCCATACGTGTACGTAGCGCATCGTCCGCAAGTAAGCGTTTGATAGCTTCGGTAAGTTCTTCGGATTGCCCTGCTTCTACGAGTAGTCCGGTTTCATTTTCTATGATAGCATCCGGAATGCCGCCTATGCGCGAGCCAATACTCGGTTTGCCACAAGCCGCCGCTTCAAGATAAACAATGCCAAATGCCTCTATCTCCGAAAGCATCACGTAAATATCACACAGATTATAATACTCATTGACTTTTTCGTAGGGAATCCGCCCCGTAAATTTGACATGCGCCTCAATGCCCAAGTCCACCGTCAAACGCTCCAAATCCGCTTTGTACGGACCTTCACCAACGATAAGGTACTGTAAAACAGGAAATTCGCTCACCAAATTCGGTATCGCTCGCAGTATGGTATCCAAGCCTTTAGCCTTTATCAGTCGCGCAGTAGTTAGGATAATTTGTTTGCCCACATAGCCGTATTTCTCTTTTAATGTATTGTTATTTATCGGAAAAAATAAATCAGGATTTGTGCCGTTCATCACTACGGTTTGTTGCTTAGCAGGGATGCTGTACTGCTCCAAAATGCCCGATGTGTATCGACTGACAGGCAGGAAATAATCTACTTTTGTGATAAGGTATTTTTTGTAATTTTCATACAATTTCGCGCCCACTTTAGTCCCGCTAAAAGGATTGAAAATATACTCGCGCCCATGTGCTGCCACCGTTACTGAGCACACCAAACCCCTTTTTCGGGCAAATACAGAAATCGGCAGCGTTTGCCATTGAGCGTGAAATATATGGTCAATCTTTCTCTTTTTCAAAAACTGTACAACACGCAGCGCACCCAGCGTACCCAATAGCGTATTGGGCGTTTTGACGCGCAATACTTCAAAATTTAATTGACTATCAACGGCTTGTGCATTTGGCTTGTCAGGGGCAATGAGTACAAACTCTTCGCAACGGGGCGCAAGTCGCTTCGCTATCTCGTAAGAATAGGTCTGAATACCACCCATTTCCGGCGGAAAATCTTGTGTAATCAGTGCTAATTTCATATTGAATGAATTTTAAATAAGGGAATACGAAAAAAATAATCTACCCGTCTGAATTGTTCTTTTTCTTATATGTTTCACTAAATTCTCCTTGCGTAGCTCGGCTATGCGCGTCAAATTTAGCCAAACATATATAAAAAAATAACGGCTTCATTTGGGGTAGATTATTTTCTTTCTCTTCCCTAAATCCCCCGATTCATTCACTCCTTCTTCATTTATTCATTTGCGGTTTTTTATGCTGTTTTCCCGAAAAATAACTGTACAAAACGAGGTTCATACTTTTCGTTAAAAAATTATTGGCAATCATAATTCCGGCGATAGCGGCTCCCGATACGTCCATATACTTCGACATTTCCAGACTAATAGAAACAAATAACAAATCCTGACTCGGAATGAAAGGCAGACGGCTGGCAATAATTCTTGCCGAGAGAAAAACAAACCATATATGTAGCGGCACAAGCGGCAAAACGACCATCCATTGTAATATTTCTAAAGTATAAACAAATATAATTCTAAATATATGAACACCAAATATTTTTAGTGCCATATTTCGATTCATGGAGATGATGTATTTCCGAAAATAAATCCCCAGAAAAATAACAAGTATCGCAGCTGTTACCACTCCAATCACCACATTTGTACTGACCTTAATGACTTCTAAAAAATCAACTTCGCTAACACTAATAAATAGGGTCAATAATATAATCGCAAGCAAAGTCGAAGCAAAAGACGAGATGATATTATTATCTTTAATTATATTAAAAATATACTTATCGTCTTCTTCAAGATGTTGTTTGCCCCAAACATAAAAATACGCTTCTCCGGAGTAGCCAAGTACATCTGCATTCAAAACTTTTTTCTGAATAAATATCTTCAAACCCTCCCAAAAAGTAAAATTGAGCGACATTCGATAAATGAATTGTTCGCTTATTGGCAAAGCAAAATATAATATCAAAAAAATCACATAAAACCACGGCGTAGTAGGCAGCGATTTGAGGACTTCCTGCCAACCGATTTGAACAATTTGCCAGACCAAAAAAGCGATAATCCCCACTATAAAACTACGGCGCAACCACTTAAAAGTCAGCTTACCTTTTAAGCTAGACGAAAAGGCAGTCCATTTATTTTTTATTCTATTTAAATTCAAAATTTTGGCATGTTTAAATTTCTCACAAAAGTAGTTTACACTTTTTTCTCACTTTAAAATAAAAACAATATTTAGGAATCCGTTTACTAAACTTCAAAAAGTTTAGTAAACGGGGTACATTATTTTTTTGTCCACTAAAGTGTCAGCTACATTTTAAAAATGTCAAAATTTTATTCAATTTCTTCATTACTCTCTATCACTAATTCCTTCCATTTTTGTTCTACAAAATCAAGGAAGGGCTGCTTCTCATGCAGCCAACCAAAATGCAGGCAATAAGGCGTCACATACATATAATCTCCTTTGCCAAAAAAGGTCAACAATCGAGTCAAAAAACGCTGCAAAGTCGCATTTTTCAATCCTCGCAAACTATACACCAACGAATCGGGATAATAGAGGCATTTCACCGCCTCAAATGCTTCATCGTGCTGCGTATAATTGCCGATATAATCCAACTGGACACTACTCTTCCCCTGAAACCAGGGATAGACCGGAATATTCAATTTTGACATCGCCATAGCCAAACTCCACTCGCAGGATTCCATCGTTCTGCCGCTTTCTTTGAGGCGACTTTGAAAGTGTGTTTCGTCGATTCGGTTTAGCATTTCGCGAGCTGTCGCACAGACTTCTGCCGTCAGCGCATCGTCTTGGGCGTATATCACGCCCGACTGCACCCGACTCAAATAAGACAGCCCAAAACGCCGTAGTGTGCGCCGCCTTTTTCGGAGTAAAACATCCCACAGCACCGCTACACCTTTCGACGCACCAAAGAAACTATCCGCCGTTTCATTGCCCGTAATCGTAACCGGAAAGCCCTCAAATGTCTGCCATAGTGTATCCGGTTGCCTACACCATATAATGTCGCTGTCGAGAAAAATGTTTTGCTCAAAAAATAAAAATTTCTCCAAATGATGCTTGAACCCAACGATAGAACAATGTTCGGGCGCGAGTTCGTATTTGACTTGAAATATATCCCTCAATTCCTCCTGTTCCAAAACCTCTAAATGCGCCCTCGGACAAGCAATCGCAATCGGACGCTCTTTGTCGAATCGCCTGATTGTCAAGGCAGAAGCCACTGCATGGTGTAAGTATTTTTCCTTACCATAACTGACGTAAATGTAACCTTGTTTACCCTGTTTGCTCATGTTTGTGTACGAGTTAACGAATTGCTGCAATGATTTTTTTTAAAAACTTCAATATAGCCCTCCGCCATTTTTTCCCAACTATAATTTTCTAAAGTAAATTGCTGGAATTTCTTACCTTTTCGGGTCAATTCTTCTGAGTTTTCGAGTAGTTCGTGGATTTTTTTCGTCCAAATTTCGGCATTTTCCGAAGGCAATAAATAACCATTCTTTTCATCTTTTATCGCTTCAGTGATGCCTTCAATACCGCTCGCGAGTACGGGCGTTTGGCGTAGTGTAGCTTCCAAAGCCACCAAACCAAAGCCTTCCGCATCGCCTTTTATACGAATATTTGGCATCACAAAAATATCTGCTAAAGTGAGTAAAGACATCATTTTTTTATAAGGCAATGCACCTGTTTGAATGACGCGATTTTTGTATTCGTTTTTTTGTAAAAATTCATTAATACGTTGCTCGTCGCTTGATGCGCCCAAGAATAAATCTATCTCATCGACCCATCTTTTTGGTAGTATTTTCCGCCATAAAGGTATGCGCAAATTACTCTTATTGGGTCCGACGATAATGTATAAAATGTCTTCATTCAGCTGCGAGACAACCGATTCTATAAACCACGAAAAGCCTTTCCGTTTTACTGGTCTGCCGAGGCTGATAATGATTTTTTTTTCGGATAAATCAATATCGTATTTAGCTCGAAATTCTTCAACAATTTCACTTATATTTACCTCTAAATTAGCTATTTCTGCATCTACACCATTGGGTACTACATAAATTTTTTCCGCAGAAAAACCTCGCGTCACACACGCCTCTGCGGTAGCTGCACTCACGCATATTCCGCCCGCATAACGATGATATTTTGGAATGACTTTTTGCTGATAAATCGAATTGGGAAAGACAACATCCAAGCCATGATAGGTAACGAAAACAGGTATGTTGGTGTATTTTTGCAACCAAATGCCGAAGTACGCCATCAAGCCATCGTTGAGGTGAATGATGTCAATGTCGGGCTGCGCCCGAAGGATTTTTTTAACTCGTTTTTTTAGTTTAAAAAAGAATTGTATCCTATTTTCTTGTGTTGCATCAAAGACTACTTTATAGACTTCGTGCTCCTTCTCCACGCCCCGAATCAATTCAAAGCACTGCTTCTCCATACCCCCAATCGTAGGTGGATATTTATGCGAAATAAACAGAATTTTCATGGGGCGAAATTAATGAATGAATGGATGAATTTTGAATGAATGAATGGAAATTAATGCTATAATGTTGAAATGATTAGTGAAAGAAATTAAATAAATGTACATTCTTCGCGTCGTTATTTTTTCTTTAGACGAACCAAATTTGGCGCGAATACTCACTGCATTTAAGGGAAATTTGGTGAAGTATAAATGAAAAAGAATAAGTCGAAAATATACATTTATTTTGTTCCTGATACTAAGTAGTAAGTCAATCTAATTATGATATGTTGCTTTGAGTGAAATTTTTTCGAGTACGAGGCGGAGGTTATTCAGCATAGCCGTAGCTACGCTGGATGTTCTCCAAC
>Ga0115029_1002317_pt1 | contig 11488 bp, 16 predicted proteins | sample SidtaG_3_FD_87297 | JGI IMG/M metagenome (GOLD analysis project Ga0115029, IMG submission 87297) | Marine algal microbial communities from Sidmouth, United Kingdom - Sidmouth_Asex1 metaG | ecosystem: Host-associated > Algae > Red algae > Unclassified | place: Sidmouth, United Kingdom | collected...
GCGTGCTGGGTTCTTCGGCGCCGTGCGACAGGATCGACGACGACGTCCGCATTCTCCGAGTTCAATGCTTGCCACAACGCGAGGCGCTGCTTGATAAGTCCGACCCGATCCCAATACAACTCCTTGTGTCTCGCGCAATCGAAGGCATGTGACTGGCTCTTGCACATAGCTATCGCTTCGGCGATCGCCAAACAGAAAGCCATCCCGTGCAAATATGGCGATGGCTATGGCTCAATGCCTCCCAATATGGCTCAATGGGTCCCCGATAGACATGCCCGTAGTTATGATATGGCGATTTGGCACACCGATAGACGTGCTCTGACTGTATCGCCATCGCCATCCCGAAAAAATTGACTTTTGGGGATGGGGATGGCAATACGCCAAACGACAGGAACCAATCATATGAGCCGGATCACCCACGCTCAACAGAGTCAGCCAGGGTCCTGACCAATCCACCTCTCCTTCGTGCCTCGTTGTCCTGTCGTACTTTGACGACACACTTCGTGACCGCAAATCTGGCTTGCCACCAGGCCACACCGATAAAAACGCCGCGTCAGCGTCATCCCCAAACTGCCCAAAATATGGTTCTTTGGCGACGGTGGGATGGCCCACCGATAGACGTGCTCAAAGCCCGTGGCTATTGTGTCTGTGTGCGGAGGCGATTGCGTTCGATTCGGGGGAGTCGCGCGCCGAAGAGTACAGTGCATTCTCGTTGCCTTGCTTGTGGATCCTGCTGTACGCGCCCCCCGGATTGCACGCTCGGACTGACAGCCCTAACCGTGGTACTGTATTGTCGCCCCGGTATTAGTAGTGTGTGTAGTGTGTGAATTTTTTGACGGGCTGGTTTAGCGTGGTCGGACACGAGGTGCCGCCGGCACCTCCTGACGCTGACCGGGCTGGAGCGAGGGGGGGCGACGCGCGCACGCGCGCGCTGAGACCGCTGGCCGGTCGCCCTTCAGATTTATGAGAGATTCGGGCACATGTAGTCACAATGCAGGTTACAGTGAGGATCATTTGGTGAGAATCGCTTGACCAATGACTGAGCTCAGATATTGCCTTTTTCCAAAAAATGGCCGTTGCAGAGTGGTTGCAATCATTCAACAGAGTACGTGGACAAATGGAAAGGCTAGAAATCATGTGTGTTCCTTACACAGTCTCCTCATGCAGCTCTGCGCGCTGAAAACGCACATCAGGATCTCAAGAAATCTGACGAAGTTTGTTGATCTCATGACAAATCACAGGTCTGGCCCAGAACCCTCCTCATGCCCTTTTCAGGCCCAAGCAAGCGGCCCAAAAATCTCAGAAAACCTCATTGTGAGTTGCAATGGCTCTGCGTGACCCCTGCAGGACGCGTTGATTGGCTTGCCATATTACTGGCGGCAACTCTCAGCCAAAAGTACGATCGTGGCTTGTCGATCAGCCAATTCGACTTCATTTCTATGCTGTGTCGTCGGCTCTGCCTGCCTTCTCTCTGCAACTCCCATTTTTTTGGAGGTTAGTCATACATGCCGTCTTGCTCCGGTGTGGCAGGCGTGCGCCCTGCACGTTATTTTTACGCGCACGCGCGCGCGCGCCCGCTTTTTCTGTCACCCCCCCCCCTTCATGCAGGTCCGCGGCGGCCACGGGCGGGCTGTGTACGTGCCGGTTCCGGCGAATTGGCGTCGTCTTGCTCCAGTGTGGCGGGCGTGCGCCCTGCGAGTTCTTTTTTGCGCGCGCGCGCGCGCGCGCGCTTTTTCTGCCAACCTCCCCCTTTCGTCCCGGTCTGTGGCGGCCACGGGCGGGCCGTGTACGTGCCGGTTCCGGCGAATTGGCGTCGTCTTGCTCCAGTGTGGCGGGCGTGCGCCTTGCGCGCTATTTTTATTGGCGCGCGCGCGCGCGCACGCTTTTGGCGGTCCCCTTCCCCCTTCATTCTGGTCAGTTGCGGCCACGGGCGGGCTGTGGACGTGCCGGTAGAGACGGATCGGCGTCATCTTGCTCCGGTGTGGCGGGCGTGCGCCCTGCGCGTGTTTTTGACGCGCGTGCCGCGCGCCGTCTCGTCGCACGGTGTGCACCTACAAAATGGGTGGCGGGCCTACCGAGAAGCCCATGTTTGCCAAGCCCGTCGCCTTCCCTTACGCGGGCTCGCAACATGAGGCGCGGGCTGCTGTCGCTCGATTGTTTGCTCTTCCAGCGACGCAGGAGCTGAGCAACGTCGTGCACCGCCCCGCTGCCGATGCTCATTGCGCTGTGACGGCAACGGGATGAAGCAACAAGATGGAGGAAACGCGTGGTGAGTGGGGCGCTGCCGCTCCGCTTGGCACGCCTTCGCATGTGGTGCATCCACGCTCGTCTCGCGCGGCGCCACCTCCCGGTGAACGCTGTGATGGTTCTTCGCGTCGTGTCGCTGCTGGTGGTGGTGTCGCCGCCACTGGTGCCGCGGACGACTCCGCTGCTGACGCGGACGAGGCAGCGGGCGCCCACATCTTGGGTGGTGACGCCGCCATCGCTTCCTCTCGACGGGGTGCTCGGACGCGACCACCTGCAGGCGGGACAGCTTCCGCGCCACGCGTTGCGGAAGAAGCGGATCAAGACGGAGATGGTAGTGAGGGGCCAGCGGCACCATCCGAGGTCCTTCATGCTCGCCCGCTGCAAGCTTGGAAGCCCAAGGTGTTTGTCCAAGACTAAATGCTTGACACGCTCGTGTGTTGTGTTCTTCAGACCTGCGCTTTGCCATTATTGCAGCCAATCGGCACGCGCCCGTCGCTGGTCACGGCCGTCGTCATTGGGGACAAGAAGTCCCGCTCTTGTGCGATTGTGATGCGGTGGGGCTGAGGCAAGACGAACATGTGCATCATGTGGGTGTCCAGCCGTGGTGGGTTCCTGTGCTCCTGCTTTCGTGGCACGCAGAATGTTATGTCCCTGTCTGCCACCTCCCGCAGTACGAGCTGCTCGCACGTGGCGCTTCTCAAGAAGGAGGTGGAAGCTGCGGGCGTGTCGGCCAAGACCTTTCAGTCACGGATGTGCCTGCGCGCCGACGCTGCTGACTCTGCATTCCATGACGTGTACGGTTCGACCGTGGTGTGGTCAGTGCTCCATCGCTCGGTCTTCTCGCTTGTCACTTTCAGCGCGACGAATGCGGCGGCGATTGTGGCACCGGGATGCCGTCGCTTTCGCTCTCGGTGTGGCCACGTGCGTGTTGCTCGGGAACGCCTCGGATCAGACGGCTTCACCGTGGCAGATGTCGGGTCCTCCCCGGCTGCTGTGGCGGCTCGGTCGGCTTCTCGGAAGGCACCCACTCGATTGCGGGTGGTCGACAATGAGGAGGAGGATGAAGACGTGGATAAGCAGCCGCTCCACACCATGCGCGGGCCTACTGCCTCGAACGACTCTAAGAACGCCTTCACGCTGAGGCGGCAGGACGTGGTGGAGCTGGGGACGGCAGTCATCCGCTCGTTTCATGTGCCACCAGAGACCGCCTGTTGCACCATCTGCGGCCACAACCCCACAGTCATTGTCATTGATGCGCAGTTGCTTGGCTGTACGGACCCAGACAACGTCCCTTTCGTGCGACCTGCGCTCAACAGCCCTGTTCTCGACATTCCTTCCCATCAACTGTGCATCGTGGAGAAGGCGCCGCTTCGTGCAGCGATTGAAAAAGTGCGGCGGACCACAGCACCGTTGACGGCTCCCAAAGTCGGGCTCCTCCAGGATTGGCACGCGACCATCTCTGCCCATGGCCGGCCAAGCCCCCAAGCTGCTGCTGCCGCCATTTTTTGTGGTTCTTTCCACTCGGGCAGGAGATCTTACCTGCGGATCCGGCCGACGCTGGTCGTGGACCGGCTGGCAGCGATGGTGAGGCGGTGGCACGGCCCGGTTCAGCTGATACGAGCCACCACCCAGCGGCTGCAAGGCCAAGCGGCCAAGGCGGACGCTGGAGGACCCCCTCCGCCAAGACAGCGACGGCAACCTGACGCTCGGTGGGGAGGGCGCGCGTGCCAAGCCTACGGCCGACACGTGGCATGATCGGAAGGGAGTATGCGCGCCGGCGTTCGATCTTTTTCACCGCCAGGACGACAGCGTGTGGATTTGCGTCCGCCGCCTTCTCCACGCTCTTCTGACCGAGACTGTGACGAGCATGTTCTAGAGCCAAAACGAAAAGGCGGCCCGCCTGCTCGCCAACACAATGCGGCTCAAGCCGACTGAGGAGTGGCGGTCCTTTATGGCAGCTGCCGATGGCGTCGGCTTTATTGTTGCGTTTCTCGGCCGCTTTGCCATGGAGCTAGACGACGACCGTCGTCGTCGTTTGTGCGTCGGGGAGCTGCTGATAAGAGCCGTCGGGATGAAGACGTACGTGGAAATCCTGTTCAAGGCGGTGGCGAGCAGCAAGGCGACGACGGACCGCGGCTGGGTCAACGCCGCCTACTGCAAGCAGTGGGGCGGCCGGCGCACATCTGCCGACTACAAGGCATGGAAGGAGGAGCAGCTCGAGTTCAAGGGCGTCGATGAGGACGACCCCCTGGTCAGTTTTGAGTACTCTGCCAGCCTGCCTCGTATTCGGCCGGGCATCTACGACTCGGAAGCGGAGAAGCGGCGCGTGCGCTATCGGGGCAAGGACGGGCACGCGGCCGACTTGGAGGGGGAAGAGGACGCGTGAAACAAGGCCTTTTTCATACAGGCCGGGCTAACGCAGGGAGCTTTTAACGTGGTGTTCCCGCATGTTATAACGCTTGGTTTTCGTTGTCTTTTTCCAGCCCACAGTGTGGAAGAGGCGTTGTCCATTGTGCTGGAGCGGTTCTCGCGGCTTCCCAAGGTCATCTTCTACGACGTCACCTGAAAGCTGGACAAGAACGCGATGCGGCGGGTGCGGCCGCTGATGCGCGACCACAAGGTGCGCTGCTTCATGGACCGGCCACACTCGATCACCCACTCCTGCTCCCCCGTCCACATGCCCGACAAGGGCCTTGGGGCAATGGCTGGCATCTCGAAGCCGGCGGCGGAGGTCGTGCACTCCAGTGCGGTAGTCAACCGCAGAAGGTTGGCGTACATGACGCCGGAAGCGTATGTCTCCCATCGCTTTGTGCAACTGGCGTTCATGAAGCTGCGCAAGCTCTACCGAATGCATGCTGACAACGGGAACGGGGAGAACGACCACGTGCCCCTGTCTCTCTTTTTCCAAAATCAGATTCAGCACCAGTGCCCACTCGCGTCGGGTTGCCCCTGCCAGTCGGCGCGGATATTGGTAGGGGAGAACGTCGGCGGATGAGCGCAGCGCGCGACAACCGACGAAGGGCGCGCAGGCGTGGCTCCGTCGGTGGTGCCGCACCAACGGACGGGAGGTACGGAATTTGCACGTGCTGATGTAGTGGACCAGGTCTCAGCTGCTGTAGCTGCTGGTGCCGAGGACCCGGCTCGCGTCGCTGATGGGGGTGCTGAGCAAGATGTCGACGGCAGTGCAGCGGCTGCCGACGATGCGTACAAGACAGAGGCGCGCTCAATGGTGGTGCCCTTCGCGACAGCCGAGAAATCGTGGAGGACGCCAGCGGCGATGCCAAGGACATGGACGTCGCCAAGAGTGCCTGTGGCGACGCGAATGACGTGGTGGTGCTTTCCGACGACGGCGGCAATGAGGAGGCTGCGGAAGAGGACCCAGTCATGGATGATGCGAGCGTCAATGGGCGTGCGTTGGCCCACTTTGACTCGTTGGCCAAGTCGACGGCGGCGCTCGAGGTGAACCGCTGCGTGCCGGTGAGTACGCTGCCCCGCAGCCCCCAAGAGCGGAGTCTAGTGCGGTAGCTGACGCAAGGCCGCTTCCTCTCCTCCCCCGTACGGTCGTGCAAAAAGGCACGGATCGACTGGACGGTCGCCGAATTGCGGCGCCTCCGCGGGGACCGGTGGTTGAACGAACAGCTCATGAACTTCTTTGCGGCCATGGTCAACTGGAGAAGCTTCCGGGATCGGCGTCTCGGCGCCGACGCTGGTTCTGCAGCTGAGGAGCCGCTGTCGCCACGAGCCGTGATGTTCAGCTCGTATTTCTTTTAACGTCTGTCTCCTCGGGCGAGGGCCTATGACTTCGATGGTGTGCGGCGGTGGAGCGCGGATATGGGCCTCAAGCCTGACGCAACCGACGTCATGCTCGTGCTCATCAATCAAGGCAGAATGCACTGGGCCCTTGTCGTGATCAATGTCAAGTAACAGACTTTTTTGTACTACAACCCACTGCACGATGCCGACAGCTACAACACCGTCTCCATCTTGCGGCGGTGGTTTGTCGAAGAGGCGCTCGAGCAGCTTGTTGCCTCTGTTGGAGATGTGCGGGGCATGCCATTGTGTTACGAGGTGCGTAACCCTTGTCTTCCGGTCCAACTAGATGCTGGCAGCTGCGGCGTGTTCACCTTCAGTGCTGCTGACTGCTTCTCCCTCGATACACCTGTGGCCTTCTCACAGCAGGACATTGGCGTGCTGCGGCGCCGCCTGGCGCTGGACTTCTTCTTTGACGACCTGTACAGCACCACCGACTCGTCGGGCTTCTTGTCGGACTGCGAGCCGTTGTCGGGGTCCGACTCGGACATTTCGGGCAACGAGAAGGATTGAGCTCAGCGTTCAAGGGCTGCCTCCCTTCAGACGGGACAGGCACGCAGTGTGGTTGGCTGGCGGCGGAGACACATCGTTTTTTCCGGTCGACGCTTCAGCCGCTGCTATTTTTCCTGCTCGCCCGAGCCTCAGATGCTGCATCGTTTGATTTCTGTGTTGTAGCTCCAGTTGTTTACTTCTGTCGAGTGGGTTGTGTTTCATGCTTGATGTCTGCTACCTTTCCAGTTTATCACGTCAAAAGTGCTTGCGTCTTGTTCCTCTTCGTTCCGCATAGCAACAATACCTCGTTCGACGGCAGATTCCCTTCTGTATGACCTCATCGCTGCCAGGTGGGCCTACTTCCCTCGAACAGTGCACTTGCTCAGTCAACCCAACGTACGATGGCCAAATGAGGCACTTCGTTGACAGACTTGGGGTATGCATGATATTTGAGCAGCTGAGATGGAGCTAACTACAGAACTGTCGGCTCGAGATCCGGGCCCAGTACGAGGCAGGCCGCTGCCCCTTCACGAGGCGATGCCGTCACGGAACTGCACGGACCTTACTCTGCGCATCCATACCAGGAGTGAATGCCAGGTGGGATAGGGCTCAACTTAAGCGACGCTATGGCATTGGGGAGCAACAGGGAGAACAGTCCAGGCGGCTTTTACAAGAAATGCACCGACCCCAGCTTGAACGAGCACGTGACGAGACTCGCCAGACAAAAACAATGTGGAACTGATGTGAGACCATCCACACGATCTGCCTGCGGCCCCTCGGACCGTCACGGACGCCTACCCACTGTGTCAGCATTCCCCCCACTCCGTTCCTCTCCCCTCGCAACCAGAACACCGCTCGGTCCCGCTTTCTTAAGCCGATTGCTGACACTAGGCCCTCCCCGGTCGTTGTCTGATAACAGGATTCCACAGCAACACACTCTGACTGGGGTACTGCAACACGGTTGCAGCAGCAGGTTTCCAATACCATGCCAGCATATGCCGCAGCAGCCGCAACGAAGCCTCTCGATGATGCGTGCTAACCTTCGGATGATACGAGTCAGCCAGTCATGCCGGCTGGTTGCCACACAGCAGTTGGCACATGATTGCGCTCTTGATGCGCTCACATTGCAGGTAACCTCAGCCGTCGGCCGCACTTCATCCATCGAAATTAAAGACCGTATCCATTGAGCAGACCTGGGAGGCACCGCCACAGCACGGCGCAACTGATCCACACGAAAATGACACTGCGTATACTGCTGGTCCACAAAAGCGCAGTGAACCGCTGAAGCTGTGTCAGTGACCGTCCAAGAGCGTGCAGGTGGAACAGCGCCAGGGCTCCGATGCCATCACAAAGAGCTGGCACAATGTTGACTGCAGTGTCGGACGAGAGCATGTCCCAGTGTTGAAAACACATGTGAGCCATGGTGCGATTTCTTTGATGTGTTCGCGTGTACTTGGCACCTGCAGAAGAACAATCAAATATGCTGTCCACGTTGGCTGGTTAACACTGAGCTTCACAGAGAACATATTGGGTGGGAGCGGCGCGACGTACTGTGTTCTACCTCTTGTCATTCGGCTCAGCGGGCCTCTATGGATGGGACACGTTCTTGCACGTGCCGGCACGTGCTTGGATTCGGCGCGGAGCACAACAGTAGAACCCTCTTGATGAACCGGAGCACAGGTGCGCTTCTTTGGTCGTGCCAACACGCTTTCCGCGCGCGGGAGGGCAACCGCGCCGTTTTTGCCCGCCCTTCCGGGCTTCACGACCCGCCGGTCACCCGTATATCGGCTGGCCACCATGTCCTGCCTGCTTCTTGGGCGCCCTGTCCGTCACCACCCGCCTGTGGTCGGTTACGCGGTGGCTGGCGGGTGTCTGCCGCCTCCGTTTCCGCCTCACGACCGCGCTGCAAGGTGGTCCGCGGCAGCACCGCTCGCCTCTTGTACCGTGTCGTTCAGTTTAGGTATGTTTCTTGTCCGCTCCCCCAGCGCCACGAGCAGGACCAGCAGCGCCGAGTATCCAACCAGTGACCGCGCACGTGGTGTCGCGCCACACACTGTCCCACAAGCAGCGCACGTGTGTCTCGTGCGTATGAGGGCATCGCCTTCATCGGTCGGTGCACGACGGCTCTTGCGAGTGCTTTGTCCGTGCGGAGCACCTGCTGACTCGCGGACTGCATGACGCCTCTCTCTGGCTGCCTTTCCTTTGTCGGCGTTCGTGCTGCGCACACTGGTTTCATCCTGACGAGCAGCCCCGTTTGAAAGATGTCTGTCAATGCGCTTGAGTTTAACGACCTGGCCATCCTTTTTACCACGGTGTGCGCCATCCCCAACCTCAACGAGGTGGACAGCATTGTCGACCGCATCCTGTCGGTCGTGGCAAGCGGGGTGCTTGCCACGCGCTGCTTCCACACCAAGGCGGCTGCGCTGTGCTGGTTGACCGACCCTGTCATGTTGGAGGCCGTGGCGAGCAGCGCCGCAGGCGGGTGCACGTTTGGCTCCACCGGTGCGCCGACGTCGTCGAACGCCCCCACCGGCTGGTGGGCCATCGTCGCTCGCGACTTCCGCGTGGCCGTCGACCTGGAGCTGGACGACATGATGCCGGCGATGGAGCTCCTGCGGGATCTCTCCCGCGGCGCGTGTGTGGTCACCTCGTTCACGGTCTTCGACGATGTTCGGACGTGGGTCCTTGGAGATGGCGTCCGCGTGGTGCTCGACATCATCCAACCGGAGTGGCCGGTCGGCGTCAGTGCCGTCAGCCCTCGGCTTTGCGTTAGTCCACCCCTCGTGCGCGCCCAGCGCCCCCCCTGTGTCGCCGAGCGCGAGTACTCTCACCGCTATCACCTGTGCCGCCTCGAGCTCGACTGTGCGACCGCCGGTGTCTTCTTCCTCTGTAGGGCGAAAGCGGTCGGCGCTGTCTGGTGCCATGGCCAGCCGTGGCCATGAGTCGGCTACAGGGGCGACTGTCACTTCCGCGGGGCACAGTATTAATTGAAAGGACGACGACGAGCCCTTTGCTGACGACGCATGGGAGCGCGAGCTGAATGAAGGTGCAGCAGCGGCGGAGGCTTACAACAAGAAGTTGGAGGAGGCGGAGCGGTCGACTCAGCGGCCGTTAAAGAAGCAGATGATGCGCATGTCGTCTGAGGGTGGCCCACCCAAGGCGATAAATCCGCCTGGCACTTGAAAGGACCGAGCCGAGTCGATCTTTTCCCGCCGGAAATCATCAATCATGATGGAGGAGTCGCGCATGGCGTGGAAGGAGCGAAAACACGCACCAGCCCCCCCCGCGGGCAAGGGCGGGGCCTGTGGTGAGGCTGCAATGTCCTCCGCCACTTGCTTTGCCCCGACAACCGGTGTATGCAGCGTTGCGGGTAGCGCCACTGTCAGTGGCGACGGCACGAGCAGCAGCTTGTCGATGGTCTTTCTCCTGACACCGGAGCCCTTCCCAGTCGTCGAGGCGGGTCCTGTCGCGGCCACCCCAGGCAACGGCTTGCAGGTGGCTGCTGCTCCCAGGGGGGTGCCGGGCCCTCTGGGGTTCCCCGCCAAGCAGTCGCCGGTGGAAGCTGTTTGTCAACGACTGTGGCAGCGGAGCAAGGGCGCCTTCATCTCTGGCGGTCCGAGGTGCCGGAAGTCGACGCTTCTGCGGGTGCTGCACGACTGTCCAATGCAGCGCCTGCCGCTGGCAGGGCATGCTTCAGTCGTTTCTTCGACGGGCACGTCCACAAAGACGGCGCGGGGCATCACGTACCACTGGGTTTTCGGCTTTGTGCGGGATTACGACCCGGTACTACCTGATCCAGTACAAGAATGTTGCCGCTTGCTGTCGACCGCACGATTTATCCGCATCAAGCAGCGGCTCGGACGCGTACGGGCTTTGCTTCTCGATGAGGTCTCGCTCGTTGGGGCGGACAAGTGTGACGTCATGTATGAGCTGCTGTGGCAATCCCGGTCGCCCGCGACCCCGGCCTGTCTGTGGTTAGCGTTCGGTGACTTCCTGCAGCTGCGGCCAGTCAAGAAGGAGTTTGCCTAGAAGTCTCGCTGCTGGTCGGCGCTGTTTGACAACCAGTTTCTTAAACTCGCGGTGCCGTACCGCCAGCACCAAGTCGATTTCATCGCCGCCATCAACGACGCGCGCGTTGAGAATAGCACGGACGCGGTGGAAACGCTTATGAAGGAGTGCAAGGTGGAAGGAGCCGAGTATGAGGCGCTCAAGACCAGAGTTCTGCATCTGATGCCGCGGCACTGTGACATCCTGAAGCACAACCGCGAGTGGCTTAAGCAGCTGTGCGGCGCGAACCAGCCCCGCGTCTACATGGCGGTGGACACAGTGGCCCTGGATCCGGACCATGATGCGACCGTCACGAAGCCCAACCTCAAGGACGTCACCGAGTTGACCGAGGGTGCGGCGTTGGCCGACTGTGTCGCTCCTCGCCAAGTGGAGCATTGCTTGAACGCGCGCGTAATGGCGGCGTCAAACTGCTTGAAGGACCTCGGCTTTTGCCACGCCAGCGCTGGCTACGTCTCGTTTGACGAGGATGTAGTACCATAATCTAGGGGGTTACCTCAGAAGGAGGGAAGTAACGGCCGTCTTAGCCGCTCGCGCGACACCTGCTATGGGACTCGAGGTCCGGGAAGTCGGGCCGATCAAAACGCCAAGACATCGAGACACGGTTTACTTGCCGGCGACGACGGTGCCTCCCATCGTCGTCGCCCTTCGTCCTTAAAGTGCGGTAACCGCTGCGCGGGGACCGGGGCCACTAGCTGGCCCGGTCCCGCGCTGCCAAATACCTACGATGCAGATAATTCTCTCCAATGCATGACACCACCCAATCTGGATTGACACGCTCCGCTGTCAGCACCGGACAATCCGAAGAGCTCACCCGGACACGTGCGCCGCAGGAGCTCACACGCAGCAGTGGCACGCCACAAAGGCGACACAC
>Ga0115029_1002319_pt1 | contig 11476 bp, 12 predicted proteins | sample SidtaG_3_FD_87297 | JGI IMG/M metagenome (GOLD analysis project Ga0115029, IMG submission 87297) | Marine algal microbial communities from Sidmouth, United Kingdom - Sidmouth_Asex1 metaG | ecosystem: Host-associated > Algae > Red algae > Unclassified | place: Sidmouth, United Kingdom | collected...
AGAGGCAGAAGGAAAAATGCGTCCAATCCGGATTTTCCGGGTGATGAAAGCCCACCTCCTCGTTCGCCGCATCCGTGATCCGCACCCCCAGTTCCGCGAGCGCCCGCGCCTCCGATGCGACCAGCGAAAACCCCAGCGCCGCCGCATCCACCACCACGAAGCTGTCGCCGCCCCATGCGGTATCGACCGACACCTCGCCCAGCCCCGGCACCTTCAACACGACCCCGCGTTCCCCCGCGAACGCCGGGACGTTCTGCACCGTGATCCGTTCCGCCTTGCCGTTCGCACATTCGGCCCGCACCCGCACCAGACCGGCGGGAGCCTCCAGCACCATCTCCGTGACGGGTTCGGTCATCGGCACGATTCCACTGTCGAGCAGCACCGTGGAGACACAGATGGAGTTCGACCCCGACATCGGCGGCGTATCTTCCGGCTCCATGATGATGAACCCCATCACCGCCTCCGGGTGCTTGGCCGGCACCAGCAGATTGACATGGCGGAAGACCCCCCCGCGCGGCTCGTTGAGCATGAAGTTCCGCAATACCCCGTCCCGCGCGATCCAGTCCCGCTGCGCCCACAGCGTCTCGCCCGGTGGCGGGGCCACTCCCCCGACGATGACATCGCCGACCTCGCCCTCGGCATGGCAGGAAACGACGTGGATGGTCTTGGTGGCTCGCATCGGCACCCTTTGCACATGATATATCGCGTCGACGCGCTTTTGTGCGAAACACCTACCCGAAACAAGGCCCTTCGCGGGAATGTGGCGGCGGTTTGGCAGTTAGGCATTGCGGCCTCGCCCTCGGATGTTAACGTAGGGCAAAAGAAAATTCAGGGAGTTACGGCATAATGCATCCGATTGCGAGCATGGCGCTCAAGCGACTCGGGCTGGGGCTACTCACGTTGCTCGTCGTCTCGATCATCATCTTCTCGGCTGTCGAGATGCTGCCGGGCGATCTGGCGCAGGAAATCCTCGGACAGGCCGCAACCCCCGAAACCGTCGCTGCCTTCCGCAAGGAACTGGGCCTCGACAAGCCTCCCGTCGAACGGTACTTCGCGTGGCTCGGCGATGCGGTGCAGGGAGATTTCGGCAAGTCGCTGGCTTCCAAACGCGAGATTTCGGACCTGATGTCCACCCGCCTCGGAAACACGCTGTTCCTCGCCTCTTTCGCCGCCGTTCTCGCGGTGCCGATCTCCATCGTCCTCGGGCTGCTGGCCGCGCTCTACCGCAATACGTGGTTCGACCGCATGATCAACGTGCTGACGCTCAGCTCGATCTCCTTCCCCGAATTCTTCGTCGCCTATATCCTCATCCTGATGCTGGCCGTGGGCTATCCCTTCGATCTCTCGTGGGTGCTGGCCATCATAGGCATCTGGCTGTTGATGGAAGGCTGGGGATCGTTCCGGGGGGGGCGCAAGATCGGTCGGGTTTTCCCGATGATTCCCGCCATCGTCATGCTGATCGGTGCAGCACTGCTCGCCAATCTCATCACGGGCTACTGGCATCCGCAGATGCAGGGCGTCACGAGCTATCCCTCGATCTCGAACATCGCGCCGGGTGCGCCGTTCTGGGAGCGGGTGGAGCGCAGCTTCCTGCCTGCCCTGACCCTGACCCTCGTGGTGACGGCGCACATGATGCGCATGACCCGCGCGGCGATCATCAACCTCCTGTCCTCGCCCTATATCGAGATGGCGCGCCTGAAGGGCATGAACCCGTGGCGCGTGATCGTCACCCACGCTCTGCCCAACGCGCTGGCCCCCATCATCAACGTCATCGCGATCAACCTCGCCTACCTCATCACCGGGGTGGTCGTGGTCGAGGTGGTCTTCGTCTATCCGGGTGTCGGACAGCTCATGGTGGACAGCGTGACCAAGCGTGACGTGACCGTCGTTCAGGCCTGCTGCCTGATCTTCGCGGCCACCTACATCCTCCTGAACCTGTTGGCCGACATCCTCGCCATCTCCACGAACCCGCGCCTGCTGCACCCGAAATGAGCGCCGATACAATCGCCGGGAGGCCGCATCCATGACCGATACGACGAACGAACCGACGACGATCATCCACCGCTCTGCCAATGCCCACGAGGCACAGTCCATCGACGATATCGTGGCCGCGACCGCCCCGTCGGCCATGAGTGCCGATGCCGCCGCCCCGCGCGTGGAGCAGGAATCCAAATGGACCCGCGTCTCCCGCGCGTTCCGCCAGGCACCGCTCACGGCATGGTTCGGGATGATCGTGATCGCGATCTATATCATCGTCGCCGTCTTCGCGCCGCTTCTGGCCCCCTTCGGCGAGCGCGAGATCATCGGCTCGCAGTTCGAGGAACCGAGTTCCACTTACCTGCTCGGTACCGACAACCTCGGGCGAGACATGCTTTCGCGGCTGATCTACGCCGCCCGGAACACGGTCGGGATCGCCCTCATCACGACCTTCATCTCCTTCATGCTGGGCGGCTTCCTCGGAATGCTCGCGGCAACCCTCGGCGGTTGGGTCGACCAGATCCTCTCGCGGATCATCGACGTCCTCATGTCGATCCCCTCGCTGATCTTCGCCCTTCTGGCCCTGACGGTCGCGAATACGTGGATCGGGCGGATGGATAATCCCTCGCCCTGGCTCTACACCGCCGCGCTCATCGTCATCATGGCCGTTCTCGACTCCACGCGCGTCTTCCGCCTGACGCGGGCGGTCGCGATGAATATCGTCGTGATGGACTATGTCGAGGCCTCGCGCCTGCGCGGCGAGGGGTTGTGGTACATCATCCGCAACGAGATCCTGCCTAATGCCACGGCACCGCTGATCGCGGAATTCGGCCTGCGCTTCTGCTTCGTCTTCCTGACGATCTCGGCGCTCTCCTTCCTCGGCCTCGGGGTTCAGCCCCCGACCGCCGACTGGGGATCGATGGTCCGCGACAACGCGACCCTCATCAGCTTCGGCGTCGCAGTGCCCCTCTACCCCGCCGGCGCCATCGCCCTGCTGACCGTCGCCGTGAACTTCGTCGTCGACTGGATGCTGCATCGATCGAGCGGACTGAAGGAGTGATGGGAATGACTGACGACCGTATTCTTCGTCATTCCCGCGAAAGCGGGACTCTTCTCCGATCGAACCGGATTACCGCTTTTGCGGGAATGACGCATGAGGTGACACCATGAGCGACGATATCCTCCTCAAGATGCGCGGCGTGAAGATCGACGGCAAGACCGGCGATGACTGGCTGCCGATCATCCGGGGCATCGACCTCGACCTGCGACGCGGCGAAGTCCTCGGCCTCATCGGCGAGTCGGGTGCGGGCAAGTCCACCATGGGTCTCGCCGCCATGGGCTACGTGCGCGGCGGGTGCCGTATTTCCGCCGGCAGCATCGAATTCGACGGCATCGATCTGGCCAGGGTCAGCGAAACCAAACGCCGCGAACTACGCGGCAAGCGCATCGCCTATGTCGCCCAGTCGGCGGCAGCCAGCTTCAACCCCGCCCATCGCCTGATCGACCAGTATTCCGAAGCGCCGGTCAAACATTCGGTGATGAACAAGGAGGAGGCCGAGACCGACGCCGTCGATCTCTACCGCCGCCTGCAACTGCCGAACCCCGACGAGATCGGCTTCCGCTATCCCCATCAGGTTTCCGGCGGACAGCTCCAGCGCGCCATGACTGCCATGGCAATGTCCTGCCGCCCCGACCTCATCATCTTCGACGAGCCGACCACCGCCCTCGACGTGACGACACAGATCGAAGTGCTGGCCGCCATCCGCAACGCGGTGGCGCAGTTCGGCACGGCGGCGATCTACATTACCCATGATCTTGCGGTGGTCGCCCAGATGGCCGACCGCATCATGGTCCTGAAACACGGCGTTCTGGTCGAGGAAGCCGACACCCGCACGATGCTCAGCGCCCCGACACAGGATTACACCAAATCCCTCTGGGCCGTGCGCAGCTTCACGGCTACCGCCAAACCGATCCCCGCCGCCGATGCGGTCCCGGTCGTCAGCCTCCGCAATATCGACGCGGCTTACGGCCCCGTTCCCGTCCTGCATGGCGTCAGCTTCGATATCCACAAGGGCCGCACGGTCGCGGTGGTGGGCGAATCCGGCTCCGGGAAATCCACGGCGGCGCGCGTCATCACGGGTCTGCTGCCCCCGAGCTCCGGCGAAGTCCTGTTCAATGGCAAGGCCCTGCCCTCCAGCTTCAAACGCCGCAGCAAGGATCAGCTTCGTCAGGCGCAGATGATCTACCAGATGGCCGACACGGCCCTTAACCCGAAACAGCGCATCCGCGAGATCATCGGCCGCCCCGTCGAGTTCTATCTCGGCCTCAAGGGTCGCGCGCGGGACGAGCGCGTCCGGGAATTGCTCGACCTGATCGAGATGGACCCGGACGTCTACGGCCACCGCTTCCCCGGCGAACTGTCGGGCGGTCAGAAACAGCGCATCGGCATCGCCCGCGCACTGGCGGCGGACCCCGAATTCATCATCTGCGACGAGGTCACGAGCGCCCTCGACCAACTGGTCGCCGAGGGTATCCTGCGTCTTCTCGACCGCCTCCAGACCGAACTCGGCCTCGCCTACATGTTCATCACGCATGATCTGGCAACGGTGCGCGCCATCGCCGACGAAGTCGTCGTCATGCAGCATGGCAAGGTCGTGGAGCAGGGACCGAAGACCGAGATGTTCACGCCCCCGCATCACCCCTATACCGATCTTCTGCTCTCCTCCGTGCCGGAGATGGACCCCGACTGGCTGACCAATCTGCTGGAAGAACGCGAACGCACCGGCATCAAGGTCGAATCGGCGGACGCATGACGGTAGACGGCAGATACCGCTTGCGTCCACAGGGCGTACCGAAGGCGCAAGACCATCAGGCACTTCCCTAGATGCAGCACGACACCAAACCTGCCCTGCGTGTCGACGATGTCAGCCACGCCTTCGGCTCGGTTCAGGCCCTCGAGGACGTTTCCCTGACCGTGGCGCGCGGGGAGTTCGTCGCGCTGCTGGGGGTGAACGGCGCGGGCAAGAGTACCCTGTTCTCACTCATCACCCGTCTCTACGACAATATCAGCGGCTCCATCGAGGTTTGCGGCCATGACGTGCGCCGCGAACCAGGCCCTGCCCTCGCCCGTATGGGCGTCGTCTTCCAGTCCCGCTCCCTCGATATGAGCCTCACCATCCGCCAGAACCTGCGCTACCACGCCGCCCTCCACGGCATCGGACGCCGCGAAGCCATCGAACGCGGCGATAGGGTGCTGGAGCGCGTCGGTCTCATCGACAAGGGCGGGTCCAAGGTTGCGACGCTTTCGGGCGGGCAGGTCCGCAGGGCAGAGATCGCCCGTGCCCTCATGCACGATCCCACTCTCCTGCTGCTCGACGAAGCCACCGTCGGTCTCGATGTGCGTTCGCGCACCGATGTGGTCGATACCGTCCGCGCTCTCGCCGACAGCGGTGAAGTCGGTGTTCTCTGGGCTACTCATCTCTTCGATGAAGTTCGCCCCGCCGATCCGGTCGTCCTGCTCCACAAGGGCGAAGTGCTGGCCAAGGGGAGCGCCGGTGAAATCGCAGGCGACGTCCCTCTCAGCGACCGCTTCCTCGCCCTGACCGGTGTGGACGGGCGGGAAATCGCGGCATGATGGTCCCGGATCGCCTCGGCTGGTCCGGTCGCCTCGTCGCCCTCTCCGGCATCGTCTGGCGCGAGGCGATCCGCTTCACGCAACAGCGCGAGCGATTCCTCTCCGCCCTCGTGCGCCCCCTCGTCTGGCTCTTCATCTTCGCTGCCGGGTTCCGCTCGGTTCTCGGCCTCTCGATCATCCCGCCCTACGAGACCTATGTCCTGTATCAAGAATACATCGCCCCCGGTCTGATCGCGATGATCCAGCTCTTCAACGGGATGCAGTCGTCGCTGTCCATGGTCTACGACCGCGAGACCGGCGCGATGCGAACCCTGCTGGTCAGCCCCTACCCCCGCTGGTTCGTCCTCAGCGCCAAGCTGATCGCGGGTGTCGCGGTGTCGATCCTTCAGGTCTACGCCTTCCTGCTGATCGCCTGGTTCTGGGATATCCGCCCGCCCCCAATCGGCTATCTCACACTCTTGCCCGCCCTGATCCTCTCGGGGATGATGCTGGGATCGATCGGCCTGCTGCTCTCCTCGACCATTCGGCAACTGGAGAATTTTGCAGGCGTGATGAACTTCGTCATCTTTCCGATGTTCTTCGCCTCTTCGGCCCTCTATCCGCTCTGGCGGATACAGGAATCGAGCGAACTGCTCTACGATATCTGTTGGTTCAACCCCTTCACCTACGCCGTCGAACTGATCCGCTTCGCCCTCTACGGACAGGTGAACTGGATGGCCGCAGGCGTGGTGATCGCGGTAACGGCAGCATTCCTCGGCGCAGCCATTTACGCCTACGATCCGTCGAAGGGACTGGTAGGCCGCAAGCGGGGTTCATCCCCGACGTAGTGCAGCGTGCCGAGTGACGGGCGAGACCCGATCCCTACATGCCTGCTCACATCCCGTTGCCGTTGAACTGGAACTGTCGCGACACTCTCGAGCCGATAGGGTCAGTCCATGTCCCGCGCCGTTCTCCTCGCCTTCTTCGTGCTCGCGGTCTTCGTGCAGGCAGGAACATATGGCCTGACCTTCCTGCTGCCTGACCTGTCCGACACGTTCGGGGCAGATGAGACCCCGGCGGTCAATGGATCGAGCCGACCTGTACGACGGGGAGGTTGAGGCCCACCTTGCGGGCCTTCTCCATCAGCGGACTATTCGCGGCCAGCAATGCCACCTCCACAGGCCGTGTTCCATCGAACGCCCCGCGCGCCGTCTCGGCCAGCGCCTCGGCCACCGCATTGGCATCGCGCAGTCCCTGCTCGCTCGTGGCCACGCCCAGCACGACCCGGCGTTCTGCTTCGTCCTGCCCCGCATCGATCCCGAGCGAAAAGAACACCGCCTCGTCGATCTCCCGCCGAAGCCCCGCAATACGAGCCGCGATGCGAGCAACGACCTCGGTATCGAGTGCAGGCGGGGCCGTCACTTCCAGTGCGGTACCGGCGACGACCTCGTCAGAATTTCCGGTCTCCACCGCGCGCTCGTGCAGCCACGTCACCGTCTCCACCGAAATGATCACGGAAGACGGCGCGACGTTGATATTGAGCGCGACCTGCTGTCCGCCATCGAACATCTCGAACAACTGACGTCCGGTCAGGCCGACATAATCGATCGGTTCTTCGGTCCAGATGGCCAACCGCTCCTCCGTATCGAAGATCAGCAAAGTCGGTTCGCCCTCGACGTCGTAGAAGATCGGCTCGATGGCACTGGCGCTCGCCTCCGACTGGTTGCCATCGTCGTCGAAAGCCCGGTCGATAGGCAGGAAGATCGTCGCCGCAAACAGGGCATCGTAGAATCCGGCGGTTTCCTCCGGATCGTTACGCGCACGCTCGAAGGCAAGATCGAGTGGGGTCTCGATAGAAGGAGCAAGGGCTTCGGCGCTGTCGTCGTCGCGGTCGTCTTCATCCATCGCGATATCCGTGTCCGTTAGATTGTGGAAAATCCATCAAGCCTTCGCGCGGAGGCAGGGGGTTTGTCAAAGGAAATGCGGCCCGGATCACCGAACGCTCGGGCCGGTTCAGCGTCGCAAACGCTTCGCATTCGACGCAGCAGAGGCCGCGATGGGCCGCAGGAACTCGGTCATCACCTGTGGGTGGGGTTTCCCACGCGCCATGGCCACGGCGGCTTTTTCGTAGCCCTTGGCAAAGGCGGCAGGCTTCTCGAACCACATGGAAGCCGTCTCTACTGCTCCCATGCGACCAGCGCCCATCATCATGCTGCGCCGCATGATCGTCTCCGTCGCGTTCAGAGCAAGCTGTTGCTGCTCGAATCCCAGAGCGATCAAGTCCATCATCGTCCTTGCAGGCATAGTACACGCTCCTGATTGTTGCAGTGCAACATAGCACTATGCGAACGAAGTCACCACCCTTCCGTTCCGATCCCGTACGAAAAAGGCCGCCCCGTTGGGCGGCCTTCTCGGGTGGCGTGATGCGGACCAGCTCTCAGCAGGAGTAGTAGAGCTTGAACTCGACCGGGTGCGGTGTGTGTTCGTACTCGATGTTCTCTTCCATCTTCAGATCGATATAGCCGTCGATCTGGCTCTGGCTGAACACATCGCCTTTCAGCAGGAAGGCATGGTCTTCCTTGAGAGCGTCCAGCGCCTCGCGCAACGAGCCACAGACCGTCGGGATACCGGCCAGCTCTTCCGGTGGCAGATCGTAGAGATCCTTGTCCGAAGGATCGCCAGGATGGATCTTGTTCTCGATGCCGTCGAGACCGGCCATCATCAGAGCCGCGAAGCACAGATACGGGTTCGCCGACGGATCGGGGAAACGGGCCTCGACCCGCTTGGCCTTCGGCGACTCGGTCCATGGGATACGGATACAGCCGGAACGGTTACGGGCCGAATAGGCGCGCAGCACGGGAGCCTCGAAGCCGGGGATCAGGCGCTTGTAGCTGTTGGTCGATGGGTTCGTGAAGGCGTTGAGCGCCTTGGCGTGTTTCAGGATACCACCGATGAAGAACAGCGCCTCGTCCGACAGGTCGGCATAGCCGTTCCCCGCGAACAGCGGCTTGCCATCCTTCCAGATCGACATGTTGACGTGCATCCCCGTGCCGTTGTCGCCCGCGATGGGCTTGGGCATGAACGTGGCCGATTTGCCGTAGGCGGCGGCGACGTTGTGGATGATATACTTGTATTTCTGTAGATTGTCGGCCTGCTCGGTCATCGTACCGAAGATCATGCCCAGCTCGTGCTGGGACGCGGCGACCTCGTGGTGATGCTTGTCGACCTTCATGCCGATCTGCTTCATCGTCGAGAGCATCTCGGAACGCATGTCCTGGGCGGAATCGATCGGGTTGACCGGGAAATACCCGCCCTTGACGCCGGGACGATGGCCCGAGTTGCCCATTTCGTACTCGGTCCACGAGTTCCACGGGCTGTCGGCCGCATCGACCTCGTAGGCGACGCGCTCCATGGACACGTCGAAACGCACGTTGTCGAAGATGAAGAATTCGGCTTCGGGGCCGAAATACGAGGTATCTCCGATACCGCTCGATTTCAGGTACGCTTCCGCCTTCTTCGCCGTGCCACGGGGATCGCGGTCATAGGATTCGCCGGTGTCCGGCTCGACGACGTCGGCAAAGATCGCAATGGTCTTCTGTGCATAGAACGGGTCGACATAGGCGGTGCCCAGGTCGAGCATCAGCTTCATGTCCGAGGCTTCGATGCTCTTCCAGCCTGCGATGGACGAGCCGTCGAACATGAAGCCTTCTTCGAGGAAGTCCTCATCGACGACATCGACGATCACGGTGACGTGCTGCATCTTGCCGCGCGGATCGGTGAAGCGGATGTCGACATATTCGACCCCTTCGTCCTTGATCTGCTTGAGGAGGGTCTTGGCGTCGCTCATTGGTCGTGTCCTTTCGTTGGAATTCTCGTGCGGGGCAAAGGCGTCAAAGCGCCTCGACACCCTCCTCGCCGGTGCGGATGCGTACCGATTGGTCGATGGTGCTGACGAAGACCTTGCCGTCACCGATCTTGCCTGTCTTCGCAGCGGAAACGATAGCGTCGACGACCTGCGCGACAAGCGCGTCGTCCACGACGACTTCGATCTTCACCTTGGGCAGGAAATCGACGACGTATTCGGCCCCGCGATAGAGTTCGGTATGGCCCTTCTGTCGCCCGAAGCCCTTGGCCTCGATCACGGTCAGGCCCTGAACACCGACTTCCTGCAGGCTCTCCTTCACATCATCGAGCTTGAATGGCTTGATGATGGCTTCGATCTTTTTCATGCTGCAATGCCCTTTCGTGCGCGACGAAGCGCGTTAACGTGCTGAAGGTAGCAAGGGGCGGGCCAACCGGAAAAACCCTTTTATATCAGCGGAAGACAGAGTTAATGGCCTGACGACCTTCGTTACCGTGCCCATTTTTTAAGCACGTCGCACAGAATTCAGGCAAGGATCGACAGGTCTTGAAAGGCGTGTAGGTGTCGGTATCTTCCGATGATAGAAGGAGACGGTCATGACGATCAGCCACGAGACCGATTATACGGAAGAGGCGTTCGAGCATCTGCGCGCCTTGGCAGAAGCGGGCGCATACGAGTCGATCTCCGCTGCCGCCTCGGCCATCGTGATGCGGGACAGGGACTATCGTGAAAGCGAGCGTCATTCGTTCGAAACTGAAGTTCTCCGCCGCCTTTCCTTGCCCGCCGACCGATGGCTTCCGGTCAGCCCGGAGAGCTTTCTGGACGAAGCCGTCGCACGCCTCGATGCACGGATTGGCGGATCGGACGGGTGATCTTCGATGAGCATCCGCTCTTCGCGCAGGATATCGACGACATTGCCTTCTTCATCTACGAGGTAAGCGGTTCTCGCGATGCAGCGGTAAGACGGCTTACCGAAATCGACCGCTTGCGTCACGCAATCATGGCGAGGCCCCTCTCCGGCGTGCGGTTGGACGGTGACTTGACCGGATGCCTCGCACGGCATGGCGGGCGCGACAACAAGCTGACGATCCTCTGGCAACCGAATGAAGCACAGGATCGGGGACAACTCATTCTGGCATCCTTCGGAGGGTATGACTGGATGGGCATGGCGATGGAGAGAATATGACATGGAACTCCTGACCACCGCCCAGATGCGCGCTATCGAGCAGGCCGCCATCGACAGCGGCCAAGTGACCGGCCTCGAACTCATGGAGCGCGCCGGAGCCGGTGTGGTGGAGGCGATCCTCGAATGGCGCCCCGAACTGGCGGAAGGCGAGCGGTCGGCAGTCGTCCTCTGCGGCCCCGGCAACAACGGCGGCGACGGCTACGTCGTCGCGCGATTGCTGAAGGAACGGGGATGGACCGTAAAGGTTCTCTTCGCAGGAAAAGTGGAGACACTTCCACCTGATGCCCGAATAGCCCATGGCCGTTTCTCGACGACAGGGGTCGAGTCGCAGATCGTGCCATTGTCGGAGCAGGCATTGCGAGATGTTTCTGTCGAAGAAGATATTATCATAGATGCCATCTTTGGTGCAGGTCTCTCCCGCCCGGTCGATAACCCGTCTGCGATCTGGGACGTTCTCACCCACATGGACGGTCGTAACGGCGATCGAGAGTATTACGCGACGTGTACGGTCGCCGTGGACTGTCCCTCCGGTATCTGCATGGACAGCGGGCGGGTTCTAGGTGCCGCGCCGTTCGCAGCCCTGACCGTCACGTTCCATCGCGGGCGTATCGGCCATCATCTGAACGATGGAGCATTGCGGACAGGCCAGTTGGCCATCGCGGATATCGGTCTCGAAAAAGGCCGCAGGCTGATCGACGCCCGAAGAACGCGCCTCGTCGGAATGACCGGATACGACGGTGGGTTTACGGCGAGTGAGATCATTCGCAGTATCGATAAAGCGGAAACATTCTACTTATCCGGTCACAAATACGATCATGGCCATGCCCTCACCCTCTCC
>Ga0115029_1002325_pt1 | contig 11440 bp, 16 predicted proteins | sample SidtaG_3_FD_87297 | JGI IMG/M metagenome (GOLD analysis project Ga0115029, IMG submission 87297) | Marine algal microbial communities from Sidmouth, United Kingdom - Sidmouth_Asex1 metaG | ecosystem: Host-associated > Algae > Red algae > Unclassified | place: Sidmouth, United Kingdom | collected...
CAAGCGCCCTTGTGACCTGCGCACCAACAGAGGCCGCGAGGCGGCAGGTGCGAGCAGCGAGAAGTCGGCTGCTTTCGAGGCCCGTTCCGCGGAGGACGGCGATAAGTGAGCTACAAACAAGCACGCCGTGGCTGTTCTTAAGATTGCTAAATACAACAAGAAGTCCCCACAGGTGTTAACTTCTGGACCACCCCCGTGCCTGTCTGGCAAGTCAAGTAGTGGCGGCAGAATACGAGTGTCTGATCACAACCCATGCGCTCCCCGGTGCCCGTGGCAATTACCTAACAAGGAGTGGGCGGGCTCACTGGGGCGCACTGTGTACCACAGAGACAGATTTTTCTCCCCCTGAAAGTCCCTCGCCCTGTCAGAAAGAAAGCAAAACTTCTATCTGCCTACATCACGCCGTACCCCACCACAACGTAGAAAACGATACATCAATGCCCGTTGTCGAACAAAGCTGCACCGCACATGGCTTGGGCCTCGGCCAGGAGGGCGTCGTTCTCAGAGTCCTCCGACGGGGGTGGTCCAGAAGTTAACACCTGTGGGGAGTTCTTGTTGTATTTAGCAATCTTAAGAACAGCCACGGCGTGCATGTTTGTAGCTCACTTATCGCCGTCCTCCGCGGAACGGGCCTCGAAAGCAGCCGACTTCTCGCTGCTCGCACCTGCCGCCTCGCGGCCTCTGTTGGTGCGCAGGTCACAAGGGCGCTTGGCGCTCCGGGCTCCAGAGCTGGCAATGGCCCGACGCTTGCCGCGGTGGAACGCCTCCGAGCCGGACGCCCGACCAATCGCCGCCCGCTCCACGAGCCGCACACAGCTGCTCAGAATGGTAGGTGCTGCGAAAACCGCGGCGTTTTGGTTGACATAGCCATGCCACGCTTCCAGGCCTTGTTCCGCGAACAGGCCCAGCGATCCGAACTCGTTCAGGAAGTCGGCCGCATGGCACGCCAGGGCGTGGAGCTTGGGAGTGATCGAAACCCACTCAAAGTCCGAAAGAAGTCCTTCAACAAACGCTGCTGCCCGCTGACGAAAGTTGGTCCGCTCGGAGGCATTAATGGGCGACGCCCGATTGAGAACGGGCATCAAGTCGGCCCACAGGCGGCACGCTCGGCGATAGGCAGCGGCCCTTGCAGGAGAGAGGAAGGTGTCCAATCGGACGCACAACGCCGACAGACGCGCCCCAATCTTGTGGCACTGCTTCCCGGCGAAGGAGGCTCCCCAAAAGGGTGCCGGTGGCACCCTCACGTCGTCGCGAAGCGTCCCCGCGATAGCCGCCGCGTAAGCAGCCGCTTCTGTGGGCCCTCGATCAGCCACAACCGCTTCCACGCCCAAGCAGATCAAACAGCCCGTGACCCCTAGGTTGATGTGGAGGGGCATAGGAGCAATGTCTGCCGGGTCCCAAACGATAAGCGGCCGCTTGGTGATGGATCGGTGGCTCGTCAGCTTCAGCGGCGTTGGAAGCGTCGCGTTGCTTCCGGTCGCGTACTTCAGCGCCATTTCTATGCCCCTGGCCGACTTTTTCCCGGACAAGAACATGTTGTGATGCGGTGATTCAGCGCAATCGTACTCACTGGACCGCCAGCGCGAAGTTGTCTCGGGCATGTGATTGGCTGCATCTGCCGACTTTCTTTGTCTGAATGAGGCGGACGGTGCAAGAAACCGGGAACATTGAGGCTCCCACAAGATGCGATATGGTCAACTCAGGTGGGACGCTGAGACACGAGAGCTAAATGTTAGACCCGACGAACAATACGCATGACACGTACTCCAAACCAGTTCAACACGTTAGAAACTGCTTACATTAGTCTATGTAGCCAATAGATGAGCCGGAATCCTGATGTCCGCATCTGACCCGTCTTAACTGTGCGTGCGGCGTTGTGCTTATCGTGCGAAAATCGCTTGCGGTACCCGCAAATCGAGCACGTCTGACCCGAACGGGCCTTCCCCTCCTTCCCACTCGATCCATCGTAAGCCGGAGCACCTCCGCCAAGCTGCGGAGCCCCCTCAGACCCAATTGAGGACAGCAATGTGGAGCACCCAGAAGCCGCCGCATCGGTTTTCTTGACGGGGCTTGCGCGAGCCGGTGTCACGGCATCGTCAGTCGCCATCGGGCACGTTGGTACGGACCATTTTTGGGTGTGGAACCACGAAGCTGGTGCGAATCCGCTGGGAGCGGCAGGGAAAGAGGACGTCGCGACGACGTCGGTGCCTACCGGACGGAACTCGGACGTCACTGAAGCACATATTTTGAACTTCGACCGTCAGGGACACCTATCGCAGCTGGATCGTACTGCTTTCGGGTCATTGCCCGCACAATGCGCCACGAGAGGCGGCACGGCGCAAATTTCAGTTTGAGCAGGCCGTTCACGTGAAGAAATGCATCGCGCGTCGAGCACACGCCTCTGTTCAGAACGCCACTGAGGCGGAAGGGGCGAAGGTATGCAGTCCCGAACCTCCTGGATGCCGTTTCAGCCGGCACGGTGGCCAAATTGCGCTTGGAACGCGCGGGGGGGGGGCGGAGACGTGTAGTTGCCCTGATAGCAGCCATTGAGCCAGGCGCGCACCTCCGAGAGGCTGCGCTTCGCCAAATGATCTCCCAAAAGGCCGCAACAAACGTCCAACACCACACAACCTGTCACATTTTGGCGACAGCGCGGTGGCGACAGCCGCGGCCACTGCACAGCGTTTTTTCCCGATTCCTTTAAACTGAGAACTGCCAGACTCGAACACGCCCACCGACGGTTCGCAGAACTGTCGCACTTTGATCATGCGATCAAATTATGCCCACTTTTTGTTGATCTTGGAGACCGAGCCGGCAGTGGAGTTCAGAAGTGCTCGAAGACCATCTGCACCGATATTCAGTGGGAATCATCCTCACACCAGCACCTTCAGATTCGGCAATTGTCCGGCGAAGTTGGTGCCACATGCTCATGAAGGATCATTCCGATTCGCTGGTTCTGATCGTTCTGCGTATCGTGCTGAAAACTGTCCTGAAGTGATAGTAAGATCATTCTGGAGATCGTGCTCACGACTGTCCTGGCGTCGGCGTACAATCATTTTGGGGATCGTCGTCATAGATTTATTGAACGTGTGCGCAAGATGGATCTGGATTCGTGCCTCAAGGACTCGACCGTAGATGATAGCCTGGACTGCTTTGAGTGACGTCGTGAGGAAGGTCTGCCGAAGCCGATCAGAGAGCAATACCTGCCCATGGAGCGTCGTTCCTGGGCCACTAAGCGTGTGCAGAGGGACACTCAATGTGACTTGGTAGTCGTGCGACCGACACGCTGTTTCCCGGCGCAGAGGGGATGGGAACTTGGTAAACATGCGTCTGCTTTCACATCGAGAGTACCGTAAAGTCCCGGACGCACCCGGTCCCGATTTATTAATGATTTTGGTCTGCTTCATGCGCAGTAAATTGGTTTTCAGCTCAGTGGCAATCTTGTCCTCTATCGTCCTAACACAGCACGTCCCGAACTTGCAATGCCCCGGTTCATTACATGTCAGGAGCACCCACACCAGAATACACAAGCTCATGAGTGATATGTCAAATTCCACGATGGGCATTGGTCTGAACGGATGGAGTGTCACAGGGTTTTTGTTCACGCTGTTGACGGAATAGGCAGACAATTTGTTTGGGGAGGAGGCAGTCAGACTATCAGTTGAACAAGTCCTCAAATTCTTTTCCCTGGCCTTTAGGACAGGGTGCTCTCAAAGTGTAGTGATGCACACATATACTTAGAAAAGGAGACTTGATCTCCGTTCCAGAGGTGGCAGTCTGCATTCGCCTCCTCAGGGATCTGAGGGCGTGTCAGCGTTGGAAGGGTCGCGATGACGCTAAAAAGCGAATAGAGTTTCGTGGCTGAGAAGGACTCTCCTGCCACAAGGGTCACAGGGCCTGGACGGCGTCTGCCCTTCTTTCCCCCCCTACCGCCCTGAGTTGCGCGCGGCGACCGCGCGCAACGCCTTCCGGGGTTCGACGCGCCCACGATGACCCGCGGGTGATCGTGCCTGCGCGCCGTTTTCTGCTGCGGCAGCGCGTCGGCGGTTGCTGACGCCACCTAGCGGTGCGGTTGGAGGCGCCCCATCGCACGGCGATCAGTCCCACCCGCCCGCCCGTGCGCCATGTCGGCCGCCCTGCCCGCCGTGCGCAAGTGCGCTGCGCGGCGGAGTGACGGCCCCTCCTGTGGGCGTCACGCGACGCCGGCGGGCCGCCGCCGCTGCGGTGGCGGCGGCGGCACACCTTTCTCCGCCATACATTCGCCCCACCACGGCAGCGTGGCTGTACGTGCCCTCGTTCGCGCTCGCGGCTATGGAGCCGGCCGGCGTGCCCGGTGTCGATGCGTCGCCGAGCGCGCCACTGCCCTAAAGGCCGGGGTATTGCATATACGTGCCTGGAATTGCAGTAACAGTCCCCGAGATGATCTGAGGGTCAGGATGACACTGCTTCTGGAACGATCCCAGAATCAGTTCCGAAGATGATCCGTTGAACGAGTCCAGAAACTGTAGTGATGATCTGCCGAATCACAGAGGTCACTCGAGAATCAGGCAATCTGAAATGTAGGACTTTCGCTTATCCACGGAATTGTTGTGCACATGATCCTGCGGATCATGCTGAGGCCATCTCAGGCCTTGTCCAGACAGCGCGTGCATGGAGTGCACAGACGAGTGGTTGCCAATCGGAACGCACAGCTGCAATCACGCGCGAATCACGCGGACCATACAGCCGTTCTCTCAAAAACCTCGCACGCCAACTGTTGCACCACTCTGACAAATCGGCCTTCACGGGGTCGCAGAGGCAGATTTGTCAGAGTGGTGCAACAGTTGGCGGGCGAGGTTTTTGAGAGATCGGCTGTATTCGTCGTTCACAGACCGATCGGATGCTATGGCACACGAAGGAGTTACGAGCAAAATGTGCCATTTCGTCCCTGTTCGGCCGAACACGTTCACGTGTGCGAGATTTTTTTTTATATCCCGCGCACGTGAACGTGTTCGAAAGTCAACTTGAGCCTCTAGTTGCGATCGTTTCCGCACTTCTGATTGGTCGAAGTGCTGCCTTCCCAATTGTGAGTTTCTGCCTATGCGAGCGTGATCTGATCTACTCGTTTTGGCAGCCGATTTTTCAGCACGTCGCGTTCACGCATGCCGTGTTGCCGTGAAGACAGCAGTGCTCGTTTCACGCCTCTTTCACGAAATTGTGTTGCAGTTCATGCCCAATCACGTGCACGACGGCCCGCCGTATGGACAAGGCCTCACAGGCGCGTTACATGGCCATCTTAAAACATTCTTTCGCGTGTACTCGTTATAGATTTACTAGCCGGCAAACTTAGATCCATCTCGGCGATGAAATACCGACCCGCAGTGTGCCGGCGTGTCCAGCCGGAACGCAGATGACGACGATCGGAGTCATCCGTGGATCTGGGCTGCCAGTCCCTTCGAGAACCTCGTCGATAATCGATTCACAAATTCATTCGCAATCGACCCTGAACGCGACCGCGGAACACGCTCATCAAACTGAGGGCAATCATCCTGTGGTATTGCTGATCCCCGAACTTTGTCCAGGGGGACAGAGACAGAGACTAGCTCTGAATAAGAGCACTCGATGGGTTTAAAACGACAGTAAGAAGGCATCGAAGCCAACACAAAGCCTGCATTCGGTACCAGGACCTTGCATCTAGTAGAACGCACTGTTTGTTGCCGCTTGCAGAGAGAAGGAAGCCAGAGCCGACGACACAGCATAGAATTGAAGTCGAATTGGCTGTTCGAAAGGCCACGATCGTACTATTGGTTGAGAGTTGCCGCCAGTAATCTTGCAAGCCAATCAACGTGTCTTGCAGGAGTTACGCAGAGCAATTGCGACCAACAATGAGATAACATGAGATTTCTGGGCCGCTTGCTTGGGCCTGAAGACGGCATAGAGAGGGTTCTGGGCCAGACCTGTGATTTCTCATGAGATCAACAAATTTCTGCAGATTTCTTGAGAACCTGATGTGCGTTTCCAGTGCGCAGAGCTGCATGAGGACTATGTGTAAGGAACTCACACGATTCCTAGCCTTTCCATTGGCCCACGTACGCTGTTGAATGATGGAAACCACTCTGCAACAGCCTTTTTTTGGAGGTCAGCAATAACATGTCGGTGTCACTGTTGGTTTCGGCCGACTGACGGATTTTTTGTGGAACGACTGTATGTGTAGTATCGTGCTTTTCACAAAAACTGGATCCGCAACACCCGCTTCAGCATCATGAACCGCCCCCTGAGCCAATGAAACGGTGATTTTGCAACGAAAGCTGATGCACCGAGGTCCAGCTTTTGTGAAAAGCACAATATATCTGCATGATGTGATCGTTTTTTCGAGGTCCCCCGAGGAACACTTGCAGCACCAGGAAGAGGTGCTGACGCTGCTCGGGAAGGCAGGGGTCACCTTGAAGGCGTCAAAATGCCACTTCTTCCAAGAGGAAGTGGATTTCCTCGGTCATGTGATCCGACCGGGACGGGTACAAGTCCTACAAAAGAACCTCCGGGCAACGTCTCCGTTTTCCGGAAACCCAGACCCAGATGAAGAGTTTTCTGGGTATTTGCGGCGTGTGTCGCCGCTTTGTAGCTGACTTCGCAAAGATAGCGAAGCCCATAACAGCACCAAGCTTCCTAAGAAGCTTCCTCCTCCTTCAGGGGAGGAGATAGACGCCTTTGAGATACTCCGAGGTCTTCTGTTTGACGCCCCTATCTTTGCCGTGCACAAGAGGCACGGAAACTACATCGTCGATGCAGACGCCAGCTATGAACAGTTGGATTGTTGCTTACAACAGCAACAGTCCGACGGGGAATACCACCCTATCGGCTACTACAGCCGTGCGCTTCTCCCTGCGGAGAAGAGTTATTTCGCTACGGAAATCGAGGCGCTAGGCGTCGTCTGGGCCGTGACCTATGTACAGTCCTACCTCGAAGGTGCGGAATTCGTGGTACGGTGTGATCACCGCACCCTTTTATCGGTCCTCACTAATACGAGTCCGAATGCTCGGAATAACCGATGGCGACTCCGATTGTCGGAGTACAACTACGAGATACGGCATAAGCCAGGGAAAGATCACAAGGTGGTAGACGCGTTATCGCGTCTACCTACAGACGGTCTGGACACCTTACCTCTGGACGAGGACATCCCCGTCCTGGCCGTCGAGACCCGAGCCAGTGACGCCTTACAGGAAGCATCACCGGACGAGGCCCCTATGGAGGCCCTATGAGCCCAATACATCATCCTAGGCCAAGCTGAGGATCACTTTTGTCAGGCAAGGCTGAAAAAGCTCGATGCTCCTCCGCCCCTAGACCCGACTTCGAGTCGAGAAGTGTTCTTCTTCCGGGAGAAGAACTGGCTACTCTGCCGCCGCTCGGTGTGCGGAACGGAAACCCAAGTGGTTATCCCGGAGGCGTTAAATGAGCGCCTCCTGATACACCAACACCAGTTGGCGCCAGCCGGGCATCCCGACACGACAAGGATGTACAACACCCTTCGTAGGTATGTGTACTGGCCGACGATGGTCGTCGACGTGTACAAGAACGTGGAGCAATGCCCCGCGTGCGCCAAAACCCGCCTCTCGGAGAGGGAACGCACGACGGTGATGAAGCTTTTCACCGCCGACGAGCCCTTGTCGGGGCTCGCTATGGACCTTTTTGGCCCACTGCCTACCTCTAAAAGGGTTCTCAAGCACGTCCTGGTCAGGGATTGCCAGGATGTGCATTTCGGGGCGAAATAGGATACGGATACATGCCGATGCTGTGGATCTGATTACGGGTAACTACCATCATCCCCGACTCTTTCCTTACGGACAACAGGCCGCAGTTTGCCTCGGTATATGACCAGGTCATCCTGGGCTTACTCGGTATAGCTTCGAACTATACCTCGTCGTATCACCCGCAGACGAACGGGCAGGTGGAGCGGTATAACCGCATCCTCGTTCGCCAGCTCCGCTGCTATGTGGCGGAGCACCAAGCCGAGTAGGACAGTTATCTGTCCCTTTCGACCACTGCGGACAATACGCAGGTCCATTCTAGCACTGGGGAGATCCCCTTTGCTTTTGTGAGCTCGAGGCGGCTCCCACTGATTGACAACGAGAGAATTCCTCGGCTGAGACAAGCCGAGGAAGGACCGGTCAACGCCAGCTCGGCGGCGGAACAATAGGCGGAGGACCTTAAGGCTCTCATACCAAAGGTGCGACAGCACCTGGGTAAAGCCCAGGCAGCGTACAAGCTCGCGTTCGACGCACGCGCTCGAGAAAAGAATAACCAGCGAAAACGTGGGGAACGGGTGTAGCTGGATGCCTCCTCCCGCTCGCCGAAAAAGCTTGGGTTCAAGACCAATGGGACGTACATGGTGCTACAGATCTATGGATAGCGGTTCCTGATAGAGAGCCCTAGTGTCTATTCTACCAGTCATTGGCATCATTTGATGCCAAGGCTGTGCTTAATTCATGCCATGCCGGGATCACCAATTTGAGCCTCCCATCATATGAGATATGCGAGTATGCGGTGCCGACGGCGCTTCTCGGCTTCACTGCGCTTTCCCTCAGATTAACGATGTTCCCCGTCCGATCTTGATGAGTAGAAGTGACCGTTGGATGGATCCCGCAACAGAGCCATCCAAAAACCAGCAAGCGAAAGACTGCTTCTTGGCCCCATTCTGGGCCACTTCACCCGCCATGCATCTCAGTTGCAACCAGCTGCTGACAGACAGTTGTCGTTGGCTGCGCTCCCGGTCAGGCCGGCCGACCACAGAGCAGATCTGGATGCAACGGTACATGCAAGGTACATTATTCACGGCGTGGAATGCGCAGTCGAGATCCCCCCATATCCACCTACCGCACAACAGGCCCACCCAGACGTTGTCACAGCCAGGCGTCGTGTGCAGTAAGCAAATGAAACCGGAAGCAGTCGCGACCCGTCTTCGGCCCGCACAAAGATATCTCACCACCCACGCTTGGATCGCGACACCCGAAGCACACGAGTGTGCTGCGATTCGTCCTGAACACGCGACAGCGGCGCTGCGCCAAGAACGCGGCACCGCCAGCCGACGGTGGGACGCGCCGCTTCGTCGTTGGTGTCAGGTGCAGGCCCACCCCGTATGCGGGGGCCACAGTCGCGTCGGTGGCTGCCTGCGCGGTGCGCGGCCGCCAGCCCGTGCTGTCAAAGGTGTTGTCTATCAGCCCGGACGCCAAATCCTCGTAGAAAGTCGCCTGCTTCAGGGACGCGGCCGATCCGCGTGCTCCCAAGTGCAGCATCCAAGCGTCGACAATGCAAACGCCCAGAAATGAGAGATTGACACGCTGCGACCAGTCGTGAGTCCCGAGCTTGTGCTCCAATCTTAAGTCATCTTGGCGGCACCGGTTGTGCCGATCAATCTGCGCGCAGCACGAGTAGTAAATCTCTGCAACTTCCGGCTGCGTCATCGACACCGCGACACGCTCAGCCCCGCCATCGAGCTGCCTCCACCGCAGGCGCTCGCATGGGGCACCAGCACTTGTGGACCCGGCAGAGGCCACAAAATAGCGCCGGTCCCGGTCCGCTCGAAGCACCGCAATGAGCTCTGGGGGCCCCAACGGACTCGGGTGGACCATCGACACCCAATCGCCTCGCGCGCTTAGATGACGGGCCGCTAGCGGTGCCATCGGGAACCGTCGGTGGGCAGTCTTAACGACACCGATAAACCGCAGTCCCGATGCCTGCAGCGACAGAGCTGCCTCCACACTCGCGAAGTAGGAGTCGGCGCGCACGATGCGGTCAGTCCCCGCCCAGGGTCCGACCAGCCGTTGCAATACGGTAGTCCCGAGAAACAGCTGCGTCTCGGCGGCAGAGAGGTTGGCGTGCTTGGCGGCGGCGGTTGTCACGAGGTGAAGATGAAGAATGATGCCGCTGCGTCCACATGCCGCGTTCTGGATCTCGCGGCCGTTTTCTGGCTTACGGTCAATGGCCACGTACATTGGTAGACCAACCGAGCTCCAATGACCCCCGAGACCGTACCACTTCAGAATGGACTCGTTGACACATATAGTGTCTCCTGGGGTCACGTGTGCCTTCCGGTGGGCATTGATTGAAGAAATGAAGTCGTTGAAGAGGGCCCACCTGAAGCGCTCCCCGCTCGGGTCGTCGGCTGCCGGACCACCCGTCGGCTGCTTGCTGAAGGTAAGCGCCGACCACAGGGCGTCGAAGCGGAGGCGAGGCATGCCGGTGCGCGCGTTAAACGCCGGGACAGGCATTTGCTTTGACCGTGGCTCTGTTGCCCACAGGTCAGCTCGAGACCCGAACTCAAAGCGCGTGGCAAGGATGAGCACGCCAAGGACCTTTAGAATCTCGCCGGGTAAGGTAGAAGCGAGACCCCGCCCTATGAGTTTGGCGGACGTCAGCGACGTCATTAACGACAGCAACACTTGTGGGAAGACGGCGAAGAAGTAATCGAGGGGAGCGCGAGTTCGACCAAACCCAACGTAATCGCCTCCCTCGCTGATGATTTCACCGCCCTGGGTGCGCACTGACCACGGCCGCCGCGGCACAGGCCCCCCAATGGGCTGTGGGACCGCTTTGTCCCTCCACTCGAATCCGTGCGCTAAGGTCCCCGACGTAGTCGACGGCAATCCCGGCGGACTGAAATCTCGACGCCGGTGGGGCACCCGCCAGCGCATGGGGGCCATGAACCGGCGCCTGGAACGGGCCACCAGATGCAGCCTTCGTAGAAACACCGACACGCACGGAATACTGGTCATCACCAGACCCCAGCGGGGGATGACGAAGTAACGAGTCGGATGGCGGCGGGGTGACAGGCAGGCCCGCCAGAAGCTCTAGGCGGCCATCAATGGAGGCGGCCACACGCAGCAACAAGGCCAGTCCCGGCCGTGCAGAGTCCCTGCCCGCCTCATGGTCCCCAACGACCGTCGACACAGGAGGGGAGTGCGTCAGCGGACGCGAGGTAGAAGCTGGTTGCGAAATCGACACACGAGTTCCACCCGTCGCGGAATCGATAGGCGGATCCGCACGAGCATTGGAAGATGGGGCAGGGGGGCATGGAACGGTAGAGGCGGGAGCGTGACCAGCACGAACAGAGCGGAGGCCCAGCGTCTTGACCACCGTTGGGCCGAGGCACTCAAACCGTCCCGTGATTGTCGTTGACATCCGGCCATCAATCTTGGTTCTCGTGACCTCGGTGACAGCGCCGTTTGCCGTCGCTTCATCTGCTTGGCTGCCGAGAAGGAGTGCACACGTGAAGGGGGTGCGGACGTGCTTGGCCTTCGCGTGGATAGCAGACCCTACCATCAGCCGAGGATCCACCATCGTTCGGAGAGACGGACGGGTAGCGGCGTGCACGAGAGAGGAAAAGGGGGGGGGGGGGGGGGGGGGGGGGGGGCAAAAGAGGGGGAAGGGGGGGGGGGGGGGGGGGGGGGGGGGGGGGACCGATGAG
>Ga0115029_1002327_pt1 | contig 11429 bp, 10 predicted proteins | sample SidtaG_3_FD_87297 | JGI IMG/M metagenome (GOLD analysis project Ga0115029, IMG submission 87297) | Marine algal microbial communities from Sidmouth, United Kingdom - Sidmouth_Asex1 metaG | ecosystem: Host-associated > Algae > Red algae > Unclassified | place: Sidmouth, United Kingdom | collected...
AACTCGGCTCCCCCGATGAGCGCGTCGGGCACCACCTCGACCACCACCACCCGCTGTCCGTCGATGACCAGCACCATGTCGTCGCTCGCTTCGATGCCGCGGACCTCGGCGCCCGTCTCCGACATGACCGCCGGGATCAGGTCGAACGTCTCGCCGTCCCAGGTGGCGAGCTGTTCGGTGTTGAGCAGCCTGTCGAGTACGCGAGCCTCGGGGCCGAGGATCGGTTCGAGGTCGACCGGCATCGCAACCACATCGACCGGGCGGAACCAACCGTCGGGCTCGGCGCTGATCGTCGAACCGTCTCGCGAGTGCATCCGTGTGAGCTCGCCCACCCTGCGATGGAAGGTGAAGATCTCCCCCACCGCCTCTCCCGGCCCGTCATCGAGGGCCGCCGGGTCACCGGGGCCCGAGCGACCCCATACCAACACACTTCTCGGCGCGTCCGGCCGGCCGGTGGCGGGTTCCGCTTCCACGGGCTCCGTGGTGGGGCCCGGAGGAATCGTGGTCTCGGTCACGAGATTCCCGTCGACCGTTCCGGGCACCGTCGCCTCGCCCGCAGGGTCTTGTTCGCGACCGGATGCGACGCCATCGACCGCCGCTGGGCGGGTGTCGTCCGACGGGCCGACGGCGACTTCGGTGTCGTCCGGCCGAGCGATCCACCAGCCGGCGAACAGCACGATGCTCGCGGCGACGAGACCGGCACTCAACGCCGGCCACCATCGAGGCCCCGAACCCTGAGCCGCACTCCCCGCAACCGCGGCCGGGAGACCGATGTCCGATCGGCCGCTCGTCCCGGCCGGCATGTCCGGGACCCGCCTCGATGCCGCGAGGATCGCCGCTGTGTCGGCTCGGCCCGCCGGCATCGATTCGAGGTGCCGTCCGATCCACGTCTGGCCCTCGGCCGACTCCTCGGCCCCGGCTGCATCACCCGGCACCACTGCATCACCCGGCACGGCTACCTCACCCATCTCAACTGCATCACCCGGCACCGCTGCATCACCCGGCACCACCGGATCACCCATCTCAGCTGCCTCACCCGGCGCGGCTGGATCACCCAGGACGGCTGGGTCGGACCGATTCGGGTCCTCCTTGCGCCCTTGCTGGTTGCCGAGGCCGTTCGTTCTCTCCGAGCCCTGGGCTGGACGATCACTCATGATTGGTGTCCTCGAGGTGGGTACGCAGGATTCGTCGGGCGCGGAACACACGGCTCTTGACCGTGCCGACGGGGATGCCGACAGCAGCGGAAATCTCTGCGTGGGTGAGGCCGAACAGCTCCGCCGCCAAGAGCACCTCTGCGAGTTCGTCTGGCAGTGCGTCGATGGCGCTGGTCAGCGCAGCGGAGAGCTCAGGGCTGGGTGAAACGGGTAGGGGTTGTCGACGGTGACGCTCGCGGCGGCGTTCGTTGGACCGGGCCCTGTCGATCACGCGATTGCGGGCGATCCTGAGGAGCCAGCCGTTGAAGCTCCCCCGGCCCGAGTAGGCGGCCAGGTTGGTGCACATCACGACCATCGTGTCCTGGGCCAGGTCGTCGGCCAGGGTCGCATCGCCGGTGAGGTGGCGACAGAACCGCCACACCTGACCGTGATGGCGTTCGACGAGCTCGGTGAGCGCTTGGGTCTCACCGCGCCTGGCTGCCGCCAAGAGCTCAGAGTCCGGGGAGGTGTCGGTCGCCGTGGACCTGGCAACCGCCGGTGCCCTCCCTGCATGTGACGGCGTTGACCCGGCGTGCGCCGATCCAGATCGGGCATCCGCCGGCACAACTCCGGCATCCGGCACCACAACTCCGGCATCCGGCACCACAACTCCGGCATCCGCCGGTGGCGGGGGGCGCTCAGGCATGACCGCCATCATGTCGCCACACGGGAGTTCGTGGCGCCTGGCGATCCCGGCGAGTCGGGCGCGACCGCTCCCGATGCGGCGAACCCCGACTCGGTCCTCATTGCCCGTCGATTCGCCTGCCACCACACCAGCCCGCCTACAACCAAGCCAGTTCCGAGCGCAAGCAACACCCGCAGCACCCAACTCGAGAGCAAGGTTCCCGACGCCTGGGCGCCACCCCCTTCGCCCGGCTGAGAAGCCTTCGTCCCGGCCGACCCGACGTCGACGCTCGCCGCATCGGCTCCACCCGCATCAGCTCCACCCCCAACGGCTCCACCCCCAACGGCTCCACCCCCAACGGCTCCACCCGCATCAGCTCCAGCCGCATCGGCCACGGTGCTGGTCTCAGCGGTGCTCGTTACGTCCGGCCCTACGGTGTCACGGCTCGGTCCTGCGTCCATGAGGTCACGAGGCGTCACGATGCGCAGGTTGCCCCCTACCAGGTCGCCCAGTGTCTGCTCGCAGTCGGCGTTGCAGATCATGAGGTCGTAGTGGCCGGGTACCAAGTCGGGAACGACGAAGCTGGTGCGGGCGTTGACCATGCCGTCGAACGAACCCTCGCTGAGCTCCAGCTGAGCCACCTTGATCGCATCTGGTCCCGGGGAGAGCCATCCAGCACTCTGGGCTTGAGCAGACGGTCGGAGCCATACATCGAACGGCTCGTCGTCGACCCATCCTCGGTCGCTGCCGAGCGGGACCAAGCCAACGTTCTCGGCGCCCAGCCACACGGTCTCTCCCGGAGCGAAGTCGGGCAGCAACCATGTGCCTCCCCCGGCGCTCGCCTCGCGTTGGCCCCCGATCAGGCCCACCCCGACACAGGCGAGCACCGCAAGCACGACGAGGGCCACGCAACCAACCCCCAAGCGTCGGGTGTCGGGAGTGGGCTGCACGTGCTCCATGTCAAGTGGACGCCACCGACCCGCCCCGAGGTTCACCGAGCACCAAATCAGCGCTCGCGGGAGCCACCGTCGTCGACCTCGCCAGCAGCCGCGTACGATCTCGACCGCCGGGCAGATCGCCCTTCAGCGATCTGACGGCCGCTCCCACTCAGCGCACCATCCGAGACCGAACCGCCTGACGTCGGCATCAGCGATCATCTCGCCGCTCTGATCGACCCGCGGCGGTTCGCGAACCGAGAGGGCGAGGCAACTGTCATCGAGCGTCACGCTGAGCATGCCCATCCACAGAGACGCAACGCTCATCAAGCCAGCGACCCCCGTCACGAACGCCAACGTGGTCCGGGCTCTCCTCTTCGGACCCACCGGTCGAGGCGCATCGACGGAGTATTTGACGGTCATGACATCGCTCTCCTCGGGGCCGAGGGCGTCTCGGCTACGCCTTGCACCCCCCCGTTCCTGCCGAACCTAGGGAGCGACGCAGGCGCGGGCCATGTGGATGACTCCCCGTGCCGATGACTCCCCGCGCCATCGCCGTGCACCCTCGGCCCGCGAGATGCGCACCGGCCTGCGACACTCGAGGGCATGGGAAGGGCCTTCGACGCGATCACCGACCAGATGTGCGAGTTCATCGAGCGCCAGCACGTGTTCTTCGTGGCCACCGCTCCATCGGGCGACGACGGCAGGGTCAATCTGTCGCCCAAAGGCTACGACTCTTTCAGGGTGCTCGGCCCCAACCGGGTCGCCTATCTCGACCTCACCGGTAGCGGGGCAGAGACGATCGCTCACGTGCGACAGAACGGTCGGATCACCTTCATGTTCTGCGCCTTCGAGGGGAAGCCCAACATCGTCCGTCTCTACGGCAGGGCCCGTGTGATCGCTCCGAGTGACACCGACGCTGAGGACATCTCGGCCCACTTCACCGACGCGATGGATCCACCCGAAGGAGCGACTCGTTCACTGATCGTCGCCGAGATCGACCGCACCTCGAACTCGTGCGGCTACTCAATCCCCTTCATGGAGTACGTGGAAGAGCGACCACGTCTCATCGAATGGGCCGACGCCAAGGACACCCCCACCCTCGATGCCTACCGAGCAGAGAAGAACCGCACCTCGATCGACGGCCTCCCCGCCCTCGACTGAGGTCGCCGATCGAGCGCCCACTGCGATCGAGTGAGTGCTCAGCACGCACCACGACGGTTTTTCACTCACTCGATGCTCGACCACAGCGGCGGGACCCGACCTCAGCGGTAGCGCTCCACCAAGATCCGACCGATCTCGGCCAACTCGGTCACCAGCTCGGGCGGACCCTCGACCTCCAATCCTTCGGCCACACCGGCGAGCTGCACGGCGAGGAAGCGAGGGGTGGGCCCGGCGATGCTGAGGCGGTGGCGGCCGTCGGCGAGTAGTTCGTCGCTGTCGATCCGAACTCCCATTCCCCACAGGGCGTTGACCGCCCACCCCTCGGCCACCGCAGCACCCCGGGCGACGCTCACCTCCTCGTCGTACCGAACGGTGATCTCGTCCCAGGCGGTCTTCAGGTCGAAGCCGTCGGGCCGGGTGACCATGCGGCCGGTGAGGCTCACCGAGTCGACCCTGTCGAGCCTGAAGGTCCGGGTGCCGTCCTCGGTACTGGTCACCAGGTACCAGCGAGCCGACTTGGTGACCAAGCCGAGGGGGTCGACGAGCCGCAGCGTCGAACCGCTCGACCAACTCGTGTAGCCGAGTTCCACCTCGGCCCGCTGGATCACCGCCCCTTGGAGAAGGTCGAAGAACTCGGGGTCCTCATCCGGCGAGAACCGCGGGCCGCCCCACCGGGCAGGGTCGACCACCACCGCTCCCGATGCGGCCTCGGCCTCGCGCCGCATGGGTTCGGGTAGGGCACCGAGCAGTTTGCGGACTGCCTTGTCGAGCTCGGTCTGGGTCGCTCCGGAGTCGGAGCGATTGTGGCGACCGGCGCCCAGAGCGAGGAACAGCGCCGTCGCTTCGGGAGTGGCCAGTCCGGTCAGATCGGTGCGCGACCCGCCGAGCAGATACCAGCCGCCGCCCCTGCCCGCCTTCGAATACACCGGCAGTCCGGCCATGGCGAGCGCTTCGAGATCTCGCCGGGCGGTACGGGTGGACACCTCGAGTTCGCCGGCCACTTCTCGCGCGGTGATGCCGTCCTTCGCTTGGAGGAGCAGCAGGGTGGCGACGAGACGGTCGGCTCTCATGGTCAAGAGGAATCTTCTCACAAAGTGGACACCAGTTGGCCACTTTGTGGGCGCAGAGTGCGATCATGACCGACACCACGATCCCCAACGCCACACCGAGCCCCGCCGCCGACGTGGGCGCCAACGCGAGCAACGACAGCGGCCCAGCCGACCTCGACCCTCGACCCGCTCTGTTCCGCTCGCTTGACACCGCTCACTCGGTGGTCAGTCAGCTCACGGGGCCGGCGGCGGATCGACCGACCCCGTGTCCCGAATGGACTGCATCGGACATGGCCGGCCACCTCGTGGCGGTCGCCGACCGAATCGTCGGCTTGGTGGGCGGCGCCGACCTCGACGCGATGGCCTTGGTGAGAGACGGCATCGCCCCTGAATGGGAGTCAGCGCTCACTTCCTCGATTCAACAGGTGCGTGCGGCCTGGGCCCCCGACGAGGTACTCACCCAGATGATGACCACTCCGTGGGCGAGCCTTCCGGGCGCAGTCGCAGCGTCGATCTATTCCGCCGAGCTACTCGTCCACACCTGGGATCTTGCGGCGTCGATCGGTGTCGGGCCCGAGTGGAACGAGGCCGATGTGGCTGACGCGGTCACCACCCTCCGATTCGGGCTTCCCGCCGACGGCCGAGGCGACGACGACATGCCCTTCGACCCCGTGGTCCCCACCGCTGACGATGCACCCCACATCCACCAGCTCGTCGCCTGGGTCGGCCGTCAACCCACCTGGACCGCGTGAACCGACCGCTCGGTCGCCGAGGGTGGGTGACCCGACAGAGTCGAACGCTCTGTCACGCGGCCCCCCGCTCGTGGCTGCCCCCTCGTGGGCCACCGAAGTGGTGTCGCTGGCACACCTCGTTTGTGTCCGACGACGAACCAGCCGCTCCTGTTCGTCGAACGCCCCAATAGGGTGCCAACCGACTTCGACGAGGGGGGCGACCGAGATGACCGACGACTGGCACGAGCTCACCGGCCGAGCGGGCCGGGCGGCCCACGACCTGGTGGGCTGGCTCATGTGGGACGAAGGGGCGATCGGTCGGTTCGAAGAGCTCGGCGTCCCCGACGGGGCCGGCTGGATCGTGGCGTGGCGACTGGCCCCTCTCGGAGACGCGGCACCCGCGGTGGCAGCGTCGGCCACGTACTCGATCGACTCGAGTGTCATCGCCATGGTGATGGACCTCTACCGGGGGGTGACCGACGCAGCGGGAATCGGGGCTGCTCGCGACGCCTCGGTGGGGCCCGGCCTCGATGACATCGCGCCGGGTTTGTCGGCCGGACTCGGCCCCCTGGCCGCTGATCTCTGGCGTGGGGTGGACGCCACCCACGGAGGGGCCCGACCCATGTTCGCCGCCCTCGCCGCCGAGCCTCGCCCCCCAGATGGATCGTCCGCACTCTCGGCTTGGCGCGCGGTGAACTGCCTTCGCGAGCTCAGGGGCGACAACCACTGGGCGCTGTGTGCGAGCGAGGACCTCGACGCGGTCGAGGTCGGGCTACTCCACTCGGTGATGGTCGACCCCAGCGAGTACGGCGACGAGGAATGGATCGCCCGTTCGCGTGGCAACGACGACGACGCCATCACTGCCGGTTGGGAACGCCTCGCGCACAAGGGTCTGGCCGAGGGCGCTGCGATCAGCGCTGAAGGCCGTCGCTTCCGCCTCGAGCTCGAACACCGCACCAACGTCGCAACAGCGCCTGCGTGGCAGGCCGTCGGCGCGACCACGACCCGCGCCTTGTGCGGGCTCGTGGACGCTCATCACGACGCCTTCGTCGCCCGTATCGACGCGACCGCTGGCCCCCGGTGGATGCCCGCAGTGCGCCAGACGCCGACCACGTCGATCTCCTGACCTGGCGCTCTACGCCGGAAACCAGGCTCCGGTCGATCGGCGCATCGCCGCCAACTCGATCATTCGACGGTTTTGGGACCGGTGACCCCAGTGGAGCGGCCGTTGACCTTGGCCCGGCACCTTGCGGCACCGCCGGGCCGGCGAGCAGTTCAGCCGAAGAAGAGGTCCCAGATGATGTCGCTGGCCGAGATGTCGTCAGTGGTGAGGCCGAACGGCGGGATCGGGAAAGCTCCCGGCCAGGTGTGTCCCCCGCCTTCCACTCGGTACCACTCGGTGGTCGCTTCGCAACCGATCCAGCGGTAGCGGTCGACTTCCTCGCTCACGGTCTCGATGATCGCCTCGGGGTCACATCCGTTGTGGTCGGCCCATCGCTGCATCATCTCCGGAACCGGTGGGAAGTCCTCACCGCCGAACCCTTCGAAGGGCACGGTGTTGTCCTCGGTTCCGTGGAAATAGATGATCGGGCGAGGTCCGGCGTCGGCACACTCCTCCTCGATGTAGAAGCCGAAGGTGACCGGTCCGAAGGCCTCGAAGCGGGTGTCGGCATCGCATGCGAGCCCGGTGCTCATCGCTCCGCCGCTCGACATACCTGCCGCGAAGAAGCGATCGGTGCAGTACTCGGCGCTGATCAGGTCGGCGAGGTCGTCGATGAAGTCGAACTCGACGGTGCTGACGCTCTGCCGGGACTGCCATTGCCGGGTGCCGCCGTCGCCCGCCAGGGCATCGGGGTAGACCATGATCACGTTGTCTGCTTCGGCCAGGTCCCTGAAGTCGCCGTAGACCCGCTGCTGGACACCGTTGGAGCCACGGCCGTGGAGGTTGAACACCACGTCGGACGCAACGTCGGGGTCGTAGCTCGAGGGAAGTTCGAGGACCCAGGTGCGCTCCGTGCCCGAGCTGACCAGTGTTCGACGCTGATTCAGCGGTGTCACCTCGCCGCCTGACCCGCAGTCAGCGGGGAGGTCCGAGACACAGGTGAGAGTGACCGACTGGACGTACACCGAGTCGCTCACGGGCTGGTCGAACGAACTCGACGAGATGTGGCGGAAGGTGATCGACTCCGCTGGCGAGGTGGTGGTGATGGTGCCCAGATCGTCGGGGTCAGGATCGCTCACGCCCGCCGGGATGTCCGGGCTGAAAGCCGAGGTCTGGCCGTCGATGGTCACGGCGAGCTGCTCGTTCGGCGTGTCCGGCGACTCCATTCCCGGGTCCCAGACATCCACCTCCACCTGCCATTGGCCGGGGCTGATCGGGGTGTCGATGCCGACCGAACGCTCGATCAAGCTGGGCCCTGCGTGGGCGGTCAGATGGAACCAGTCGTTCCCGGTCAGCTCGGAGAGCGAGAACTCCCGGACCTCACCGTCGACGCAACCCGGAGCTGCCTGAGCTGCCACATCTGGGCTGGATGGGTTGCATGCCGCCCCGATCAGGGCCAACCCCATCATGGCCGTCATCACCCGTGCACTTCGTCCGCTCATCGGTCCCCCTCCGCCTCGTGGAACCGAGCGTACCGGATGGCTGGCTCGCGCTCGCCTGAGCGCTCAGCTGGTCCGACTCCCGTCGAAGACTTCAGCCAGGAAGCCGGCTGCGAGTTCGGCCACCTTGGCCGGGTGCTCCTCGTGGACGAAGAGCTTGGCGTCGGGAATCGTGTCGAAGCGGGTGGGGCCACCGAACTGGCTCTGCATCTCGCGAGCCTTCTGTGCGGGGAAGAAGAGGCGATCGTCCTCTCCCCAGATCAGCTGCACGGGAACATCGATCCGACGGTGGACCGGTTCGAGTCCGTCGATCTGATCGAAGTTCCAGCTTGCCAAGACCTCGAGCTGGGTCTCCAGCGCCGCTGGATCGTCGATCAAGGGCTGCACCAGCACGTCCGAGAACTCGCCATCGGCCAAGGAACGATCCGAGAACGCTTCACCGAGCACCAGGGGTGACCGCCGAAGCAAGCTGCGACCAAGCAGTTGACGGAACGTGGCGACGCGACCGGGCAACCTGCTGCTGAGCTTGAACAGGCGGAGGATCAGGGGGTGGTGACCCGGGATCTCGGATTCGATCACGACCAGGCCCGAAACCTGCTCGGGTCGCAGCACCGCTGCGTAGCGGGCCACCATGCCCCCGCTGTCGTGCCCGAGGAGGGCCACTTGGCTGAGCCCGAGGGCATCGATCAGGCGAGCGACCACATCGGGGTTGGTGGCCATGGAGGGCTCGGTACCCGGCGCCAGCTCGGTCGCCCCGCTACCGGGGAGGTCGATCACGTGGCAGGTGAAACGGTCGCTCAGATGAGGGACCACGTTTCGCCAGGTCAACCCGTTGAGAGGCCAGCCGTGGATGAAGAGCAGGTCGGGGCCTCGGCCCTGCTTGGTGTGGGCGACCTTCAGGTCGCCGAGATCGATCAGTTCGGGTGTCTGGGCCATGGATCTCTCCTGCTTGGTGATGCCGCTGGGGTGTTGACCATGAACGTAGGGATGCCACTCGAACCGGGCGATTACCTGTGCGGGTAGGTGAGCGGGGCTGGCGATCTCCCTACGATCGCCCCATGGCCTCCAGCACCGACAGGGTCTTCCCTGCTCTCCTCAAGTACTGGCGTCATCACCGGGGCATGAGCCAACTCGACCTCGGCTTGGCAGCGGAGGTCTCGGCTCGACACCTGAGCTTCCTCGAGACCGGCCGGAGCGGACCGAGCCCGGAGATGATCCTGCTCCTCTGCGATGTGCTCGACGTCCCCTTGAGGGACCGCAACGCCATGTTGCGCTCGGCCGGATTCGATGCCCACTACCCCGAGACTCCGGTCGACGAGCTCCTCACCGGCCCGCTCGGCAACGCCATCGACACCATGTTCGCCAGTCACGAACCCAACCCGGTGATGCTCGTGGACCGCCACTACGACATCGTGCGTACCAACCACTCCGGCTTCGTGCTCGCAACCCACTTCGTGGGCGACGCCGACGACATCAACCTGCTCACGGCTCTGTTCGACCCAGCGATCGGTGGTCGGGTGATCGAGAACTGGAACCAGGTTGCCCGCACCACCCTGCGACGTCTCCAACGCGAGATCCTCCATCAACCCGAAGACATCCGACTCCGCGCCCTTCTCGACGATGTCCTCGCCCAACCAGCGGTGGATCCCAGTTGGCGGACCCCCAGCCTGGGCCATGCCGAGGAGCCCTTCGTTCCGGTGATCCTGGCGCTCGAGGGCTTGCCGAGAATGAGCTTCCTCACCACTGTCACCGCCTTCACCGCGCCCCAGAACGTGGCCCTCGACGAGCTCATGATCGAGACCTGGTTCCCGAGCGACGCAGCAACCGCTGCCGCGTGTGTCGAGTACCTCGGAGCAGGCCTCGACTGAGGACCCGACGAAACCAACCCTTCGGTCCGACCGAACCGAACCAGCCCAGACCAGACCAACCCGGCCCTCAATCGGCCAGCCAGCCCAGCCCAGACCGCGCCCAACCGGGCCCAGCCAGCCAGCCCAACCAGCCCAACCCAGACCGACTCGGCCCAACCGGCCCAATCAGCCCGGCCCGCGTCAGATGACCCGTTCGTTGCCGCCGTCGATGGGGATGCTCGCGCCGGTGGTGGCACCGAATGCGTCCGAGCACAGGCTGGCGACCGCGGTCGCGACCTGGGCCGAAGTGACCTCGGTGCCGAGCAGATTGCGCCGCTTGTACTCCTCGATGGTCATGCCGTGGGCGTCGGCCCTGCTGGCGAGCAGCTCGGGGGTCCAGAGTCCGGTGTCGAACACCGCATCCGGGTGGACCACATTCACCCTCACGCCCTCGCTCGCCCATTCGAGCGCCGCCACCCGGGCCAATTGGGTGACCGCTGCTTTCGAGGCCGAGTAGGCCGCCGCTCCCGCTCCGGGGGCCGGCACGTTCTTGGAACCGATCACCACCACCCGACCCCCGATGGGCGACAAGGCCAGAAGGCCGGCGGTGGTGTGCAACAGGCTCGCGACCGAATCCACGTTGACCGCCTGGGTCGCACGCCACTCGTCGGGAGTGAGCTCGGCGAGGGGCAAGGTCGCGCCGAACCGACCCGCCGAGACCACGAGGTGGTCCAAACCACCGAAACGTTCGACCCCAGCGGCCACCGCAGCGGACTGGGCCTCGGCATCGGTCACGTCGCATTCGATACCGAGCCATCCGAGACCCTCGTGAGCCGAGGTGATGGCCGGGTCGACGTCGAGCCCGACCACCGCTGCTCCCCGGCCGAGTAACTCAGCACAACAGGCCGCGCCGATCCCCGACGCAGCGCCGGTCACCAAAGCGATCGTTCCGGCCATCTCGGCCGGGGCTCCTCCGGCCGCGAGCTTGGCCTGTTCGAGATCCCAGTACTCCATGTCGAACAGATCAGCGGGCGACAGTGGGACGTAGCCGCCGAGGTGATCTTCCGCCTTCTCCAGCACCGGGATGGTGTGGTGGTAGATGTCGCTCGCGATCCGAGCCGCCTTGGGGGTCTGACCGAAGGCGAGGAGGCCGAACTCGGGGTCGAGCGCGAGGCGTGGGGCGGGGTCGATCTCCACCAGCTCGGTGCGGGCTCGGTGGGCGTGTTCGGCAACCTCGGCCCGGTAGGTGGCCGCGTAGGCCTCAACGTCCCGACCGACCATGGG
>Ga0115029_1002328_pt1 | contig 11428 bp, 20 predicted proteins | sample SidtaG_3_FD_87297 | JGI IMG/M metagenome (GOLD analysis project Ga0115029, IMG submission 87297) | Marine algal microbial communities from Sidmouth, United Kingdom - Sidmouth_Asex1 metaG | ecosystem: Host-associated > Algae > Red algae > Unclassified | place: Sidmouth, United Kingdom | collected...
AATCAAAGCGCTCACCAAATCAAAGCATCAAGGATCAAAGCAAAGCCCACGCAAATCCACGCATCAGAAGCGCAAGAACATAAAAAAGAAATCGCAAAAGTCTGACTCAAAACCGCACTGGTACAAATGTTGGGTGTAGCAGCGGTCACCAAACCTCGAAGAAGTCGCATGAGTAGCCTAGTGGGAAGAAAGGCTCCCACTCTCATGAGGCATGACCTTCGGGTCCTGTCCGGGAGTCGGGATCTCGAACATTGTCATACCGGGTTTCTTGAATTTTGCTTTTGACAGCAGCAGCGCTTACAGAGGCGTTGAGCATGACGTTCCAAGACATCCCCTTCTCCTAAGCGTCGACAACGACTTGGGCTCGGCAATTGATCGCGTGCATAAAAGTGTTCACGATGGCTTGTTTTCCTCGAGCTGGGCGAAGTCGGAGACTGTTAGTGACATCTTGGCCTTGTTGCAGCTCTGCACAATGGTGTTCGGCTCTTTGTCCGAAACGACCGCTTCCAGGCTCGCAACGTGCTCACGCGGGAGACCAACTGTGTTCAATGGGGCCAGGTCCACCTCGTGGCTATCATGCGCATGCGCGGCGCCATCCACATCGACGCGCATGTTTACCGACACGGACCGCTGCTGCAGCGGCACCGCCGGGATCGTGGTCGACACGGGCTCCATCAATGACTGAATCAATCTCGGCGGCGCCCTAGGTCTCGGTCACCGCCTGCTCCACGGCACCATGCACCAGGTCATGGACGTCCGCCGCATCGAAAACGATAGACTACGCCTGCACAGGCGACCCATCGTCCGTCGTGGAATGGCAGCTGCAGCCCGACCCGCGTTGGCACTCGCTTGCGATGCTGCAATGGTAGTATGACGACAGAGAGACAAGGTCGCTCTCACCTGTGACGTTGCCCGACACCAACCGCTGCAGCTGCCGAATATTCATCATCCTAATCTGCATCATCATGTGCATCATGTAGTTCGCGGACGTCATGTCAGCCAGGCTGGTGCGGTTGGCGTCCGTAACTGAATGAGACACCTCAGCCGCCTAAGCGGCAATGCCCGCGGTCGAGCCCAAACTCTCGTCCGGCATGAAGATCGGAGAGCACGTGCGGGTCACGGAGTACGGAAGGTTTTAGATGCACCGCATCCCGTGCGAGCTCAGAATAGGTCGCACCCGTCGCAGCGCGTTCTCGTCGAGCTTGCATGCCGCATCGTAAAAAATGACCTCTCGTAGCTCTGGGAAGCGCTTGAGCACTATCGAAAGCGCCTTGCCGGCACACTCGGCCCAGAACAGCCAGCGGAAGCTCAGCGTGATCATGAGCGGGCATAAAATGTTGAAAACACCCTTCGTCAGACCGCAAGTGATGGCCTTGTTGCACGCGTCCCTATCGCTGTCCAAACCGGCCGCATGCCGGTCCTTGCCACCGAAGTCGACATGCCGCTTGAGCGCCTCGCTGTCCTTAAGGCCAGAACACTCGCGCACCGAGCCTGAAAAGGTCACGAAGCTGACAAGAGGGTTGCCGAGGTCGAGCTCGCCATTACCGTGGAGCGTGCGGCACGTGCGGTAGTCAGTGGACGTTGGCATGCCACCCCACTTGCCACAGTAGTCGGCGTCGACCTAGCCGCGATCCACCGTCTCCTTGCGACTGGCCGCTGCAGTGAAGTGGTTGTCAACGTCGACCTTCATGTAGACAGCGCGCAACGTGACACGCCCCAGCGCCACACGCATGTCGGCATTGTCGTCCAGATCGTCCGCAAATCAGCAGATGAATTGTTTAAGAACCCGATACCATCAACAGACTCTGAAACGTCGCGCCATTTCCCCGCCGCCTGCAGCCGGAGAAAATAAGACAGCAGGCGGACTGCCGCCTCGTAATGCCCGTGAAGCATGCCCGAAATTCTCGCCGAGGAGCGCTTGAAGGAATGGCCGAACGTGCCGCCATGCACCATCGTCACTCTTGGGGATGGGGCAAAAGTTCGGCGCGCATCGGCCGACGTGGTCTCGCCACGTGTCAGAGGAGACCTCTACTGGCGCGCCTTTTCTGCCGAGCGGCAAGTTCCCGTCCTCATCCTTGCGGAGTTTGTCATCGAGCCTGGTGGTCGGAGGAGCACCCGTTCGGGCCACGGGGGTGGACGACGTCTTGGTTTCGATTGCGCCGGCTGCGCTTGAGCCCGTCGGTGCCGGAGGCGCAGAACCACGACCCCTGCCCTCGGCAGACGTCGGAGGCAAGCCGCCAGACCCGCTGCCTACGGGACTTTGTTCAATTGGAAAAAAGAAGAAAAGGCGCGCCGCCGACGTCTTGACACACTGCTTGTTGTCGATTGCAATCAAGTTGTGCCATCCACTTAACAGCAGCTCCTGCCCGCTGGTCAGGGCAATCGCCGACTTAAGGACCTTGTTCACAGCGGCTCGCAGTGGAGAACTGGGTAGCACACACAATGTCGAGGCGGGCGGGTTGAGCACAGGAGAATCCTCCTCCAGCCGAGCGGAGTTGACGTCTTTCGGATTTTCGCAGCCGATGGAATGGCCGTCGATGACGAGAAAGTCAGGATGTGGGCCACAAAGGGTGCAAACGGCGGACTCCGCGGGGAAGACGAAGGAACGAAGAATAGCCGTTCTCAATTTCACCACGTCCTGGCGCCGTAGACGAAAGGAGAGCAGGTCCGACGACAAGTGGCGGATCTCGGCCGTGTACGTGTTGTGAGCCGCGATGCTGTGGGTGACCAGCTAGTCTAGTACGCTGCGACAGAAGCAAACACACTGGAGATCCTTGCTTCTCCGACGCATGTTGAACGTCCCGTTGGCGATCTCGTCGTACTCAACCAGTCGGCGGCCGCACCCGGGCCCGTCGCCCGTTCAGCGACCTACCATCAGCTGCTTCGGTACAAACAGGCAACAAAGCAAACAAAACAATGATGAAGAAGCAACGGAGCGTCAGCAACAGCTAGCCTGCCCGCAACATGCATGCAATGGTGACACAGACAAGAAGCAGACAACTAAGCGATGAAGCCAGCCACAAATGCAAGCGCACAGAGCGCCTCGAGCATCAAACATACGTGTAAAGGGGGTGCAGTGGGATGATTTGAGTAACAAACCGCCCGCTCCTTCGTCACGTCATGCTGCTCACCGCGCTGGCGATCACAGCTGCCGCAGAAAGACTCGGCTCGTGGCTGCCGCAAGAACTGTATGAGGCCGGGTTGCTCAATCTCTGCCATTGCCACAGTCAAGCCCTTGAGCTCTCCTTGGCGACCTTCCGCAGGACCAGCTAAAATCTTCATGAAGAGACCACGCCAATAAGCAGGCCGCGCCGCCACGGCTTCAGCAGCAATCTCCGGTGAGCACGGAAGCATGTGGCGCCGCACACGAGCTGCGACAACAGCTTTGGTGGAGTCCGTGCTGCCCCGTGCGGTTTCAGCCGGATCCGTGAGAATGCCGGCATCGTCATCAGGCACACCATCGAGAGCGAGGAGCGGATCCCCCGAGGGTGCGACTATGACGGTTGAGGAAGCTGAACCCATCCCGATCGGCTAGCCTCTCTCGGCCGCAACACGATTCGCGTTGTCAAGCGGACGGGCGCGGTTGACATAACCACACCGCGCGCGGAACCGACTGCAGCACGGAGCAATGCACCTTGCCACACGGCCGGCCAAAAAGAGGACCAGGGAGTACACCGCACGATGCAGGACAACCCACACGGGAGACTCGAACTGCTTCCTGACCGCAAAGTCCCATGCGTGCGAGCCGAGATGGATGCGAGACCAAACCTTGGTGAAGAGGATCCTAGCGTCCGCCAAGCACGTCCGCAACGCCGATGTGATCTTGCACGAGGTACGTCTCGACGGCACCGACAAAATGAGGGCATTCAGTGTCCCCGCAAGACATGAGCAAAGGAGCCCGCCGCGACTGGAAGCCCAAAATATGGCGTGGTCGTTCTTGCCAGGCATCAAGCAGAGCAGGACGGCACGTGACCGAGAGTACGGGTCACTGACAAGCCCAGCGGACATGGCAGACGCCCTCTTCCCAACAGGAATGGATGAAGGCAACCCACGAGCGCGCCGCACACACGCACCGAGCACGGCCCTGAAGTTGGCGTCGAGCGGCCGGCGACGGGCGCAGCGCCGAGTTGGAGAGCGGCGGTCACTGTGACGGCCTGAAACATGGCCCCCACACTCAGGGAACCAGATTTCCAAAATTTACGTCCCACTGCCACAGATTTCAAATCGTTCTGTTGGCGACTCACTGTGGTGCTCACCCCGTGGCTAACCAACCATTTTCGCGATCCCAAGACTTCCCTGGGACTAGTAACCCCCAAGTGCAAGCCCCACGATAGGGGCTTCATGTATTTCCCTGGGACAAAAACCACCTCCGGGCGGGCCCCTTAAGGTCGATTCCACGCATCAGAGCGCATGAGCACATCTCATATTGGCGCGCACAGAACTCGGCGATGGACCGAGTGTTTGCGCTTCGCATGAATGAATCCTAAAATCTTCTTTGTCAGCCTTTTTACGACACACTTTCATTTCCTTTTTGTTTTAGGTGGCTGTGATAATAGGCTTGAGAGATAGACGTGTTTCCTTGCAACCCACAGTTCTCTTGGACGCCACAATGTGGAATCAATGGCCCGCTGATGACGCTGCAGGCGGAAACTCGACGTGGCTAGGCAAAAAATTGCGTGTCATCGGTGCTGCGGGGAAGTCTGGACGGCATTTGTGGCCGGTGGTCAACATGGGCGGTGGTGGTTGGGGGCAGGTGATGCTCGTAGCTGGCCGACAGAAAGTGCATTTTTATGGGACGCCAGATCGGATCAATGCGTGTCTTGCATCAGAAATTGGTCAAAGCCAGTTCCGGATCGGCCGAGACGAAGAAAGCTGCGCGATTCTGGAGGGACAGAGCAGCACCGAGGTATATCTCAGCGCTACAAGATCCTTTGAGCGCCTATTTTTCTTTCCTTGAGGACCCATGCCACGGAGACCAGTTCTGTTTACTTTCCTTGGTTAAATGTAGTTTAGAACAGCAGGGAAAACCCTTTCCTCATGCGCCTAAAATGCATGGAATAGACCTTGAGGTCAGGGCCTAATTTTGTGTACACCCGACTTGGATTATCGACATATATGACTTCGCGCCCCTGTTCCCGGGGCGCCGCGAGGGTGTCAAGTAGCACCCTTTCCTCGCCTCTACTAAAGGCTGTATTGGAAGCTTCGGCCGTCCTCCGCTGAGACTGGCCCCTTGGGCTCTGAGGGGAGGGTTTTCCGAGAGTCCTTTGAGGGTATCTGAGGATAATGTTCCGAGGGTCTTTTGAGAGTGTCTGAGGGAGGTTTCAGGATGATCTGAAGGGAACGGACAAGACAAGAGGGCACGGCGTGAGTGTTGCCTCAAGGCCTTCGACGCTGGCAAGTGAACTTCCGGTCTCACGGTTCGTGTTTGTCGCTCGGGGCGTCTCCCCCCGGTCAACGCCGTGCGCGTGTGCTTTTCTTGGTGTAATTCCGGCGAGAGTATGCCGAACATGATTACGAGACGACACGGTCTGACTCGCCTTCCCCCCAACTGGGTGGGGTGGGCTGAGCGTGTTGTCAAACTTGGTAGAGCAGCAGCGGAGGAAAGCGACTCCACCTTCCTCGGGGTGGTGGCGGTGCGCCAACCCGCCTCAGGGGGAACCTGGTTTGTCCTCCTTCCCAAACTGCCTGGCGCTGCAGGCGGCGCACCGCAACGCCAGGTTTGGCTGAGTCCGGCCGGGTTGATGGCCGATGGGGGGGGGGGTTGGGGACCCCCCCTGGTGTCGAGTTTCCTGGTGTCGGGGAGGATGGGTCTTCCCCCGCCGGAGGCGGATCGTCGGTTGATGATCGCCATACCAGTGCAGGCACCACTGATGCGGGTGCTCTCGGGCAGCGGACTTTGTTCCAGCCCTTGCCCCCGGGCCTCGATTCCACTGGGACTCGCCCCCCGGCGGGCGCCTCCTCGGGTAGTACTTACCCCGAGGCGGCCCTGTCGGGTGGTGGCCCTTATTTCGGCGTAGGACAGCTGCCCGCCGTTCCCACGTGTGACGGCGGGTCTGTGCCTTCACAGGCACGGGAGCCTGCGGGTGGGAGCCCTAGTCGTGCTCCCCAAGGGTCACGGAGGGCCAAGAGTGCCCCGGCTTTAAGCACAGCGCTGGGACCCACGGCATCGGTCCCCCGGCCCTCCGGCCCTGTGAAAAATCCCCTCTCGGTGCTTGGCAGGTGAAGGCAATGCCAGACTCGGCACGGGAGCCTGCGGGTGGGAGCTCTAGTCGTGCTGCCCCAGGCTCACGGGATGCCAGCGATGGCCAGCTTCTCGAGTGGTGAGACGCCTTGGCCGAGGTCGTTCGGTCGCAAGTTACCCGAACGCTAGTCACGGTGTTGAGGGGCTCTACGCCAAGGCCCGCTGAGCGCCGGGGCCAAGCCCGACGCTCTTCCCGACCGCTCCGACGCGACAACTCGTCGTCGTCGGCGACCACTGACGTCTCCCGCACTGGGGACGAGTCAGCCGTTGCGGCTCCACTTGGTGCGTTCCGCGCTACCCCCGCGTCGTCAATGGTCAGGGAGGGCACTCGGGGTATTGACCCGAAGACCTAACGGAATCCTGACTTGGCGAGGGTTGAGCAATGTAGTGGAGCGGCGCGAAAGTTACCCCGGGGTATTAACCCGGGGTTCCCGACGCAACTCTCCTTCGCGACCGGTCCGGAGGCGGAGTGGTGGCCAAATCAAGCCACCCCGACACCCCCGACTCTGATGGTGCCGCCCAAGATTGTGGTTGGTGGCGCTGGAAAAACTGGCGGACATTCTCACTTGAAAGGTACTGCACGTAGTGCCAGGGGTCATCTCATGGTCCATACGCGAACCACGGCACCTTGAGCAGAATGCGCTCCTGTTCGTCGCACCCCGGTCCGACAAAATGATCGAAGACAGCCTCAATCGGTCTGCTAGCCGATGAGGGGAGGGAGGGGACCTGCCACGCGGCCAGTGCCCGTTCCCAGGCCGGGTGACCCTCTGTTGGCTTCGGAGCTCGGGTGGCGTGGTTCCCGTTGATGGTGCGTATACCATCGTCACTTTCGAAGGTAGGCCGACGCCCTTCGGTCTTTCAGATCTCGTACGGTCCCAGTGTCTGAAAGACGAGATTGCCCCCCTGGTTCTGGTGTGAGTTTTCGAATACCCAGTCTCCAACTCGCAGGGCTTCGTGTCGAGCCTGCACGCGCTTGTCGAAGGCTCGCTTGTACCGAGCTCGATCCTTCTCTATTCTCTCCCGCACTGAGGGGATCGAGAGGTCCAGGCGTTAAAGGAACTCCTTCTTTGCCAGCCGGCGACCTCCTACTGCCCCGGTTTCCCATTCCTTGGTAAGTCATACGCTGGAGACTGGACTTAATCACCTCGTACTGACAAAGGCAATGATCACTTGACCAGTATTTCCATGAAATTTTGAATTATCAGCCGTTGATACCGGACATAGTACCGCGACCACGTCACCACAAGTTCACTTCCGTAGTAACGCAATTGCTTGACGAAGGTCTTATTCAACCGTTCAACCTGCCCATTAGTCTGTAGGTGATAAGAGGTTGCAAAGTTGGTGTCAATTCCCAGGACCTTTAGCACGCGTTGTCTCAGCACGGCCGCGAACTGCGATCCGTTATCCGACAGCACTGAGTCGAGTATCCCATAACTTTCGACAGACGTGTCGAGGAACGCGCTGAGAACATCCAGAGCCTCGATGTCTCGAAGCAGCACAGCACGAGTGATCGTAGTAAATCGGTCACACATAACAAGGATGTACTCATATCTTTCGGGGGGCCGAGGCAGGGCGCCAAGTAATTCAATGTCCAGCGCTGCGAAACTTTCCGTCGCGGAGAACATCCTCATGAACGCTGTACACTGCGTACCCATGAGTCGGTATTTTTCACAGGTGGGGCAAGCTGCGACCCAGCCGAGCACATCCACCGCCAGCGATGGCCAGTATAATTTGTCTCGTAGGGTCTGGCTCATGCGCCTTTCACCTGAACGCGCAGCCAAGGGGCGTGAGTGCTCCGTTAACAACACGTCCTCGGCTTTGTCCTTGCGGACCAGAAACTGCTGGGTTCCCTCTTGGTGTCAACGTCGGCACAACAACCCGTCCGCCTTCTGATAGAAGCGCGTGGGCGTAGGGGTGTCAAGTAACTTCTTGAACCCCTGTCAGAACTCATCGGTCGCCTGCTTCGGGCTTGTTCGCACAGGGGAATGCGGGCTGTCTCCCTGTTCTCGGGGAGTCGGGGGTCGAGTACCGCCCCCGATCGAGTGGTCACCCTGACTGTGGGTATCTCCTGGGAGATGGGTCCCATATCCAGCCCCTCAGTCGGGATGCGGGACAGTGCGTCGGCCACCGCATGTTGGAAGCCGGACTTGTACTCCACATCAAAGTCGAACTCCGAGAGGAGGATGCGCCAACGATTGAGTTGATTTTCGGTGCAGGCCGTCGTGGTGAGTATCCACTTCAGTGCCTTGTGGTCACACCGGATGAGGAACTGGGTTCCTTCGATGTACGGTCCTAGTAACCGAAACACCCACATCACACCTAGTCCCTCATTTTCGGGGACGGTGTAGTTCTTCTCTGCCGGCAGTAGGCCCTGACTGGATTAGCCTACTGGCAGTTACTTGTCATCGGGATGCTGCTTTAGTATGGAGCACCCTAGCTGGTCGTAGATACCATCCACATCGATGATGCACTTCCCCTCCTTGCGCGGTATCGCGAGGATGGGCGGGTGGCATAGCTGTTCGCGTAGTTTGTCGAACGCGGCCTCTGTCTTCGTGGTAGGGGGACTCAATGGCTTCGGAAGCATCACGCAGTTCAAGTCGTTCAGCGGCTTCGCTGTCTTCGCGAAGTCTACCGTGAACTGACGATAGACGTGCACATAGACGTTGCACATGCCCAAGTAACTCCTCAGTTGGGTTTGGGTCTTGGGGAAGACGGCCTTCTTGATGGCCTTGAGGGTCTTCTCGTTCACTCTCAAGCGTCCTGGCCGCACTACATGGCTAAGGTCCTCCACCTCGTTACTAAATATGTGGCACTCCTGTGCCTTCAGGGTGACCCCATGCTTCTCGAGTAGGGTGAGCACCGTGTCCGAGTGGGACATGTTGGACTCGGTATCGGCGGAGAAAATGATGAGGTCGTCTAAGTAGACGAGCACATTCTGCCACTTGACTCCGGATAGGATCATGTCAATAGCCCGCTGGAAAGTGGCAGGGGCATTGCACAGGCCAAAGGGAACACGGGTACACTGGTACGTCCCACAGTGAAAAGTGAATGCCGTCTGAGGCATATCCTCCTCGGCTAGGAGAATCTGCCAGTACCCCGCGTTGCAGTCCAACGTGGAGAAGAGCTGGGCATCCCCTAGGGAGTCGAGGCAGTCGTCATTTCGGGGTAATGGATACAAGTCGCGTAATGTGAGCTCGTTCAACTGCCGATTATAGATGCAGAACCAAAGTCTCCCGTCGGGTTCCGGGATGAGTACCACCGGGCTAGCCCATTCTTTCTGGCCGGGCTCTATAACTGAGTTTCAGCCTTCGGTCGACTTGGGCGTTAATGAATTCCCTAATTCGGGGACCCGTCCGGTAAGGGTTGAGCCGGACTGACGTGCAGCCCATCTTCAACTCGATCCGGTGCTCCGTGGCCTTGATAGAGCCCAATTGCCCACTCCAGAGGGCTCGGTGCATCTCCAGTAGGGCGAGCACTTGAGGCCGCAGCCCCTCGGGCACGTTCGAGGTATGAGCGTGGGGGTCCTTCACGGGATCTGTCGCGTCGGGCGCGGTGGCTGGGCTGGGACTGAGTACAGCCCATTCTTTTCGGGATATGGCGGCAAACGTACCGGAGTAGACCGACATATGCCCTAGGACCTTGCGCTCGGGGAGTCTCTCACATGTATACCCCGTATGGGTTACTTCAACCCACCATGTGTGGTTGGCGGTGCAGTCCATGGTGCCAATTGCCACATGAACGCGATGGCGCTCATACACTTAATGACGCTGGGTGATGACCCCATTCCCTTTAAAGAACGTCTGCACTAGGACGTTCCCCCAGCACCGCGGGGGTAGAACCACCTCGCGTGCCAGACGCACGTTGGCGTCCGCCTCACTAGCGGCACCAGCCTTGCCGGGTTGGTGCGCCCTCGCATACGACGCAGTCTTACCCCGACGGAGAAGGGGCACCAGGCCCTGTCATAAGTATAGTTTTCAGCTTCGGGTACGGTATATACAATTCGTAGAATTCGAGTACGAGTGCTGGCCACATATCTCTCTTTGTGCATCAATACGAAATATACCTTGAAGACACGGCCACCTGTCGGAGCTTCTGCTCATTAACCCTAGCGCCCAACCGAACCTCATGTCCCTCCATTGATAACCGACCCCTGTACTCCACCCAGTCTCACCCTCCCCTCGCCAATGGCGTCGCACGCAGTCCCCACTCATCGCCGTCGCTCGCATCGGCTAGGCCTATTACCACAATACGCGGGGATCACCTTCGCGCGGACAGCATCAACCTGCACAGCCGCCGCACTTCCGCCAACGCTTAAAGCAGCCGCCTCCCCCCCCGACGTCGGCGGTCGGCGTGCCATCGTGCTTCGTGCCATTGCCGCCGTCATCTTGCCCGCATTGATATCGACGACGTGCACGTTGATGCACTGTCGGCTGGATGGGGTCGTCCCGTGTTGCCCGCAAGCGCTTGCCGAGGGGGGAGGTGACTGAGAGTTTGCACGTGGGGTGTATGGAAGGTAGAGAAGAAGCAACAAATAGGAAAGGAGGAAGAGAAAGCGAAAAAACGGGAGGAGAGGGGATGGTAAAAGAACGGAAGGCCAGCGGCAAAGTAGTGGGACCATCAGAAGGACATAGTCAGACACCCTGTTTGCCAAAGAATCCCGCCCTCTCCACCACCCGAGCAACAAGCAGAGTAGCACTATCGTGGCGCACGCATTGGCCCGCAGTCGCTGCCGCCGCTTGCGCCAATGTCAACTTCGCCTCTGAATGACCACGCTCGCCCCGCGACGCGCTATTCTTACCATTGCGACGCAGTACTGACAGTGTCGAGACGGGCAGTTAAGCGAAGACGAGAAAACTTTGGCCTTCGGGCGTACAGACGACGGTCACGAAAGTGTCAAGCTGAAAACATGACGCCGTGCAGAGGAGCAGCAGAGGAAAAGGCGGGGGCGGACTGCGCGCGAATACGGCCGGCTTATCGTCTTACAGAACCATAAAGGAGGCACTAAGAGCGAGGGGAGCACAGGCGCAGTAGCGCACACGCGGTCCATTCCTGCAGACAAGACCACCGTAGAGGCTGCGGGCGATCCGCCGGCAACACAAGAGACCCCCCAGAGCAGCCCGGTCACGCACGCTGACGTGTGATGTAGCACCACCGGGATGGGGGTGGTGCTGGGAACCCCCGGCGGGG
>Ga0115029_1002332_pt1 | contig 11414 bp, 17 predicted proteins | sample SidtaG_3_FD_87297 | JGI IMG/M metagenome (GOLD analysis project Ga0115029, IMG submission 87297) | Marine algal microbial communities from Sidmouth, United Kingdom - Sidmouth_Asex1 metaG | ecosystem: Host-associated > Algae > Red algae > Unclassified | place: Sidmouth, United Kingdom | collected...
AGACGAGGGGGGGGGCAGGGACAGCGGAGCCGGGGGGGGGGGGGGGGGGGGGGGGGGGGGGGGGAGCGCCGGCCGCCCCGCCCCCGCGCGCGGGTGCAGGAAAAACAGACCCTCCGGGGGCGGGCGGGGGGGGGGGGGGGGGGGGGGGCGGCGCCCCGCGCCCCCCCCCCCCGGGGGGGGGGGGGAGAAGCACCCCCACCTCCCGCGCGGGGGGGGGGGGGGGGGGGGGGGGCGCGACGAGCGCCTGGCCCCCGACACGTCCTGCGCGTGGAAAACACTGACAATTTGGGTTCTTTCGTGGGGGGGGGAGGGGCGACGAGCGCGTGGCACCGGACACGTCCTGTGCGTGGAAAACACCGGCGATTTGGGTCCATGCGATGGGGGGAGGGGAGACGTGACAGGCACAGGGCCTCAAAATCGCCCTGTCCGTCGGAGACCCTGCCAAATTTGGTCATAACGGGGGGGAAGGGAGGGCGGGGCGAATGCCTGGCTGCAATTTCCTGCGTGTCGGAACCAGTGCTATGTTAAGGCATGCGCGATGCGGCGGCGGGGGTATGGTTCATGCAATACCACTGTCACGAGCCGTTGAAGAAGGCCATCCGGGCCGCGAGGCTTCGCTGCTCCAATGCTAAGAGATGCCGACCGCAACGACAGAGAGCTGCCACGCCGAAATGGTCACACTTTCGCGCGCCTGCCGCATTCGAACTCGGCCGACACCGACGCCGGATCCAACAGGTGGCGGATGGCAACGATTGGAATCTTTCCCGAATCCGGGCTGCGTAGCAAACCGACGATCGGTTTCAATACAGATCGTGATCGGTACTGAACGGTTTTGTATTTTCACACGTCGAATTTGGGCCTCGTCACTTGGTTGGCTTCGATTCATGATGACTAATATATTGGACGTGTCCGGATCGGGAGCTACGTAGTTTAAGAAGACGCGGGCCTCTCATCAAGGACGGGTTGTTGCCGAATCTGGCGGTCTCTGACCCGCGGTGGGATTTGGTGTAAAGAAGTTGGCCCATTAGTTCCGTGGCACACTGATGGGGCATTCGAGGGGTGCTGGCAGTGGCTCTCAAGGAGGGGTCGGCGTGTGCGCTTTTGCACGTGTCTGTCAATTCTGCATCTTGTTTATGGTACTGCCGGTCTCGGCTGAGTGCCAGGGTGTTTGTAAAACGACTGTACTATTGGCATGTTTGGATTTGAACTTCGCTTTGCTCTACAGTGCGTTCTCGTTATAAGAGGCAGCTGATTCGGCCCAACATGAAGAAGAAGTGGCCCACACGGACTGGAATGGAAGACTCGCAACCCATATTCTTTTATAAACGATTCTCTTATAACGAGAACGCACTGTAGTGGCTTTTGATCTGGTGAGTGATTCGATTTGGTGCGAGGGCGTGGGCGTCGGTGTGGGCGCAAGAGGGGTGAGCACTTGGCCCGGTGGGGACTTTTGAGAGGTGCTGTCGGTTAAGAGAAGTGGTCGAACCCTAGGACAATCAATAAAGCACGTTCGCAAAGGCACACACAAGCTCAAGTCACCCAACCACTTCAACGTGGTCCCCCATCCCCTATCCCCATTGCGTTTCACCAGGTCGAGGGCCCAGCTCGCGCTGGATTTAGTTCTGAGAGGTCGCGGGTTCGAGATTCGCCACGGCTGCGCCCCAGAAGGGGGACGAAGGAACTTGCAGGAGAGGCAAATTCCAGTCTTGATTCAGACGAGCCTCGACCTGAGGAGCTGGAAGAGGTCTTAAACTGGTGATGCTCAGCTCCCCAGGCCGGTCATACCGGTCATGTGGCGTAGGTGGTTATTGGCCTCTCAACATTGGCTACAAGCACCGACGAAGCCAGTAATTTAAAGCTTGCGCCTGTGAGCTCGACGCAACGGTGGCAGCGAAATTGTTGACCGTGCGCCAGTTTGCTTGACGCGACGCTGATGCACGACATGGTCGTCCATTCACGACTGTTGTCGACATGCGCGACCGACACTGGCCGCTACGGACAGGCCGGCACCTCCCGAGCCGACCGAGCCAGCTGCCCTGTAGGCAACCGCCGCTGCTCCCGAGCCAGCCGGCCCCACGCTGGCGGCGCACGCAATCCGCTCCGCGGCCGCAACTGTCATGCCGCGTTCAGCGGCCACGCCGCGTGGAGCGGCTGCCGCGTGTTTCTGTCGAGCTGTACACTGGATAGCAGCGCGGAGGCGCTTAATTGGTGACGCCTCTGTCGACGGCGACGCAGCAGTGCGCCACTCCACAGTCGAAGCAACAGCAAGAATCGTCAAAAGATGGATTCCTACATCCTTGAAGCCTTTGAGGTCCCCGCTTGCCGCGTGTCCTGGGACCGCGGCGGTCGACCCGCCGTGAGCCGTCCGATCCGCCGCGCCTTCGACGGCCAAGACGCTGCCCGACGTCATGACCCTGCCCGCGGCTGTCAAGATGCCGGAGTTAAAGATGCCGCCCACCGGCAGCCAGGGGACTGCGATTGTCGATCCGTCGCCTGCTGTCAGATCCACCCTGCCCGCCGCACCGGCGGCGACCCAGCCGCCGCCTGACGCCATGAACTTCTCTTCGGCGGTCGAGGCGCCGGCGCTAGCTGCACTGCCCACCGTCAAGCCGGGAACCACCCCGATCAGGCGACCGCGAGCTCTCATGGTGGAGCCACCGCCAGCCATCAGGTGGATGACTACGGCACTGGATCCGACGCCAGCCGGCAGGCCGGCGATGGCCGCTGCGATGGAGTCGCCGCCAGCCGTTTGGCCGCCAGCCGTTGGGCCGTCGACGCCCTCTGTCGTGCGAGTGCCCAAGTGCCAGACAGCGCCCTCCTGGACGGGCGCCGCCGCCTTCACCGTCTTAAGCCAGCCTACCGGCGTAGTTTCGTCACCTTTTTCTTCACTGACGAGGTCGACGTCATATGGCCAGCCCAATTGAGGTGGTGACGGGGGGTCGACAACAGCGTATCTGCTGCGCAGGCACACAGCAACAATCATGGCGGCGGCCACGCTTTTGGCCACCTGGTTGAAGAGCCTATTGGGGGTCTTTTCGGAGATCTTGCTCGATTAGCCGGAAAATGTATTGGCGGATGTCACTGTTGTGGTGTAGGGACGATGAAAACATATAGCAAGGGCGGTGGGAGCTCGACTGGGGCAGCGCGTGGCGAGGGCGGAAGGGAGGGTGGGAGCTTGGCGGAGTGGTGCAAAAAAGACAGGGCAGCGCTTGGTAGAGTGTGTTATGACGAGAAGCAGACCGTCAAACACTCCCACTTTCTCCCACCCGCGGCTCCCGCTTGCACCGGTAGATGACCGTAGCCCGTCCCCCATCGTGGATGGATGACGCCAGTCCGCTATCCCCGCCTCCTCTCCCTCGCATCCTCGATCTGCCCCTTTGCAGTCAACGCTGCCTTTTACTCCTAGCGGACAGATGACCACGGTGTTGGGGGAAAGAGTGGCTGCACACGGAGTTGGAGCGAGGCACATGGCGCCAATGCATAAATCTCAACCGAAAAGAAGAGGCCCACGGAACAATGACCCCCCCCCCCTGCAGCCTCTCGCATAGACGCCCCCCGTCCCAGAGCGAACCATGAAATCACCGGTCGGTTCCACGTGCCCGCTCCCGCGTGCGAAGTATCGGGTGAGCCAGCCACGACCAGCTCAAGTGAGCCTCTTTGCCCGCAGTCCTCCCGCGGGCGGCGTAATCGACCCGGACCCCTGCAGGCGGTGTAATCGACCGCCGCTGGCTGCTATTCTGGTGCCTAAGAGCCGCGGCCGTGCCCGACGTCCCCCTGGCCAAAACAACCGGTAGAGCGGTCGACATCCGGGCACGCGGGATGCGGCGGTGACCGCCACCCGGACACGTCCGCGGGTAGACATGCAGCTGCGTGTGGGAGCGTGTCGCCATGTGGAGGAACGAGCACGCGCGGCGCAGACCGTCATGAGAGCCATGAGCTTGCCTGGCGCGCCGCCCTAGAGCGCCGATGAGAAAAAAAAGGAGCTGGAAATGGTCGGACCCATCCACTGCCCTCGCGCAGCACCTCACACCGGGAAAAGTCGTAGCGTCACGCTCTGCGTCCCGTTTCCGTCCATTCCCCTCGTCGGATCCCCCCACGTCGCAGGAGATGGCACGGGCAACGACGACGGCTAGCAAGTGTAGTCCCGCAACAAGCGAGTCGCAGCTGATGATCAACGCGCCGCAGCTAACGCACGCCAAGCCGCAGCTGACCACCACCAGGCGCATGTTCAAGTCCAGCAAGCGGCTTCTCAAGCTCAAAAGGTCGCCTGGCGAAGCGCCCCTTTTGAAAGGCAAGCCGCAGCTGACGACCGCCAAACTACGGCTGTAGTCCAGCACGACGGTGCGGACAACCGCGAAGCCGCAGTCTTCTCCCACGCCTCTGACAAGCAAGCCACGGCTGACGACCGTCGTGCAGCAGCGGACGACCGGCATGCCGCCGCGGTCCACCATCAGGCAGCCACGGACTAGCGACAAGTATCCGCGACAGAGCATCACGCAGCCGCTGAAAACAATCAAGCCGCCTTAGACATGCGAGCGGCTGGCGCCGCTGCAGCTGAGCTACCTGCCGCCGACGCACGCTCCAGGTTATGTGCCATAGCAGTTGCATTTAACAACGCCCAGGCGGTCGCTGCAGAGAAAGACCGTCAAGAGGCCGGCCTCTACCGGAAAGCCGCCGCCAAGGAAATGAAGGCTGTTCGGTCGTGGGCCGCCTCTGTCAAAGCTTAGACCACCACCACGCTGGCTATTATTCCGACCAGCATCACACTGGCGATCACACCGACCATGAACGAGTTGGGCTCTGCCGGCGCAGAGGATGCAGAGCGCGGGTACGCTGGCCACGAGCTGCTCGCTCAGACGGGCAGGCGAGCCGAGCAACCAACTTCAGCGGGCGAGTCGGTGAAGATCTCGACCACGCCTGGCGCGTCGTTCACGGCAGCAGGCAACCAGGGTGCCTATGGGGAGCCGGTTCAAGACACGCAATGAGCAGGTGACGACGCGAAATTGTCCGCAGGGAGCTCTCCGGGCCCGCCGCGCGCGCGGTTCTCCAGGTACAATTGTCCACTGTGGCGACAGGACATCGTAGGAAACTCGCCACGCGACAAGGCCCCCCGCACAGTTTCCTGTTTGATAGCACCATACACAACTCCACCCGGTACGGCTTCCAAGTCGCAGAGCGTGTCATGGACAAAGTCGTGGACGGAGACGCCGACTACGGGAGAGGCAGCAGGCGACATGGCCGCCGCGGCCGCGGGTACCGTCAACACTGCAGACGGCAAGACCTTCGATGCCAAAGAGTCGCCGAATGAGGCGCCCCAGTAAAGAGCTGAAACAGCCTTTAATCCACCCGACTTTGATGCAGTCGGCGAAGTGGCCGCGGCTATGGTTGACAGTGCCGCTGCCATCGATGACGCCATCGTCAACGAAAACCAATTGTCTTATGAGGCGCCCGAGTTGACGGCCACGACGCCGCCTGCTGGTGAGACATTGACGGCTGCGACGCCGCATGCTGGAGGGGCAGCCGGCGACAAGGCCGCCGCCGCCGGCAAGGAGATGACCATCAACGTCGCCGATGCTGACGATGACCTTGGCGGTCCCATCGTCAACGCCGCCGCAACCGCCAAAAAAAAAGATGTCAACTCCACCGCCGCCTATATCATTGGGGACCAGTCCTGAGCGACGCCACCGCCGGGCATGCCCGTCAAGGTCGCACTCGAGATGGCTCCGTTGCCACCGCTCAGGCGGCGCACCGATAGCGGTGCCCCCTCTGGCGGTGGTGACTCCGCCGCATCACGCAAACGCGGTCGAGATGCCGAGAATCCCTCGGCCCCGCCCTCCTACCAGGCGACGGCGGTGGCGGTGGGGGCGGCGGCGGCTGCGGCTGCCGCAGCGGCGTTGGCCATGAAGACGGCGACGGAGGCGGCGGGGGTGGCTGCAACCGCGTCAGCCGCAGCCGCCACAATGGTCAACCCTACCGTGCTGGACAAAGTCGGTAACGGCGACGCTGACGAGAGGGAAGCGGGAGGGGAGAAGCTGAGTGATGAAATCAAAGAGGCCGAGGGCGAAGAGTGAGAGAAAGCAGACGTTGTGGCAGTGCGCGCACGCCGCGGGCGAACGAGCATCGCCCTGTGTCAAGTCGATGGAGGGGCCGGTTGGCGAGGTTCACGGCGAGGCGCGCGGCAGCGGAGTGTGGATTGGGAGTGTGGTTGTAATGAACAGCCATAGAGCTGGTGGAAAACTCCCATGCATGTACAATAGCCGACGCAACACGCACCAACCGTCGGAAAAACGGAGAACATGAGATTTGTAGAACGTTGCACAAATCGCTACTACGTGTAAGAATAGCGAGCGACAGTCAGCCAGCGTGTCTGCTGCACTGTTCACTCGTAACGATACTGACCAGCAGCATCATCTCTCCGTCTTGCAGAGGCAGAAATAAATGACGAGGAATATGCGGTTTAATCACTCCGAGACACAGCTGACTTGATCTGCTTCCACGTTGCTCCCACAATGCAGCAGACTCATCGGCCACGTGTCCTCGAGTGGCAAGAACTTTTCTCAAGTAAATTTGTTCATGTTCTGATAGTATGTCATCGATGGAAGAGGTCTGACGATTTTTTGGGGGGTTTTCTTGCTTTCCATTGCTCAACTTTGGGATGGAGTTATGTGGTCTCCAAACATGTTCGAACACGTAACGGTGCGGACATGAGTCGACGAGGATCGAACGCTGGTGCTGCAGCTGACACCACTTCATTGCTTTGACTCGGTCGCAGTGCCGTGGGGTTGCTACTTCCTGGCCGCTGTGCACGAAGGCCTCGATTTCTTTTCCGCGGTGCACGGATCCTGAACATTGGGCGCAGAGGCAGACAGTACGTGGCAGTTGGACACGCTATTCCCTCCCTGCTCGCCTTACCGCTTCTCCACGGCCTCGGCGCGCCCACCCACGCTGACCCCCTCGCCCCCCCGCCCAGCCCCCGCCGGCCCTGAAGGCGCCACCACAAGGGTCGGCGACCGCCTGCCTGCCTGCTACTAGTATCCTTTGCGTCATTTCGCCCTTCTTTTTATCCAGCCCATGTCTGCACCCCTCACGGACCAACCCTAACCCGCTGCCACATCCGCCCTTCGACTTCCACACCCGTACATCCCTGTCGTCTCCGATGGCTGGCAATGCAGCACCGGTTGAACCACGCGATGCCGCCGCTGCCGCGACTGACAGCGACCCACTACCCGAGGCTTCACACCTTCATGGCGGCGGCAGCGGCGCTTAGGGCGGCGGATCTGCGGGCGGTGGATCTGCGGGCGGCGGTTTTGCGGGCGGCGGCCCCACCGCGGTCAATGTCAACTTGTGAGACACGCGGTACCGGCCGGTGACAGTGGCATCGAGCACACGTGGCTCATCATCGGACCTGAAAAGACATTGGACGAACCGGATGACAGCGCCGATGACACATCTGAGAAGCAGCCGCTGTTGTTCGACGACGTTGAAGTCGATGAGTTCAATTTCAAGCTCAAGCGTCTATCGGGCCAGGACGTCTTCGCTCGGGCCGTCTGCCGGCTCGCCGACCGCCACATTTACCCCTCGATTGTCGCTGCGCACGATGCTTTGCGTCTGGTGGCCGACGCGCCTCAGCTGCCTGACGACGAGCGGACCAACCAGCCGTTGTGAAGGGTCATCTTTCCGCCTGAGCATCTGTCCCCCAAGGAGTGTCACGGTGCTCCACCGCGCGCACGCCGCTCTCAATGCATCAGCCACGCAGCAGGTCAAAAGCGGGAACGTCTTCATTGAGTCTTGCGCTAACGTGAGCGGCCACCCCTGGCTGAACTACAAGCTGCGGCAGCACCACCGACACCGCGCCAACAAGGTGGCCAAAGTGGCGTGTGCTTTGGCCGCCTTCACCGCGGTGCTGCTGAGGCAGCAGACAAAGGCGGTCGGGGTCGTACCGGCCGGCATCATGAAGCGCCTGCGGTCGGTGCTGCGGCACGCTACGAGGCCTGCCGGCGTGGAAGAGGACGGCAAGCGCGAGCGCAGGAGATACCGGCAGGGAGCTGGCGGCACGATAATTCCCAAGATAATACCGAATGTCAGGTAGGTGCGTGCAATCGTGCGGCGCGCGGTAGATCACCCCGACCAGATTCCCCACAGCTTCCTCTGTTTGGATGCCCACGGATTCTTTCGCATCTGGCGCTATGTGATCAGCACCGCCACGCGGGGCAAGCGCCTGTATGAGCTCAATGACTGGACGAGAAAGCGACTCACCGCTCGCTACCATCATCGACTGCGTCGTGCCCCTGCCGAGCCGGGAGGCTCAGTTGTGCCAACAGCGCCCGCCGCCGCAGAGGATGGAACGGCAGACGTGCCAGCTGCTCCTGCTTCGGGCGCGCCCAATGCGACAGGCTTTTCGGCCGCTGACGCTCGTGCTGCGGGTGTGGCAGCTCATGGTTCAGGCGCGATGACGCGGTGGGCACGGCGGGAGCAGCGGGAGAGGAGGGCATGAAGGGGGCGGAGGGCGCGGCGGCCACGGCAATCTCGTCCTCAGCCCAGGGCGAAGTCATCTTACTAGATGCGGAGCTATTGGAGACATTCCAGATGACGCGTTGCTCGTACTTGGAGGACTATAGTGAGACGGGAATTGTTGGGGGGGGCGGGTTGCGAGGGAATTGTTGGGATTCGAATATTGTCCCTTTCGGCTACAGCCACAATACCGGTGTGAATGGTCCTGGGGAGTTCAAAATTATCGTCCAACTCTTCCCCTAACTTCACAGGACGGCAAGCCGCCAGGTCTCATGTAAAAAGCCAATCCCTAGGCTCCTGCGACTGATTTCCTTCCAAGTCGTCAACTTGTGAGACTTGAATCTGCGACCCCCTGCAAAGCCAACCAGCTTTAACTGGAAATTTCTGGGCACAGAGCCGGGAATGTGACAAGGGCAAGGTGTGCCAGATGGTGTGGCGGCAGTCGCGGCAAGTGGAAGGAAGACGGGGTCAAACTCGTTCAAGGACGTGACGGTCAAGGCGCAAGGCTCGGCAAGGTCGGGCGCTACGACAAACAGACATCATGGATGGAGGCGCTACCGGCATGGGCGTCATCAAGATCGGAAAGTTGACGGAGACGAACCTCCATGAGTGGCGTCAGCGCATCAAGATGATTCTAGCGCTGCGCGAGCTTGACTACATGCTTGATGAAGACAGCAAGCCGACGGACGTGGAGGACTGCGATTTGGCTTCATGGAAGCGTCGAGACACGAAGGTGGGCGCCATCATCGGGCTCACCCTTTGATATGAGCAGCTCGAGCAAGTTTCGGACTGCAAGACGACGGCGGAAATGTCGTCGACGCTCCAAGGTGTCTTCCAGCGCAAGAGTTTGATGAACAAGATGAAGGCGCGAACCGAGCTCTACACCGTCGCAATGAACGTCGGCGAAGGCATGCTGGGTTACATCAACCGCGTGCACAACCTCGGTGAGAACCTCAAGGCAATGGGCGGTGAGGTGACGGAGATAGATGTCGCCATGGGCATTTTTCAACGGCCTGACGTCAAAGTACGAGAACCTGCTGGTGGCCCTGGACGCCAAAGGCGAGAGCGAGCTGAGCCTCGAATTTGTCAAGAGCCGCTTGATTCAGGAGGAGCGGCGTCAGGCGGACACGTCACCAGCGACCAAGCACATTGGCGACATGGCACTCGTCGGCGCCAATTATCGAGGTCAAGGCCGCCGTGGTGACTGCTCCAAGATCGAGTGCTACTACTGCTCTAAATTCGGGCACATCTCTCGCGACTGCCCAGTTCTCAAGGCCAAGAGGCATAGCAAGGACAAGGTGGCCGCTATTGCGGCTGAAGACGGTAGAGACAGCGACGACGCCATCTGTCTTGTTGACAATGCGGCTGACAACGATGACTTCTCCAAGTCGTCGCTTGTCGACTCTGCGGCGTCTGCACACATGTGCTGGATGCGCGCATGCTTCGACGACTACGAGACAACCACGGGACGGAGCGTCACGATGGGTGACAAGGGGTCCGTAGCCACTGCGGGCGTCGGAATTGTCGTACGCAGCGTCATCGTTCACGGGAAGACGCGCAAGATCAAGTTGGATAAGGTACTCCATGTTCCTACTATGAGCTTCAACCTCATGTCGGTCAGTTTGATGGAGGAACGCGATGCGGAAGTGACATTCAAGGGTGGGAAGGCCATCATCAAGATTGGCCATAAGGTCGCTGCGTGCGGCACGCGGAAATGTGGGCTCTACCATCTGAACGCGGCACCCATGTCGGATGCTGCTGCAGCGGCCTCTCTGTAGCTATGGCATGAGCGTCTTGGCCACGTGAACGTGGCCAGCGTCAAGAGGATGACAAAAGAACTGTTAGGGCGCTTCTCGGGCGCTGTTAACGCCCCGCGCCCCTCGACTCCAAGGCGCAGATAGGGCGCGCATAGAGCATGGATAATTCCACTATTCAAGTTCATGATTGCCTGGTGCCCAGCACGGCGTCAGCAGTCGACCATGGTCGCCATGTCCCTACGGACACTGACATGATTGCCATGTTCGTACGGTTCAAGCAAGGGTCTGGTGCTGCCTCTGCACTCAACGCAGCTCCGGGTGATGGAGATGGTAGTAGAACGCGTTGTTGAGGGGCCACAGCCTCTGCAGGTGATCCGACGGGGGATGGCGGTGCCCACCGCTACCGTCGCGTCTCGCAGCGCAAGGCCGTGGGGCTGCGTGACGTATTTGACTTGGTTTGGTACCTTACGGCAGCAGAGCGCCTGTAGGGTGAAGGGTGATGTTGTAGACGTGGCGGTGGTTGGGCTTGATTGTGCAGTAAACAAAGACTGACGGGGACTCGACAGTAGCGACCCCAACTGCGATCATTAAATAGACAATTGGATCAACTGGCGGCTGCTATTACAGAAGAATCACGAAAGCATAGGGTGCTACCTTTAGTGAGTGTGTGTTTATGGGTGCTACTTGAGGCGTGTTGGGGGCGTCGTTAGCCTTCGGAAGGGCGTTGTTAGGGCGCCACTAGGGCGCGGTTACGCCGCACGCCCCTCACCTAGCGGCGCTACTGCGAATTCTACTCACAAGCACCGTTTGCTTTGTTGTGCTCCTTGCTTCTTTTTTCAATGAACTTTTGGCTACAACAAGTCCTGGCGGTACAATACGGCCCCGAAGAACGCCTGGGGTTGGCCAGAAACGTAGCACCCTTCCTAGGCCATTAGCGTAGCACCCTCACTGGAACGTGCAGTTTGGATTTGTGATTTGACAAGCGCGACAGTCTTGCTGCTGCGTGCTTATATTTTTCGGGAATGGATTGAATGACCAAGAAATACGCATTTTATGCTCTGGAAGCGCACACGCACCAGCGATTCGCGATCGCACCCTCTCTCTCCACAGCCCCCCCCCCCCCCCCCGCCCCCTCACCCCTCCCCA
>Ga0115029_1002333_pt1 | contig 11411 bp, 10 predicted proteins | sample SidtaG_3_FD_87297 | JGI IMG/M metagenome (GOLD analysis project Ga0115029, IMG submission 87297) | Marine algal microbial communities from Sidmouth, United Kingdom - Sidmouth_Asex1 metaG | ecosystem: Host-associated > Algae > Red algae > Unclassified | place: Sidmouth, United Kingdom | collected...
GTTCCGTTTTCTTGGCCCATTAAGGTGTATTCCTTAGCGGTAGATGTATCGGTCCAGCCCCAACTATCGTTGCCCGATTGCGCATCAAAAGTCTGTAACGATATTTGGCCTAGCAGGTCATAACCATTACAGGGGTAAATACCCGCCATACCGTTTTCACAGGGCGTAAGACCAGATACCGGCGGCACGATTTCGTCATCCGTAACATCGATGACATCGACTTTTGGCGTGTTATCGTCGTTTTTACATCCTAACAGACATACCGACACGAACAAAAAAAGAATGCACTTTTTCATAACCTATCTTTTTGCGTAAAGATACCACTAATACCGTACCAAACTATACCTGAAACCCAGTATTTATTGCATCCCTACTGGCTTCCTTAAACTTATCATATCGATCTATCGGGTGTCTTTACAACGATCGGGCAATCGGGAGTTTTCTTTTTTGTGTGGCGGAAGAAGAATCTGGCTGTATTGGTCTGGAGAAGGTGTACGACAAATTTCCGTGGAACTTTTGATGAGTCATACTGCCCCTGAAAGTCCCCTCCCTAACCCTCCCCGGAAGGGAGGGAACCCTATTCGAAAAGTATTAAATATTCATTTTATTCGATGTATCGGCTCCCCCTGCCCTTGGAGTGGTTTTGGGGGGAGGACTGGAAGGGTAAATTTTAAAAACAGCAATTTGTCTAACCCTACTAGCGACCGTTTTGAAATCAATTATTCAGGTTAAATTACCTTAAACCAAATAATTCAATTAAATTGTACTTCGTTTTAAAATCGCTTCATTCCTAAAATTCAATGAAACATGTCTAAGAAAAAAATCCCGCTAAAAAATACATCAAGAAGAAAATTTATGCGCAATACGGGGCTGGCCGCCACAGGATTCATGATTGTGCCAAGGCATGTATTGGGAGGCCCCGGCTTTGTTGCCCCAAGCGATAAACTCAATATTGCCGGTATCGGTGCAGGGGGCAAGGGGAAAAGCGACATTAGCTCGTTCGCCGAAAGCCCCAATGTAAATATTGTAGGGCTATGCGATGTTGATGACAGACAGGCAGTAGAATCTCGTGAAGCTTTCCCGAAGGCGAACTACTATCACGATTTTCGAAAAATGCTCGATAAAGAAAAGGACAATATCGATGCCGTTTCCGTTTCTACGCCCGACCACAATCACGCCGTTGCAGCATACCAAGCTATGCAAATGGGCAAGCATGTATACGTACAGAAACCTTTGACCCACGATATTTGGGAGGCCAGAATGCTTACCGAAGCCGCAAAAGAATTCAAAGTTGTTACCCAAATGGGCAACCAAGGCGGTTCGGGCGACGGGGTGCGAAAAATGAAAGAGATTTATGATACCGGAATTATAGGTGACGTACATACCGTTAAATGTTGGACCAACCGTGCCATATGGCCGCAAGCTTTGGAGACTCCGGCGAAAAAAGATAAAATGCCAAAAGGTCTAAATTGGGACCTTTGGTTGGGCACTGCGGCAACGCGTGATTATAACGACGCCTACCTACCATTCGATTGGAGGGGCTGGTCAGATTTCGGTACCGGAGCGCTTGGCGATATGGCTTGTCATATTATGGACCCTGTGTACCGGATTCTTCCGATTCTTTACCCGACTACCGTAGAATGTAGCATTTCAGACGCTTTTAAAGGAAAATTCGAAACCGCCAACTACCCGGAAAGCTTCCCGAATTCTAGTAAAATTCATTTGAGTTACCCAAGAACCGATGGCAAAGGCAATATTAAGGTCACTTGGATGGATGGCGGCCTTTTACCGGAAAGACCCGATGAAATGGGAGACGATGAGGCCTTAGGAAACTGGGACGGCGGCGTTCTTTTTATTGGTACAAAAGGGAAATTATTGGCCGATTGTTATGGCGCTAACCCGAGACTGCTTCCGCTGAGCTTAAATGAACAATTTGAGGTCGAGGAGACCATTGCGCGAGTGCCGGAAGGTCATTATCTACAATGGGTGAATGCCTGTATGGCGGGTTACGGAAATGCCGAAACCAGTTCGTCTTTCGATTATGCCGGTCCGTTTACCGAGAGTATTCTCATCGGAAACCTTGCGCTCAAGGCCTACTTTGAAGTAGACCCGAAGGCCGAAAACAAAGGTTTCTGGAGCGGTGGTTCGCAATACCATGGCAGAAAGCGTCTACAATGGGATGCCGCGAACATGAAAATCACGAATTTCGAACCTGCCAATAAATACGTAAAACGTAACTATAGCGATGGATATACGCTAGGATAATATTTTGATTTTTGGAATGTATAATTAAAACTGGAGTTTAGGCTTCAGTTTTTTTGTTCTATGTTACACGGAATATCATATGTTTTTCTCTGTGAACCTCTTTTTGCTCTGTGCAACTCTGTGTAATAGCTATATCGCGGAGTTTCACGGAGAATTCACAGTGCTACACAGAGATAAAACCGATAAATACTACCAGCTATGGAAGAAATCGAGTCTGTTTTTTTTATGCGCTGACGGCCTATTTTGAAATCCTTACCCCTATTTTTGCCAAATGCTAGAAGATAAAAATCAAGAACGCACCCCTTTAGAGAAATTGGGGGAGTTCGGACTCATAGACCACTTGACCAAAAATTTCGCCATCACCCATAAATCGACTGTAAAAGGAATTGGCGACGATGCCGCTGTACTTGAGTTTACCGATAAAAAAATAGTCGTTACAACAGACCTTTTGGTCGAGGGCGTTCACTTCGACCTCAGCTATATGCCCTTAAAGCATTTGGGGTATAAATCTGTAATGGTCAATCTTTCAGATGTTTATGCCATGAACGCCTCGGCAACGCAAATTACGGTTTCAATTGCCGTATCGAACCGTTTTCCTTTAGAGGCTTTAGAAGAACTCTATGCAGGTATTTCCCTGGCCACAAAAATTTTTAACGTAGACCTTATCGGGGGTGATACGACCTCATCCAATTCAGGCATGTTAATCAGCATCACTGCTATTGGGGAAGCAAATGAAGAAAAGGTTACGTATCGCAGCGGCGCAAAACCCAACGACCTTTTAGTGGTCAGCGGTGATTTAGGAGCTGCCTATATGGGCCTTCAAGTACTAGAACGCGAAAAAGAAGTTTTTAAGGTAGACCCAAACAATCAGCCAGATCTTTCGCCTTACTCCTACATCGTTGAGCGCCAATTGAAACCGGAAGCCCGCAAAGATATCGTTGATCTCTTAAAAAAACTAGAAGTGCAACCTACGGCCATGATCGATATCAGCGACGGACTTTCATCAGAAATTCTACACCTTTGTAAGAGCAGCAATGTAGGCTGTAATCTGTTCGAAAAAAAGATTCCTTTAGACCCAACAGTCATCGCAGCATGCGAAGAATTTAATATGGACAGCACTATGGTCGCCCTCAGCGGTGGCGAGGAATACGAACTGTTGTTTACCATAGCTCAAAATGATTTCGACAAAATTAAGGGCAACCCCAGCCTGACCGTAATCGGTCATATCACGGAGGCGAACGAAGGGGCGCATCTGATTTCGAGAGCCAATACGAAAATTCCGTTGACGGCACAGGGGTGGAGTTCGTTTGACTCTTCAGATAAAGGCTTCTCCTAAAATGAAAATCTTCAAGCGCATCCTTAAGCTTACCGGAACAGTTTTATTGATGTTTTTCTTCATCCTTAGTTTTTACACCTGCGCATCAGTACCCAAGGTATCTAAAGAGACCACTGAGATAATCGAGCAGGTCATGAAAGAACCCATACCTGAAATGATTAACGGCGAAACAGGCTTTGCAATTTCAAACGGCTGGAAGGTCTGGTACGAAAGCATTTCCCCAAAAGATTCCGTAAAGGGTACGGTACTTTTGGTAATGGGTGCCGCAAACGATGCCCTAGCTTGGCCCCAACGTTTTATTTCTGGGTTTACCGATGCCGGTTATCACGTAATACGCTACGACCATCGGGGTACAGGGCTAACCGAAAAACAAAAGGGAGCCAATCGAAAAAAATCATATTTCTTAAACGACATGGCCGAAGATCCGATTGCTATTCTCGATGTGTTGGCTATTGAAAAAGCGCATTTTGTAGGGGCTTCCATGGGCGGGATGATTTCGCAGATCGCTGCTATCGAACACCCAAATCGTTTGGCGAGCCTTACTTCGATTATGTCTTCGGCAAATCTTTTTGATACCTTGTTGCCTTCTCCATCCCCAGAAGTTCTTCCGAAAATGATAAGCGCGGTTATCAAACATGATGTTTTTGGCGGAAAAAAGAGCCAGATCAAACTTCAGGTCGTTCAAAAGAAAATATTAATGGGCGATGCTACAGGAGAGATCGATGTCAAGCCCTTAGCCGAAGCTGCTCTTTACAACATCGAAAAACGTGATGGTTTTCACTTCATCTCGGGCAGGAAACATCAAAAGGCCATTGAAACTTCGGAATCTAGATACGAGGCTTTATCTAAATTAAATATGCCCGTTTTAATCTTACATGGCAAGCAAGATCCCGTAATACCCATTGCACATGGCAAGAAAATGGCCGTAATTATTCCTAATGCGGATAGCCTTTGGTTAGACAATATGGGTCATGACCTGCCGGATGCTTTGATTGAAACACTTTGTGATAAAATCGTCGGCAATTTCAAAAGGGTTTCCGAGTTGGACTAAATTACCGCTTGCTCTGGTTAGTCCTTATAAAGATTAACACCTAAAAAATCTGTATTTTATACTTTTATCGCCAGAAGCGAATAGATATGGATTTTTGGGAAGCTTTTTTGCTGTTTTTTTCCTTTCAGGCACTTTTTATGGCAGTGGCTTTCCTTGTCCGAAAAAAAGGAGATAGGGTTGCCCATCGTATTTTTTCAATTTTCCTTTTTCTATTTGCGTACCATATCTTTTTCGACGTACTATTCTGGTCTAGGTTCGATAAGATGCTATTGGTCGATTTAAGTATGACCTTGATATTGCCCTTGAGCCTTTACGGGCCTTTGTTCTATTTCTATATTAAACGAACCGTAACCTCAAAACCTATTAGTGCTCTTCAAGCCATACATTTAGTACCGTTTTTGATACTCTTGGGGGCACGGATCGAATTTTATCTTCTGCCCCAAGACTTAAAATTGAACGCGATTCTGCAAAAGGAAGTTGCTGAATACGTTTACTTTTTTCCGAGGGAAAGCATCATTTTAAGTTTTTCATTATTGATTTATGTGGTTGTGGCTTACGTACGCTTCGTGAAAAAGTATCAAACCGATGCTGAGCTGAAAATCTGGCTAAGGGCAGTTTGTATCGCATTTATGATCTTTGCGCTTTTTTGTGCTGCTTTTTTCGTAAGTATCGCCTTATCATCATCATCTCAGATACAAGAATACTACCTCATCTTAGTTATGGCATTCTTTATCGCGTTGGTGAGCTATTTCGTAATTATCCAGTCCGAAATTTTCAATGGAAGGCCGATTACAGAAATGATACCCTTCGTGAAATATGAGAAGACGGGGCTCACCGAAAACTTTTCTATAGAGCTAAAGGAAAAACTTCAAAACATCATGGAAAATGAAAAACCTTATCTCGACCCCGAGATTCGACTTGATACGATTGCCGAGTTAATGGATGTTTCTCGCCACCATGCATCGCAAGTCATCAACGAGCATTTTTCGACCCATTTCTTCGATTTTATCAACCAATACCGAATTCAAGAAGCAGAGCGTTTACTTTCCATTGAAAAATCAAAGCAGTCGATAAAGAACATCGCCTACTCCTCAGGCTTTAACAACCGGATATCCTTTTACAAGGCCTTTAAAAAAATGGTCGGTACGACGCCTACCGAATATCGAAAAGATTGCCTTACCCCTTGATTAAAGGTCAATACCATAAATAGGTAAAAGTTTATAAGTGTTAACGAGTAGTGGAGCATCTTTTTCTTCCTTTACAATATCCATTTTTCAATACTTGGCAATGAAAATATTCAATAACATTCTCTTGACCGTATTGGTCATATTGAGCTTGGCTACGGGGGTAACAAAATTAATCCAAATGCCGGAGGAAATGGAAATTTTTAAAAATACCGGATATTCGGATACCTTCATTTTAATTTTCGGGGCATTTCAAGTTATGGGAGGTATTCTATTGGTTACACCAAAAACTAGAAAAATTGCAGCCCTAGGCATGGCGCTGACCTTTGGTATGGCAACAGCGGTTCTTTTTCAGAATGCGATGACCCAATTTGGAATGTTCTCATTTTTGTTTATCGCCTTGGCACTATATCAAATCAAACCGATAACATCTAAAAAATGACATTTCAAAAATCAAAAAACCCCGAGGTCAATACATATCTGTTGACCATACCCGAAAACATCAGGCTTTTGTTCCAGAAGGTCCGAATGTGCATTCTTGAAACGGAACCCGATTTGGAAGAGGCCATAAAATGGAAGAACTGTCTTACTTATCTTTCCGGAAAGGAAAACCTGATCCAGACCGTTTTGGGAAAAGAAAAAGTGAGTTTGATTTTTCACAATGGGGCAAAATTGAAAAATCATGGCAATCTGCTAGAGGGTGATGGTGCCAAAGTACGAACCGTTCGAATTACTTCCTTAGATTTTGAGGTAAAAGCACTAAAGAAATTGGTCGAAGAATCAGTTACTATGGGTTAACTGTGCTAAATACTCGCATATGGGGAAAAGAAAAAAAATGAACTCTTTAAACAACAATTATTTATCCATTCTGATTCTTTTGGGGGCATTCCTATTCCTTCAGCGAACGAATGCCCAGAAAAACGAATACGCCTATTCGGTTTCCGATACGCTTCCTTTCGGTAAATTGAATCCAGAAGCATCTAAAGAACTGCAAGATTATGCCAAGCTGATAGGTGTCTGCGACTGCAAATCTACAACTAGAAAAAAAGATAAAACTTGGGCAGAACCAATAGCTATGCAATGGACGTTCAAATACATTATGAACGGTACGGCGGTTCAGGACGAAACCTTGAAATCGGACGGTACACATTCGGGAAGCATACGCCAGTTCAATACCGATAGTCTACAATGGTTCGTGCATTATTATTCAACTAAAAATACCGTACCTATTCTAAGTACATGGCAAGGGGGAAGAAAAGATGATGAAATAATCCTTTACAAATCGCAAAAGGCTCCTAACGGCACGGAAGGCTTTTACAAAATACGGTTTTATGATATTTCGGAAAACGGTTTCAATTGGTTGGGCGCCTGGACAACAAAGGAAGAAAGTTTTGTTTACGAAACTTGGAAAATTGAGTGTATAAAAAGAAGTGGTTCCTAAACGTTTAAACAAAAAAATTCCCGAAAAAGAGCAGACCTAACTTTACTGTTGTGGGGCAAACGACAGTGGAGAACTAGGAAGCTTCTAAATTTTCGGGAATAACTTTAAAAATTCCAATACCGATTATGGCTTAGAATTTTTGGTGCCAAAGCATAGTTTACCCTGAATCAATTTCAGAGCAGGGCTGAATCAAGTTCAGCGTTAGGCGGCATGTTCTGCTGCCCTATGTCTTTTCTGAAAAATATTTTCCAATGTTTTATTGATATCCTGCAATTCAGGGGTCAGGGTCGACAGGTTGCCGCTGACATCTGTGGTTACTTCTTTTTTGCAGTGTATGCATTTGTACTCTTTAATGTGGAGGGTCACTTTTTTTGACACCGAGTAGTGGTGTCCGAACAGGTTACAAAAAAATCTTTTCATGATGGTAGGTTTAAAACGCATTTTCGGTCTTTGGGAAACCGCTTTTGCATAATCAAAATTTGGGTCTAATAATAAAAGTGGTTTGAGACACTTTCAACCTTTAACGCACATCTAACTTTTTTTATTGGATAAACTTCTTCCATATGCCCATTTTTTCGATGAATTACATTTTTTTCGATGAATGGTCACCCTCCGAGGATGGTCTTACCGTTTGTTATCAAGTGATTTTAGGGTATCTTTCGACCAACTCCGTTCGATTTGATATTCTCGAATATTCAAGAAATACTTCTTATCGATCCGGATGAAACGGCCTATTATTTAACAGAATCGGTACAATAAATAAGATATTATGTGTAATGTGATTAATGCATAAACCTTTTAAAGCCGAAAATTATATTTCCCTAGCCCTAAAGGGTAATAATTTTCTGGATTAAGATGTTTTTTAGGATTTTCCCTCCCTTTAGGGCTTGTGGAAAAGAAAAATCCGGCAGCTTTGGCTTATCCATTATTCACGTTCTATTTGACAAGAGCAATAAATTTTATAGCATGTTCGCACGCGAAACGAAAGAAACCCTTGTTACGGCATTTGCCCTCTTTTCACTATTTTTCGGTGCCGGCAATTTAATCTTACCGCCACTACTTGGGCTGCGTTCCGGAGAACTTTGGTGGTTGGTCACTCTGGGGTTTTGTCTATCTGCGGTTCTAATTCCCGTTTTAGGTATTCTCGCGCACGCCAAATTACAGGGTACTATTTTTGACTTCGGAAAAAAGGTTTCGCCAACTTTTAGTTTGGTGTACTCTTTTCTTATATATGCGATTTCGATTAGTCTGCCCTCGCCGCGTACGGCATCTGTAACGCATGAGATGGCAATACAGCCTTTTTTCGATGCGCCTTCGTGGTTGACCAGTGTCGTTTACTTTGTGTTGGTTTTCGTTTTCGTAATCAACCGCTCAAAGATTTTGAATATTTTGGGGAAGTTACTGACCCCTGCCATCATTCTAATTCTACTACTTATTATAGGTACGACCCTGTTTTCTTTTGAATTTATTTTCGGCGATACCGTTTTTGCAAGCCCTTTTTCAGATGGTATTCTTGATGGCTACCAGACCTTTGATGCCATCGGGGCGGTCGTAGTCGGTGGAGTTATCATTATTTCTGTCAATTTAAAAAAGAAGGATGCACCTTACGAAGAAAAGAAAAGTTTGATCCGCCGCGCCGGATGGTTGGCAGGTCTCGCCCTCTTGCTTATCTATGCCGGACTCATATTCTCCGGAGCTTTGATGCATGGGGAATTCGATACTGATATTTCTAGAACAGCACTTTTAACGGGTATCAGTATACAAACCTTGGGCAATTCCGCCAACCTATTTCTAAGTATTCTGGTCAGCCTCGCCTGTTTTACCACTGCAGTCGGTATCGTTACCGGAACAGCTGATTTTATAAAACACCGCTATAAGGACTCAAAAAATGCCTATTTAGCAACTGCCATCTTAGGTTGCGTTTTAGGCGTCGTCATGGGGCAGTTCGACGTAGACTATATTATTGCGGTTGCCCTGCCCGCCCTTATGTTTATCTACCCGATTACAATCGTTTTGATTTTACTCAACGTGGTACCGGAGCGGTTTGCTTCGGCCAAAGTCTTTAAGGCCGTGGTCATTGCCACTATTCTTTTTAGTATTCCTGATTTTTTGGGGAGTGTTGGTTTGGGGGAGGCGATGGGTTCGCTGCAATCCTATATTCCGTTGAGTCGGTTTAGTATGGGGTGGGTGTTGCCGGCTTTGGTGATTTTTATTGTAAGTAACGTTTTGCCAAGAAAGTAGCATTAGTTTTTGCGCTCGAAAAATAGAAAATAATTACTACTGCACTTATAAATTCTGATAAAATTACTACCCTACTAATGAAAAAATTATCTTTTGACACTGGTATATATCCTTTCTAAATTCGATTTATTATCAATTTAATTTATTAATTTTCTTAAGACAAGAATCAAGTTTTTCCTGTATTGTAGTAATGTGCACGTGATTAGATGGCACGAATTTCTGCATCATAAAAAGGGCCTTTTCCAAATATTCGATTGCCTTATCGGGTTCACCTTTAGCTTCGTAAGTTAAACCTATTGAGCTTTTTTCAATAGCAATATCAATATGTTCAGTTCCATAGAGCTTTTCATTAAGAACTAAGGCTTTTTCCAAATAAGTGATAGCCCTGTCGTATTGACCATTTTCACGGTAACATATCCCAATGTTGTGATAATTTGAAATAATTTCAGAATGCTCCTCACCGTAAAAAAATTTATTGATGGCAAGTGCTTTTTCGAAATAAGAGATGGCCTTGTCGTATTCACATTTACCATGGTAAGCTGAACCCATATTGTTGTATTTAAGGGCAATATCAGAATTCTCCTCAACATAAAATTTTTTATCAATTTCAAGAGCCTTTTCATAATAATTGATAGCCTTTTGGTATTGGCCCTTGCTATAATGTGCTAAACCGATGTTGTTGTATTCGATTGCTATATCTGAATGTTCCTCACCACGGAATTTTTTACGATTAGTTAGAGCTTTTTCGTAATAATCAAGGGCCTTGTCGTATTCGCCCTTACTGTAATGTGCTAAGCCTATGTTGTTATAAATTGTGGCAATAGAATCATGTTTCTCGCTGTAGTACTTTTTATAGATGGAAAGGGCTTTTTCGTAATAATCGATGGCCTTTTGGTATTCGCCCTTGCTGTTGTATGCCGAACCAATATTATGGTATTTAGCCTCAATTTTAGTGTGCCCCATTTTATGGAATTTTTCATTAATAGCTAAGGCCTTTTCATAATAATCGGTCGCTTGGTCGTATTCACCCTTGCTCTGATATGATGAACCTATATTGAAATAATGTATTGCGCTATCAGGGAATTCCTCTTCATATAACTTCCCATCGATAGCTAAAGCCCTTTGATAACAACTGATTGCCTTATCATGATCGCCTTTGCCATCATATGCCAAACCGATGTTGGTATATCTAATAGCAATATCAGGATGTTCCTCGATATGAATTTTTTCGTCAATAGATAGGGCATTGCTGAAATAATCGATAGCCTTATCGTATTTACCTTTGCGATAGTAAACTGAACCAATGTTATTATATCTATTGGCAATATTAGGATGTTCCTCATTGCGAAATTTCTTATCGATGGCCAGCGCCTTTTCGTAATAAATGATGGCCTTGTCATATTCGCCTTTGTTATTAAATGCTGAACCGATATTATTATACTTCGTGGCAATAGTAGGATTTTCCATTCCATGTAATTTCTCATCTATTTCGATGGCCTTTTCGAAATAATCAATGGCCTTGTCATGTTCGCCTTTGCCATCATATGCCAAACCGATGTTGCTATATCCATTAGCAATAGTAGGATGTTCCCCTCCATGTAATTTCTCATCGATAGCTAAAACCTTTTCAAAATAATCGATAGCCTTGCTATATTCATTTTTATTAAGTAAAGCACTACCAAGTCCGTGGTACAAGAATGATAAATTATGTTGATCTGAGTCGCCAACGTTGTCCAATACCTTTAATCCCATTCTAAAGGTTTTAATTGCTTTAGAGGTCAGTATTTAAATACCTAACTTAGTATTCAATAAAAATAGGGTTTATATGGATATTTTCAAGGGTCAAAACCTTTTAGAGTTCTCCGATCGGTTCAATACGGATAGGGATTGCAA
>Ga0115029_1002337_pt1 | contig 11391 bp, 5 predicted proteins | sample SidtaG_3_FD_87297 | JGI IMG/M metagenome (GOLD analysis project Ga0115029, IMG submission 87297) | Marine algal microbial communities from Sidmouth, United Kingdom - Sidmouth_Asex1 metaG | ecosystem: Host-associated > Algae > Red algae > Unclassified | place: Sidmouth, United Kingdom | collected...
AAAAATTTGATCTTGATCCGGGATTGGTATTGCCCGTATTGCAAGAAGAGGTAAAAATGGCTGCTGCACGTCCTGCGGATGTGAGTCTGGATAATGGGAAGGCTGTGGAAATGGGGTTTAAGCCAAAAACGGCGGATGTGGTGTTGGGGGAGTTGGCGACTGGGTAGCGTGTTCAATCTACCCTGCAATCATGAAAAATTTCTTCTTGCACTTTTCAAATAATTTAGTGTTTTTTTTTGATCACTTGTTTATGTAGTTTAGACATACCGTTTTTTTTATTCTTTCGTTACATTTTTTGGCGGCAAAAAAGTAACCTAGGCTTCTAGCCTATACAAGACCAAAAACCCGCCGTCCCTGCCTGCCGGCAGGCAGGTGAAGTCGATTTAACACACAGTTCAACTGCTCTGCACATAGTAAAACCCATCCATTCTGCTATTAATAACTCCCAAAATATCTTCGTAAAAACCACTCTAGCGTCAACAAACCCAACAAAATAAAACATAACCATTTTAAATTAATAACAGATCTTGTTTTCGATGTCTCGTAGATGATGGGCTTGATGGTTCCTTTATCTTTGATCCGTTGTGGAAGGGCAGCTAATTGATCAGCGTATAATAATTCTCCGCCGTACTTTTCACTTAATAAACGAAGCAAGCCATGATTAGCGGTGGTTTCATAGACTTCGAGTTGTACCGGGCGGATACTAAACTGTCCATTGTGGGTTAGTTCCTGACCATTACTCATCACGGCAGCTCGATACCGATACTCTCCAGTTGGTAAAATACCTGCATTAAGCGTATATGCGTTACCTTTTTTAGAGAAAGTAAAATCAAAATTATTTCCGTCACTATTGGTAATGACCATTGTTGCATCAGGGTCATTGATTCGTTCATAATTATTGTTATATAATTCAGCATCAAAATAAACGGACTCATTTTCATTAAAAATATTCTTACTCACATCTACACGAAACTTTCGTTTGTCTTCCTTCACACTCAGGTACTGAAATGCTTTGCCTAATAACTCATCAAATAGCTGGTGATTTTCATGTTGTAAATAATCAAACAATCGCCATTTCCAGATTCCTTCCGCTGCCAGTACGCCAGTTTTGATGCCATTTGCCTCTCCGTAAAGCAGCAATGGATATTTGGTATCTACTTTTCCAATTCGCTGGTAGAGCAATATTTCACTATTAGCATTATCACTAAATTCGCCAAAAGGTGCCATCAATGGAGCAAACTTTGGCAACTCATTGACCAACTGATCATCCAAGGTATAAGAACTAAAATTAGTAGCCATAATTGCCTGAACCTCATTACTTTGCTCGGTATTTCCACGGATAGTTAATAGTGACTGTGCAGCATTAAATAATGGCAAACTACTCTGCCGTCCTACGATAAAAAGATGCGGGATTTTTTTACTCTTAAGGGTTGATAAAACTGTTGCTGCGTCCTGCATTTTTCCGGGTAATTGGTGTAAAACCACAAAATCGTAACTCGCAATATTAAGAGATGGGTCAGTGATTAAACCAGTAGAGACTTGATAATTTTTATTTTTTGAAATACTTTGTTTAATAGCTGAAATATCAGGATGAGGGGTTTGAGCAAGTAGCAAAATTTTCTGTCGGGCATCCAATACATCAATAAATATATCTCTACTATTATTGGCGGTAGACACTTCCCCATTAACTTTATTTAGGGAAATTCGATATCGTTGTACGCCAGCATTATTTGCGTCAAGGGTAATTTCTTTAGTAGTAAAAAAGTCGTTTTTATTTATACTAATGGGAAAACGTTGAAGGCTATTGGTCTGACCTCCCGATACAGATGAAATAGTCAGGGTTGTATTTTCACCTACACAATTGATAGCAGATACATCCACTTGAATCGTAAATTTATCTCCAAGATAGGCAATTCGATTATTAAAAATTCGCTTAATAATTAAGTCTCTTTTTGCAATCGTATCTCCTAGTGCAATCGTATAAATGGGTGCTGCAATTTTAGTCCCAGCATAAATTGGATTACTCCCTTCATTATAAATTCCATCCGTCGCCATGATAACGGCACCTAAATTTTGATTACTATACAGGTCGTAAACGTTTGATAAGAGATCCGAAATATTACTGGCTTTGTCAGCAAAATCAAAATCAACACCTTCTCGCACTTTGCTACCAAAAGCATATTCCTTTACCTCATAATCTTGCCGTAATTCATCCCCAAGATTTTTAAAAGCAGTTTCATAACTAACTTTTTCTTCCGGAGACATTTCTGCCAAAATAGATTCGGAAGCATCCTGTGCCAGCACTACTACTGGCTTTTTGGTTTCTGTCAACAATGATTTTAATAAAGGAGCGAGTAGCAAGACAGCGATAGCAGCTACACTTAAAAAACGAAGCGTTCCTAATATCCATGAAAAACTATTATGCTTTTCAGGGAAAGATTTATTTTTAAAATATAAAATAACTGCAAACACCAGCCCCAGCAATAAACACAGAAAAAGGTACCATACTGGGTATTGAAAACTCAGATTATTCATTTAGATGATAATGTTGAAAACTTATAATAAAGTCTAAGTAGGATTACAAAAATAACCGATTTTATACTACCAAAATCCACTTACATTTGGCGAAAAGATACCATAAGTACGCATTTTTGGCATAACTTGTTTTAATTTCCTTAAAATGACTGCTTTGGCACTGAATATGCAGGGTTTATATCAAAACTTTTTAATATGAAATATTTCCTGCTATTCTTCCTATCTGTTGCTTTATTTTCGGCTAATGCCCAAGTTACTGGTGCCGTGAAAATGCCTAAAGTTGCAGAGCAGATCGCTTATTTATCTGACAAATATGAAGGTATTCGAGCGTATAAAAATGAAATGCTTCAAAAGCACCGTCCAGCATCCAGTGAGATTAAGGATATTGATGTGCGTTTAGTCGATCAATTGGCCGTAAATTATGCTGCGGCCCAAAAAATTATGGATACCCATGGTTTTCCAGGTAGTGACTTGGTAGGTATCGAGGCTACTCATAAGTTTTGGATGATGATTCAAAATTTTGATAAATATCCAGATTTTCAGTCCAAAGTACTCCGTCAGATGGATCGCGCTGTTACGGAAGGAAATGCCGAAAAAGTTGATTTTGCTTATTTATATGACCGCATTTGTATCAATGAAGGACGGCCACAGCATTATGGAACCCAGTATTTTTATGATGAAGATGAAAAAATTTATAAGCTACACCCCACAGATAATATTGAGCATACCAATGCCGAGCGTGCAAAAATGGGTCTTGGATCGGTAGAAACGTATATTGCTGAAACCAATAAAAATTATAAAGGAACCATTAAAAGAGCCGAAAGTAAATCTAAAATTTCACATCCATCAAACTTGTAAAAAAATAGTACAAGAATTCATTATTACAAGAATTTACCCACTAAATTCCAAACCTTAGCGTTATACTTATCGTTATGCAATAAGCCAATGAGCCGATTCGGTAAATAATTGGTAATTTGTATATGGATTTTTTCTACTGAAAGATAAAAAAGGATAACGATGAAAAAGCATTTTATAATTCTCTTCACGCTGATTTTTTTTAGCGTACCTGCTATGGCTGCCTATATTTTGCTACCGATGGATACGGAGCAGAAAGATCATCTCAAAGCTTATGGGATTACCTATTGGATTTTAGATAATGAAATCGAGGCCCATTGGTTGTTAAACTACAGAGGTGGAAGTTTTGCATTTCGTCATAACCTTGCTTTTGAAAAAGAATGTAAAATCCGAGGTGTCAGCTATCAGGTAATTCCAGATGCAAAATTCAATAAAATTTTATTAGACATCTCTAATCCGGAGGTGAATATGGATGCTATCAAATTAGAGGTAGCCCCAAAGATAGCGGTCTATACACCGGATGAAAATGCAAAAGGAGAAAAAATTCAACCCTGGGATGATGCCGTTACAATGGTATTGACTTATGCTGAAATTCCTTATGACGTTGTTTATGATACTGAAGTCTTAGACGATAAATTAGCCGAATACGACTGGCTACATTTACATCATGAAGATTTTACGGGACAGTATGGTCGATTTTACCGCTCTTTCCATACACAAGCCTGGTACAAGGATAATGTCAAAAAGATGGAGGAATTGGCTAAGTTAAATGGATTTAAAAAAGTATCTCAACTGAAGTTGGCTGTTGTAAAAAAGATTAAGGAATATGTATTGGGAGGAGGATTTATGTTTGCAATGTGCTCGGCTACCGATACCTATGATATTGCGCTAGCTGCGGAAGGATTAGATATTTGTGATGGAATCTACGATGGTGATCCTGCAGATCCACAGGCACAATCCAAACTTGATTTTTCGAAAACCTTTGCTTTTCAAAATTTTCAATTAGTTAAAAATCCATTGACCTACGAGTACTCGACTATTGATCACAGTATATCTCGCCGTGTGAGTCCGCAGGCAGATTATTTTACTTTGTTTGACTTTTCAGCAAAATGGGATCCCGTGCCAACCATGCTCACTCAATGTCATACACGCACCGTAAAAGGATTTATGGGGCAGACGACTGCTTATCTTAAAAATCAGGTAAAAGCAGATGTGCTCGTTTTAGGGGAAAATAAACCTGCCAATGAATATCGATATATTCACAATGCTTATGGTGAAGGTTTTTTCACGTTCTATGGTGGTCATGATCCAGAAGATTATAAGCATTTTGTAAAAGATCCTGAAACTGATCTAAGCCTACATCCCAATTCTCCGGGCTATCGATTAATTTTGAATAATGTTTTATTTCCAGCCGCAAAAAAGAAAAAGAGAAAAACATAGTATTGATTGTTGTTATTTCAACCAATTATTATGTTAAATTCTTGTGCTCCCTGAATTTTTATTGTTGAATTTTATTAAATTCTCAATCAAGTTGTTAATTTAGACGCTTATAAAAAGTTAATAACTTTTTATAAGCATTCAGTTTATTTTATTGACAACAACTGATGATCGTGTTACAAGGATCATCTACTATGAGAAAAACGATATGATCAACTGGCGGGAATATCCTTTCGTTCGCTTGTTGCTGCCCTTGATTGGTGGTATACTGCTTTCTTTTGGATTTAAGATAGCTATACCATTATGGATTTTTCCAGCTTTTTTTATAGTACTCCTTTTATTTACCTTACCAAAAGGAAGTTATCACTATCGTTTTAGTTACGGCCTTTTAGTTAGTAGCTTTCTGTTTCTTTTCGGATATCATTTTGCGCAACAATACGATCAGTCGCAGCGAGATAATTATTTCAATAATTTCACTGAAAACAAGTCTGCAATTATTGGTACTGTTCTTAATAAAGTAAAAACAGCGAAATCCTATCGGGTGGATTTACGGATAGAAGCAGTAGAGGGAAGCGATGAAAAAGTGGTGGGTAAATTGCTGACCTATATCGCACAGAGTGAACGTTCCGAATATTTGGCCTATGGCGATCAGATCAGGTTTTCTAATTATATCCAACCTATCGAAGGACCGAAGAATCCTGATGCTTTTGATTTAAAGAGTTATTATTTTACACAAAATTTTCATCATCAAACTTATCTGAAAGATGCGCAGTGGCAACTTATTGCACGAGAACAGGGTAATCCTATCATTGCTTTTGCTACTAGGGCCAGAGATCGACTGATAGATATATTGTCAGATCATCTCCCTACTAAAAATGAACTTGCGGTAGCTTCTGCGCTTATCCTTGGCAAGAAAGATTTATTGGAAGCAGATACTAAGGTTGCTTACGCAAATACCGGAGCTATGCATGTACTGGCCGTGTCGGGTTTGCATGTTGGATTGATTTACATCGGTCTTTCATTTTTATTGGGATTGATACCGATTCGATCTGCGATTTGGGTTTGGGTAAAGACCTGGTTGATGGTTGCGGGGGTATGGTTTTTTGCGATTTTAACAGGTGCTTCCCCTTCTGTATTGCGGGCGGCTACGATGTTTAGTTTTATCATCTTAGGAAGAGCGATGCGGCATCATCCTAATATTTATAACACATTAGCGGCTTCTGCATTTTTATTATTGTGTGTTAATCCATTTATGATTTTTTCAGTTGGATTTCAGTTGTCATATCTAGCGGTTACCGGCATTATTTATTTTCAAAATAAAATTTATGGACTAATTTATATTCCTAATCGGGTAGGAGATTATATATGGAAGTTGACGGCTGTAGCTATCGCTGCGCAACTGGTAACATTGCCGATCAGTTTATATTATTTTCATCAATTTCCTTCTTATTTTTGGTTGTCCGGATTGGTGGTTATTCCAGCAGCTATGTTAATTATGGGACTAGCGATTTTACTATTTGTGGTTACAGTTGTTTTACCCAAGATTGCGTTTTTCCCCGGACTACTATTATACGGAACCATTTATCTGACTAATGGATTAATTTTTCTTATCAGCGGTTTACCGGCTTCCATTATCGACGGGATTTGGCTGACACCGTGGACGCTATTAGTGCTTTACATTGCATTGGGTACAGCTATGCTAGCCATCAATACCAAGCAGTTTCAATGGGTAAAAGCAACAGCCGCTTTGTTATTAGTTTTTTCAATTAGTGTGGCTTTTCGAGGAGTCACTCAGCATGGACATAGTCATATCGTTCTGTATCATTCTGGAAATAAAAAAACGATGATCGACTGGATAGATCGGTCGCAGGCATGGTCTATAAGAGGAGAAGACATGGCGGAGAAAGATGAGGATTTTATTGCCAAAAATCATCGTTTATCTACTGGTATTCAATCGGTTACATCAATAAACCCTGATACTAATCTCAAAGATTATTGCTGGCAATACGATCAAGGATTGCTAGAATTTAAAAATATCAAAATACAAATAATAGATGGCCAGGAACTACCTCGTTATGCGGAAAAACTTGTTGTTGATTATATTTTATTGGAACAAAACACACCAGTAGCTCTAGATAGTCTTGGAAAATATTTCGATTTTAAAACACTTCTATTATCAGCCAATAATTCTTATAAACAAATTGAAAAATGGACTACGAAAGCTAAGAATCTCGGATATCCGATTGTAAATATGAAAACGAGTGGTGCTTACTTAATTGAGATTGAAGAATAATAGATAACAACTTGTTCGTAAAAATTTTTATCATGAAAAATCACCTCGACAATTACTTTTATTATACCAAACGCGAACGCAATGGCCTGTTGGTTTTATTAGCACTGATGTTGATTTTGTTGGTAACACCGTTTATTTATCGCAAGTTTGCACCAGTTAAAAATTATACTTTTCCTGAGATAAAAAGATTGAACAATACTTCTCCAGTGGCGTCAAAATCAGCTAAAGATAGTTCTCTAGATATCGTATCAGTCGTCAGTGACGATGCTACTTCAGTTGATCCCAATTTAGCTAATAAAGCAGACTTTTTTAAGTTGGGTCTCTCTGAAAAAGTAACGAAAACAATTTTAAACTATCGTCAGAAAGGAGGTCGATTTTTTAAGGTTGAAGATCTTAAAAAAATTTATGGATTATCACTTGCCGATTACAATCGAATAAAACCTTATTGTTTCATTACTAGAAAGGAAAAGCCAAATGCTGCTTTCGCGTCTTCTTCTGATGACAGTGAACCCGTTGCTGTTAAAGCAAATTTACCAGTGGCTGTGACCATCAATTTACCAACAGAAAAGTTTAATCCAAATACTATTACAAAAGAGGGATTAACTGCATTAGGTCTACCAGAAAAGGTTGCCGGTACGATGATAAATTTCCGTAAGTCAGGTGGAAAATTTTATAAACCAGCAGATTTATTACATGTATATGGAATGAAAGAAGCATGGTTGGAAAAACTAAGTCCATGGATTGAGATTCCAGCTACTAAGAAATTTGATCCCAAAAAATATGAAAAGAAAAATAGAAAAACTGAAAAGAAAACAAATCCCATTACGGACATCAATACTGCTAGCTATGAAGAATGGCAACAACTTTCAGGTATCGGCCCATACTATGCGGATAAGCTGATTATGTATCGCGAAAAATTAGGCGGTTTTCACTCTGTAGAACAAATCAAAGAAACCTATGGACTACCCGACTCAGTTAAGCAGTCTATTCTCCCAGCTTTGCGTCCATCCCCTATTTTTCGGCCACTCCATATTAATACGATGACGGCAAAAGAATTGGTAGCCCACCCTTATATCAAGTGGAAACAAGCAAATCTTATTGTCAATTACCGCACTCAGCATGGCCCATATCAATCACCAGCAGATATTAGCAAAATTTTAGCGTTAAAAGCAGATTTTATTACTCAAATCACACCCTATCTTTCAGTAGATACGACTAAAGAATCTGAAAATACGGGAACGAAGTAGTAAAAGACAACAGATTTTAAATTTAACAAATACGTCTACTAGATTCCCTACAATCTAGGGCATTCTCAGCGTAAAATATAATATTAAAAAAAAATACCAACCAAAAAATACCCTAAACAGGTATCTTGTAACTACCTTTTAACACCCTTACCTTTGTAGTACACGTTTAGACAATTCCCCCTTCCCTCAAAATTAATCCGGATTCAACTCCCTCCTCTTCCGGTATAATCATTTTATCAGAAGTACACACAACATGAAACAAGGAGCACTATCCTTTTTAACTGTGCTTCCTCCCACTTCACTACAGCTCGCGTTCTGCCTGTTGGGTATCCTTCTATGTAATACCAATTCTTCTCTTCACGCTCAAATGGCCATTCAATGGGAGAATACCATTGGAGGTAGTAATTTTGAAGATATTCGAACTTTATATCAAACAGCAGATGATGGTTTCATCTTTGGTGCTTCCACTTCCTCCAATATGAGTGGAGATATTTCTCAAGCTAATTATGGTTTTAGTGATTTCTGGATGGGGAAGTTAGATGCCAATGGAAATTTGTTATGGGAAAGAAATTATGGTGGTAATAATGTAGATCAATTACAAGCTATCAAGCCGACTGCTGATGGCGGATATATTTTGGGTGGCTGGTCGAAATCCATGATTGGTGGAGATAAATCAGAAGCCAATGTAAACCCTTTTAGTCTTGACTATTGGGTAATCAAATTGGATGCAAGTGGAAATAAGCAATGGGATCGTACTTTAGGCGGTACAGCGGACGAATTTTTCTGGGATTTGGAAGTAGCACATGACGGTGGATATATACTAGCCGGAAACTCTTTTTCAGGAATCAGTGGTACTCGAACAGAAGTCTCTTATGGTACTTCAGATTATTGGATTGTTAAATTGGATGCAAGCGGGAATTTACAATGGGAAAAAGCTTACGGTGGTGACGGGCAGGATTGGTGTTACGATGTACTAGCTACTTCTGATGGAAATTATTTAATCGCAGGGCATTCTGGTTCTGGAAATAACGGTAATAAAACCAGTCCTTCTCAGGGAAGTAATGATTATTGGGTATTAAAAATCGACCCATCTGGAAATATTATCTGGCAACAAACTTATGGTGGAAACGGTAATGATCAGTGCCTTGAAGTAGCAGAAGCTAACACGGGCGGATATTTATTCGGTGGTTTTTCTGACTCTGATGCAGGAGGACATAAAACAGAAGCTAATCTCGGTAACAATGATTACTGGGCTATTCGTACAGATAATCTAGGCAACATTTTATGGGACCGTACTTTAGGAGGTTCGGAAAAAGATCAGTTATATGCAGTTCAGCAAAATGATAAAAATACTTGGTTATTAGGTGGCCTTTCCGGCTCAGGAGCCAATGGCACTAGAACCATTCCATCACAAGGCGAACAAGATTATTATCTGGTTTTGATGAATGACGCAGGAACCGTTTATTATGACGATGCGTATGGTGCCGCCAACTCCGATGATTTATACACAACAGTTTTCACAAATGATAGCGGAATCGCGATGGCCGGAAATTCCAATTCAAACGCAAGCGGTGATAAGTCCGAAGATAACATGGGTCCTTCCTGGTCGAATGATGGTTGGTTTGTAAAATTAGAATGTGACTATGAACTCAATCTACGAGATACCGTAACCTGCACAGGAGAACCAGTTATGATAAATGCACTATCTTATTTGGGATGTTCCTATGAATGGGACGATGGCAGTTCCGCTTCTATCCGTGTGGTCAGTCCATCCGTCGAAACTACTTATAAAGTTACCGTTACCAATATTACAGGTTGTACAGCTACAGACAGCATCACAGTAGTACCACAACCTCACCCGATAGTAAATTTAGGAAACGATACCACACTTTGTGCTAATACTTCCATAACATTAGATGCCGAAAATTCTGGTGCTAACTACCTCTGGTCTGATAATTCAAACCTTTCGACACTGGAAGCAAGCACAAGTGGAAATTACAGCGTAACGATTACCAATAGTAATGGTTGTTCTACAACAGATAACATTCGCGTCACAGTCAATTCCATACTGATTGTAGATTTAGGAAATGACCAAACTGTTTGTAGTGACAATCAAGTAACCCTTGATGCAGGAAATTCCGGTGCTACTTATTTATGGAACACTGGAGATACCACTCAAAAACTTAATGCAGATACTACTCACACCTATTCAGTTACGGTAACAGATGGATTCGGTTGTACCGGTGAGGACGAAGTAGAAATTACCATCAATCCTGTTCCCACTGTTGAGATACAACAAGATACCACTATCTGTAACGGTTCTTCAACCAACTTGAGTTTTCAATTAACAGGTAATGGCCCATTCAATGTAATTTATAGTGACGGCAGTTCCTCTAATATGCTCAATAATATTGTTGATGATCATACCATAACTGTTTCTCCTGGTACAACGACTACCTACTCTATCATATCAGTAAGCGACAGTCATAACCCAGTTTGTACCAATACAGGTAATAGCGTAACCGTTACCGTACTACCTACCTATACGATGGATCAAAATGCAACCATCTGTGAAGGAGACAGCTTATCCATTAATGGTATTTTTCAAAAAATCAGTGGTATTTATACAGATTCTCTACTTACCTTTCAGGGCTGTGACAGTCTAATAAATATTGATTTATTTGTAGCTCCACTCCCCGTCACACAAATTCCATTAACAAGTTGTAATCCTGTTGACACCGGAGTAGTAACAACAATTTTCCCAAGCTTTTATAATTGTGATAGTACAGTTATTACAACGACTACGCTTTTACCAAGTGATACACTTTATACTAATTTAGAAAGTTGCAGTCCACTGGATACGGGACTGGTTGTTTATCAATTAACTAATCAATTCGGGTGTGACTCTGTCATATTTGAAACTACTTCACTTTTACCAAGCGATACACTTTATACTAATTTAGAAAGTTGTAGCCCACTGGATACGGGATTGGTTGTTTATCAATTATCAAATCAGTTCGGATG
>Ga0115029_1002339_pt1 | contig 11371 bp, 13 predicted proteins | sample SidtaG_3_FD_87297 | JGI IMG/M metagenome (GOLD analysis project Ga0115029, IMG submission 87297) | Marine algal microbial communities from Sidmouth, United Kingdom - Sidmouth_Asex1 metaG | ecosystem: Host-associated > Algae > Red algae > Unclassified | place: Sidmouth, United Kingdom | collected...
CAAGCGCTGCCAGATCCGGCGTGGCACGCAATTGAAGCCGCAACCAAAGAAATGGTCAAAAAAATAGAAGAAGTACACTACGAACTTGTTTTGCATTTTTCCTTCTCAAGTGCACTTGCTTGCGTGCTACGGATAACGAACAGCGTAACAGAGCGTTCCGGACCCCGATCTTATGCCAGGGAGATACAGTCTTTCTCCAATGCTGTCCACCCTCTATGGCGACCGTACGACCAGAAGGTAGCCCACATTTTTCGTGCAGAAGACGATGATCGGGAGCCACGATCGCCGTTGATTGTACCGTAGAGGCCGGTCGACCGCGTTCGTTGCTATCCCCGCCCTGGACAAGAACGGAAGCGACAAGAATGGAAAATGACAGTAACAGCTCTTACACGAGATAACGTAAGGGCTTATGTTAACAGCCCTAATGCATGTCGTAAAACACATCTATCCGAGTGACTCGCAAACAATGAGAGCCCCACAAGTGCTTCATTGGGCTTGGCCTGCAAAACGGCGCCGGTAGACGTAAAAAGAACACAAGCGTAGTTTGCATCTTGAGTGTCGGCGCCGCACCATGTAGACATACGCTGCCGCGTCTACTAGGAAATGGAGCGGGATGAAATGTAGAAGCCCAGGCAGCTTGCTGGCATCGGGCCATGTGGCTTGCACAGCCGCTTTGTGGGGCAGAAGGAAACGCAGTGGGGTAGGTCGGGACGAAAGTCGGTAGTGGGAGCGGCACGAAAAGTTGAGCCGCGAGGGGGCGACGCAGAACCGGGGGGGGGAGAGAGGAACAGGGGGCGAAGAATTATGGATTTTGCTGCCCATGGGGTCTACTGTGGCAAGCACGCTCTTCAGTACGCTCTTCCGAAAAATCGCGACATACGCACCATGACTCAGAGAGTCATTGAATTACGCTTACTGGTACGAACACGAGCTGGAAATGTCGATCAACGCCTCGCTACAGTCCGTCTTCGTCCATATCCCACCCTCCGGAAGAACAGGTGTCGTTGCCGTTTGCACAGTCGCTTTCAAATACTCATGTAGCCCGCTAGTCCGAACCCGCACTTACTGATTCACATGCGGAGTGTTGACAGTGAAGCAGTTGATCTGTCGTCTTGCAACACGCGCATCCGAATCCGCCATCTGACGCTCTTGTCTCAAAGCAGCAGGGAAAGAGATGCTGAGGCACTTCCAGATGGCCAGTGTACAAGTCTTTAAGCACCCAGAAAGTCCAGGACGTACGAGGGCTTGCTCATGGACACCCTGGACGACTTCCTGGCGGTATGAGGTCTCCATCGGAACGGATGTGGAACCGATTGCGATCCTCCTGCAATAGTAGGTCTCGATCTCGAGTCGACCTCAGTCCACAAGCAACGTCCAATTTACGAAACCGAGTGAGTTCCGTCCATATGCCAGTAGGCCAGCATCCGCACGGGATATGGATGAAGACTGGCTGAATTGGGTCACGCAGGGCTGCAACTCCCACTCAGTTTGTCAAAGTAGGAGGCATTACGCAACGCATAGGGAAAAGTGGTACGCTTGGGAAGCCCTGGTCTCAAGTAGAACAGTACCTCATATCTCACACTGTTCGGATCATATCCTGCGCCGGTGTTGAACAGGGATCAGCTGACAGCACACAAATGGATTATTAGTCTACTAATTTCACGTGCTGGTGGAAATTGTCGCCGCTGTGCAACCGTCTTCTTCTCTGTGTAGAGTGTGATGCATATGTGTATCCCTCTTGCGCTTCCACCAAGGCGCTCAATGGAAACGATGTACAGACAACTATTTTTGGATGACCGGAAACTTGGCGCATGGCTGTGCTTCACAGCGAAAAATAACGACAAAGTAAAAAAAAGCGGTTCTATTCGAAAGTAGTGAAGACGGCCGACGGCACTGCAGATTCTTGAGCCGCCGAGTCAAAGCCACCCGCAAGGGGCACACCTCCCTGTCGCGTCTGCGTTGTCGCAGGCTCTAGTCGAGGTCACATTGATGTCGCAAAAAGTCCACCCCCGACGCACACGCGGCGTCGTCGACGCCGAGGTCCTCCACACAGGGGCTCCTGCCGTCCGTCAACTAGTTGTCCATCTTGACCGCCACTCGGAGGATCTTGCTGCACACCGCCAGAGGGCAGCGCAAAGGCCGCTGAGATATCCCCCACCGGCCGACAATCTGCCCAAAGACCTGCTCCGCAAACGTGCGCGACGAGCTGTGCCAATAGTTGAACGAGTCTTTGTCCCACGGCAGGTTCTTCCCAGCCCATGGGGTCAGCACGCGGCGGCCGGCCACGTAGGCGTCGTCGGTCGCCACCCAAAGCCCCTCCGGCAACAACCTTTCCGCGCCCAGGACCGCTGCCAACCCGCTCGTAGCCAGCGCCGTGCTATCGTGGCAGGATCCTGCCGTCACCGCCGAGAGGAGCTGGACATTGAAATCCGCCCCGACTGCCGCCTGCACGTTAATCGCGACAAAACCCTTGCGGGTCCAGGATGCCATCAGGTCTGGCAGGTCGGTCACGCGCGGGCGCTGAATGCGCAACGCTAAGCCGTCGATGGCCGAAACACACCCGCGGAGTGGGTTGCGCTGTCCCTTAGAAAAGAGCTCACTTTTCGTGACCAACTCGGCATCTGTTGATGGGAATTTAATGTTGCGCAAGAAGGGCGCACCATCCAAGGCAGCATGCACCTACAAACAATGACCGAGGGAAAAATTCCAGCAGACTGGATTGGAGCTCGGGTCAGCACGGTGCCATAAAACGATTAGCAAAGGACAGCCATCGAAAAATGACAACAGAAAAGCAGCTGAATACGTGAGACAGAGAGGAAGTCGAGGGCTCTCTCGACTCAATCCCTCAAGAAGCACGGCGACGCAACGCACGGCCAGGACAGGGAAGCAGCAAACTTACCTAGTGGAACACAGTGTACACCGTGGAGCGGCCAACACCAAAAGCTAGCATACAATCCAGGTATGACACGCCTGCCAGTAGGCGGAGAGCCATATCCAGTCTTCAGTCCACAGGGATCCCCTCCCCGCTGGACAGCACCGCCATTTGCTCATCCACGTTGAGCTGGCCGCCGAGAGCTTCCCGCAATGCGAAAAAGTCATCCCTCGTCATGCGGAAACGGAGTCGGAAATCTTTGTCGGACACCTTGTCAAGACCGCGGAGCCATCCCAGACGCGTGCGACAACAACGTGTGTACTCAATGGGGGACGCAGCAGCAAGACACGCTGCGGCGTGCACAACCGACACAACAGCCGCCGCGGCGGCAATGGCCACCGCGGGTTGTGCTCCGCGCTGCCGCGACCGGCGCACTCGAGAATCCGTTACGCAGTGCCGTCGACCAGCTGAAGGCCAGCGCGGAAGCGCCCGGCGCGGTCGCGGCGTCATCGTCGGGGCCAAAAGATGTGCGTCGATGTCAACGGCGACGTCAATCGCGCGTGCGTCAAGGTCCAGTCGTGGTCGAGAAGCGAGAGCGGTAGCGGGCACAGCTTTCTGGGCGCTATATGTCTGTCCTGAAGCGGGGTGCAGGGCGTCCACCGGTCGCCATTTCGGCCACCTGGTACGCGCAGCCTCCTCACGGATGACACCCCGTCGTGCACGGCCTCTGGATGGGACGGCGTGTTGTCTGGCCGTGAGAAAGGAAACTGATTGGATATGTATAACTGTTAATAGTCTTTCCATCCGGGAAACTGGGTCTAAACGCTCGAGTGGCAGGACGCGCAGCGCGGTGGCGCTAGGGTCGTTCACGGACCTCTCATCTGTCGGCGCAGGCAACTCGTGCGCACTCGGCCAGCGACAGCAGCCGCCGGAGCCGTGCATCCTGTGCCACCGTGGCGGTGTCACTGCTAGGGGCTCCCAGTAGGTTGGTTCACAAACGCAGCCCCAGTGCTCCTCTGCTCCTCCCAGACTGTCGTGTAAGCCATTCGTGCAAGCCACGCTGACGTGTCGGCCGCAGCAATGAGTCTTGTGACCAGCAAGTTTCTCGCAGGGTCCAGGAGCTTTTTTATTTTCGATTCTCGCTGCAAGGATCCGAACTTGATCGCCACAGCCTTTTCAGCTAGAAGATTGTGATCGCTAAACGTCGCCGGCTTGCTTTGTTCGACTACGAAGCGCGCCCGTGGGCGTCGCTTTCAGAGCGAGTTCCCACCAAGTTTCCACATATGGATGATCTGATTGGCCAGAGCGGGGTGCTGCACGGTGGCTCCTCTCTGCAGTCCCCACGCCCCCGCCAGTGGACATGATTTCATGCCCCCCTCTGCAAACATCCGTCGCTGAGCCGCCATGAGCGTCCCGCGCCCGAGTGCTCGTTCCGCTTGGCAGGCTTTGCGGGTGCCCCGTTCTGGGGAAACTGACGCAGCAGCAACATCAGCGCCCCACGTGGCTGCCTCAGCTTCCAACTGAATGAAGGCGGTGCCTCACGTGCCCCCTGCGGCATTTAAGTCAGCCATCCGATGGGAGGACGACGGCTATTTTTGTCCCACATCTCTCCAGGCCCTCATAGAGTTGCAGGGGCTTGCGCTCGGGGGTCCCGGTGTCTGGTCCTTCGCGCGTGCCTCCTGGAAAGGGTGAAAACTCGTGTGCGATTCCTGGTCCAGCCTGTGAGGGTTCGAGGTGGTAAGCGCAGGATACGTATGTTGAGTCCACATCCGGGTCGTACGTCAGAACGTTCTTTTGGCGCCTGCGCCTGCTGTTTGCGTTGCGGACACGGGGCGGCGTGATTGGCGGGACAGGAGAGGACAGGCCAAACTCGCTGTCTGATGCCCTGGCAGCGGACGTACAGCTTTTTTATGGGGCAGCTCCTCGGCGTCCGCGACAGCAGGGAGCACGTGCAGAGGTGTGCGCACCGGCAGCCTTCTCTTCGCGCGGCACTGTCCGAGTGCTTTCTCTTACGAGGCGCTTAATTTCGAGCACTGCACACCGCCGCGAGGGGGGCATCGGGAGTACGTGTAAAACGCGCCTCCGGAGCTGCGGTGTGCCTCGTGGGAGCTGTAGTGTGCTCCATGTTTTCAGGCCGTCTCGCACAGCCACAAGACGACTTTCTCTTTTCTTGCAGTGCCGTTGCGGCTCTCCTGTCGCGACAGTCTTGCTCCTATAATTATGCCCTTGATTTCCTCCTCCGTTGCCTACGCCTGTATGTGTCTCCGCTGTCGTGCCAAGGCTTTCCCTATGCACACTCGCGGCCCGTTCTCTTCTAATTTTCTGCTCGGTTAGTCTGACATGCTATGTTTTTGGTCTACCTTTTCTTCCTTCATTCGGTGGGCGTCGCACTGTTCCGTTGAGTTGTACAGACGTTGCCATGCCGTGTCCCTTGCGCCTGCCCCCCATCTCATCCCTGCTGTCGTCCTCCACAAATAGCTCCCCGCCGCGTCATCCAATGACGCGCCCATCGCTGCCGCCAGTGTGGAACTACCCCCCGTTACCACCTCTGCCCCCTCTTGAGTCCCTCCCTCACAACTCAGCGACGGCGACCGAGGCGGCGTCCCTCCTTCCACTTGTTTGGCCTGCACCGGAACGGGGCACGCCACACACGGCCACGTTCACTCTTGCGCCGATCAACATTGACTCCGGATTGGATTTCGACGGGGTAGGGTCCTCGGCTGTGCGTACGGACATCCCTGTCAATGACGTACCCTCTGGGAAGGCGTCGGTGTTCCTTAGCACCCCCCCCCCAAGTACTTCCCGCAACGACTGTCCGGATGCATGCGGTGATTTCAACAGTCCGGCTGCACCTGGGCTCCATCGAACACGCGCAACATCTAAGCCTTCGTCTTCATTGGACGACAACTACGCATCCACAACGGACGACGGTGGGAGGGCAGAGCGGTTGGGAGCACTTCAGCGGAAGCGGATCAACCGCTGCCGCTCGTTGGCCGCCACTTCTGATGCAGATGGTCACCGTTCCAACCGTCGCAAGCGGTCTAAATCCCGACTCACGCGCGGCCTCTCGCCAGGGCCTGACGGCAAACACCCCGATGGCACGTGGGGGTCCCCGCTACGCATGCTGATCATGAACTTGTGGGTGGCGTTTGTTGAAAAGGAACTGCGCCGACCCGGCACCAGCATGCCGCTGGCCCTGGTGACGTGAGTGGCGGGCCAGAATTAGATGCTCGAACTGCCCTTCGTCATCAAGGACGAGGCGATCAAGGGGGTGATTGACAAAATCCGCGCCCACACGGAGGAGCGGCGGAGATTTCAGACACGGACGGGGGCGGACGTCGACAGCGGTGCCGTTGAGGGCGCCGCGCACAACGAGGCGCAGGCTAAGACGTGGCGCATGACCAGCGACGCCTTGCGGGATCTGGTGCGCAAGGCCAAGGAGGTCCTGTCTCACACTGTTGCGACCAAGAAGACGGCACCGGTGGCGAGCGGCTCGGCGCGCCGACGCCGACGCGCATCTGGCAGGGGCGACAGACGCTCCGGCGATGCCGACAAGCATGGCAGCGATTCAAGTACTGCGAAACGTGGCACCCACAAGTCGCAATCGGATGACAGCGACTTAGAAATGGGGGTATTTCCAGATTGCCTGACGCCCCCACGCTCGACCTCGCGTGCAGCTGCCCCCAGCGCCAACGCGGCTACCCCGGCCACCCCGGCCAACCCAGCCACCTCGGCTACCCCTCGTTCGCTGCACCGCGAGGGCGGTGACGCCGATGGGAGTGTGCTTCCGGTGCCATCGGCGCGGGGTGGGGCAACTGGATGGTCGAGGCGCATGTCGCCGTCGGAGAAGGAGGGGCACGCGGCGCTGGATTCGGTCGGCGCGCTCGCCCATGTGATGAGTGAGGGCTTTGTCGCGACGTCGGTCACCGAGAAAACCAAGGCCAACTCCGCCGCCGAGGTCGTACGTATCCCGGAGGCCGCCGCGGAGCGCCGCGCGGCCGAGACAAACGCACGGGTGAACCGCCAGCACGAGTTGGCGGAGAAGCGGCAGCAGGCGGATCTGTTGGTCGCCGAGCGGAAGGTGGCGTTCGAGGAGAAGAGGGCGGAAGCTGTCGATATGATGTCGAGGATGGCTCACGAGGGCAAGCAGGAGCAGTAGAGGAGCACGCTGTTGAGCGACCAGCTGAGGCTGCTCAGCCAGATGCACCAAGCCAATCCCTCGAAGGAGACCCTCGACGCCTTCCTCAACCTCGGTTCGAGAATTGAGAGGACTTTGGGAGCGTCTACAGGGGGGGGGACTCCAATGCATGGCAGCCAGTCCTGTGCTGGTGGTGGCGCCGACGCTGATGACGGCGCCCAGGGTGTGGCGCGGGCGACTGGACGGGGGGACCCATGATTTAGAGGGGATACTGTGGATGTGTGGGAGTGGGAGCGATTATTTGACCACCTTTCGGGAGGGGGCCGTGTGGGGGACAGAGAACTTTAGCCAGGATCAACCTGATGTAGAGAGGATACTCCAGCTTTGCATTCAAACTCCGTCCAGACCCTCAGTACTTGTACTGCGCAGTTTTCTTCAAGAAGGCAAGCACGTCTCTCTTCACGCGAGAGCGACACTCCTCGGCCCCGTCATCCCCCATCAGGCCGTCGATCGGCGGATCCGCTTTAACAGCCGTCAAAAAATCGGCATCCCCCAACGAGTGGCACACATTGTGCAACACGCAACACGCAAGGATCCACTCCAAGGCCCACCTAAAATCCTCCTCGGTACCAATAGAGACGCGAAGCTCCTTAAAGCTCATCCACCGCCCCTTCAGCATTCCGACCACGAGCTTGGCGACCACCCGCAAGCGCGCGAGCTGCCAAGTATAGTTTTTGTTCCGCTGCAACTCAGCAGCAGGTGCCTTGTAGGGGCCGACCACACGTGCTGTGTGGTCCATGCCCTTGTTGCCAAGCAAATATTCCAGCAGAGAAAAAGGGTTTTCTGGAAATAGATGCCAATCGGCGTGCTTCTGGATCATATTGTCACTGGCCGCCCCTGTAAAGCCCAGGGTGACGGAGATGATGTTCCGGTCGTGGTCACACGAGAGAAGGACGAGGATGTTGTACCGATCATGCCGGTTCCAGTACGTCCAGAGTTGGACTCGGGGGGGCTGGGCGAGGGGGATTTGGGTGCCGTCGGTTCAGCCCATGCAGCCGCAAAACCCATAGGTCTCCCATGCGTCCTGAGCCTGCTCCTGCCGTCGTTCCGCCGAAGGCCACACAATGTAGGTATCGGAGAGCTTGTTGACGGCGCGAATAAAGACGCGCATGCACTGCACGACCATCCCGACGCTCAGACCAAACGCGTTGGCGACCCCGATGGCACCTGAAAAAGACAAGAAGAATACTGACAAATAACATAAAAGAGTAAATGTAAACAAAAAATAGGGTAAGCCAGTCTGAGAGAAACAACCAACCAACGGACGTGAACAAATCAATCATCAAATAGGCGGGGTAGAACTTACTTGCGGCGTTCCCTTAGTGCCCCAGACTGAACAGTGCAACATTTTGCATGAGGTCAACAGGAAAGAGAGGGCGCCCCGTCCGTCTCTGCTTAGGTAGATGAGGAGGCACAAGCAGCGCCAGATGCGCGTATGTGGCCCGGTCCATTTGCATTAACTTTCGCCATTGGTACTCTGGCAGGGTGTCCAGAACATACAAACTCCAGTTACGGCTCTTGGGTATAAAGTCCCGGTCCATGCGCAGGTTGCGGGTCTGCAGGAGAACCTGCAGCCGCTGGCACGACACCCAAAGTGAAAAAGACACCAAGGACATGCCGGCCAGACCGTGCGACGCCAGCGTCTGCTTCGGCCACACCCCGAAGACCTCCAGGCACATGAGAAGCGTGAGAGCGTACACGTCCCGCACGGCGCGCCGAATGGCAATCTTCCAGTAAGAGACACGCATCATCGTGTATGTCACGGCGGCGAGGTTGCCGCGCGGTTCTCGTCGAGCACTTTGTGGGCACCGCGAGTGAACGCTTTTAACAGCGCCGCACGCGGTCGTGCATGCCACGTTCTTGTTCCTGTCAGACAGACAACCAAATCTCGTGTGAAATCACACACTGTACGTCGTTCCAGCATTTCCCGACCTGCTGTCAAAATTCCTGCAAGGTCTTTCCAGCAAGTCCGGGTCAGCTGTCAAATTTCTTGTGACGCCCGAGCGGGCTTTCCATTGCCCCAGACCAAGGCTCCCTGAAAACAACCCCGCTCGGGGCCTGCGCAATTCGCCAGAGCAGATGAGCAGAGGAGCGGAGGAGGAGCATTTTTGTCGAGTTTATGAACCACCCTAGTGTCGCAGGAACCCGTAAAGCGGGCGATGTCTGTGGAGGGGGACAAGCTGGGGGCGGGGGGGCGCGCTCTTTGTACGTTCCGTGGTTGTTCGGACAGATGTGGCGCGCAACGGATCCCTAACAGCACCGGCAGGTGTTCGCTGAGCGACGGATCCTCAGCTGCTCCCAGGCACGTCCCCCGTCCGTCGTCATCATCGCGATCGGGATTGTGCGGCTCGCAAGCTTTCTCGTGCTGGCGAGTTGTCCGGTCCGACAGCGCTGGGAATCTTGGTCTAAAACGTAAACAATGGTGCACCGTTAAGAGCACTTGTTCTCAATCACGGTGAAACATCGGAATTACTCTTGCAGTTTGGCTCAATCACGTTCACGCGGGCTCACCGTCTAGACTGGGCTTGAGAAATGGAGCATGCACGTTTGCGCAAACAAATATGCACACCCGACCGCTGCGAGCATTGATATGTGCTATGGGGAGACCCATGATATCTCCGGGTGATGTGTGACATTTTAAGCATCCGGACCAGGTTCGCCGGGCCCTTGGGCCGACAAAGGCTGAGAGCAGCTGGAAAAACCTGAGTGACCCGGTGGCAAGTACCTGCAGATACCAGCGGGTGTCTATGTGAGACGATGCCAGAACATGCACGCTGAAAGCCAAATTAGGACAAGACTTCTTAAGTCACCGGCCAAAGCGCTGTGGCACCGCTGCAGCGGTGCCGTCAGGAGCGTCCCCCCTAACCGGCCCCTCAAGTTTGCTCGCAGAGGCTGAATCGGCCTCCAAACATGCGTGCCGTTTGATGAGTTCTTGCAATTCTTTTCCGTCCGTTCGGGCCGTTCATTGGCCCTCCGAACTCGTGAGCTCCCTGACCAGTAGATCGCCTTTGTTGATTGACATCGAGACGTGTCACTGACAATCTATTGACCAATCACCATCGATGAAGGGTACAGCAGTGACTGGGTTCAGCCCACCTGCATTTCTTCTGGGGCATCAGATGGCACAGGTGCGCAGTCTCTGTCTTGTGGACTGTGGAGAGCCGGCTCCAATACTGTGAAACTAGTTCGCCTGACGCAGCCAACGGGCACGTGGTCACATTCATTGAACAGGTGTTCTGATAGGGTTTGGGCAGTGTTCTTGACATTGAATCATGGGAAGTCATTGACTGCTTAATGAGCCCTCAGTCCCGCGTCTTACTATGTGCCCGTGCCGGGAATGCCAGGTGCAATTGCACTTGGGATGCTATCGGTCCCCTGAAGCCAGGTGAGAGACGGTCTGATGGACATCCTGGCATCGGTCCACTTTGGCAAACGTTTGCACTCGCAAACGTGCATGCAGGAAAGCACCATATGCGAGTTTCGCTTGAAAATTATGCGCGAGGTAAATACGCATGAACCAACGACACTTGAAAATCCCTAATTGCACTACAGATCCGATTGCCTAAAAGAACGGAGCTCTGTTAAGTTCCCATGGAGGATTGCGCATTGTAATCACACTCCATTCGGCCATCATCGTCCCCTGGAGGCTGGGGCCATGTGGCGTGCACGTGGGGTGGAAACTCGTTTGAACGAGGCTGGTGGGGCCATCGCGGCTGGAAGGCTGCTTGCCGCCGCTGGCCCTTCGAGCGAACGGGAGGCACGCCAGCCTGCAAGCCGCGGCGTGTGTGTCGGAAAGCCCGAGAGCGCCCGTCGCCGCCCCACGCGCCCGCTGCGGCAGCCAGTGTGTGGGACGCGCCCCGCGTCGGTCGTGACGGGCGCGGCGGGGTGGCGGCGGAGTGGAATGTGGGCGCCGCCATCTGGCGCGTGGTGCTGCTACTGCATCGACGGCCGCGGCGGGTACCCGCAGGCGCTGGTGCCGCCCGCTGCGTCGACCGAATCAGTCTGACGCCCCTCTCCGTGAGTGGGGGTCGCCGCGCGTGGCAGGCGGAGTGGCTGGGAGCGTGGGGGGTCGTATTCGGTTGGTGGAAGCAGCGCCAGGGTGTGCCTGTGGGGGCTGTGCGGAGGCGTTGTTGGTGGCGCCCGCGCGCCCTGCCCGCGCTGCTGCGCTAGAACAGACGACCGTGCCGTCGGCGATCGCTGCCTGGCATCCTTTCTCGTCGCTGCCTTCCTCCTCATCCGCTGGTCGCGGACTGACCGACGGCGGGGTTGGCGTTTACGACGCTCGCCTGGAGCACTCGCCA
>Ga0115029_1002349_pt1 | contig 11329 bp, 6 predicted proteins | sample SidtaG_3_FD_87297 | JGI IMG/M metagenome (GOLD analysis project Ga0115029, IMG submission 87297) | Marine algal microbial communities from Sidmouth, United Kingdom - Sidmouth_Asex1 metaG | ecosystem: Host-associated > Algae > Red algae > Unclassified | place: Sidmouth, United Kingdom | collected...
GGGGGCGTGCCCGAACTGTGCGCGGCCGTCCTCGACTGCGCACACGGGTGCGGTGCTGGCAGCCGTCCGTGGGATGGTGTGCCTCCTTCCACACGCCCCGCCACGCCGCCCCGCCTCCACGGTGCTGCGTTAACCCCACGCCTTCGTTGGTGCCCGCACGGGGTTTGTTCGCCCTCGTTGCCGCGCGACCGGCGTTGTGCGCGTCGGTACCGCGCCATCTTCTGCGTTCGCCGCGCGCCTGTGTGCCGTCGCGTGCCTGCGTGCCTCGTCTTCTGTGCCGTCGTCGTGTTTTTTTGTCGGTCGCCTTCGCTCGCGTTGTCGGCGTCGTCGTCGAAGGGCAGATCCTCGGTTGCGGTCATCCCGTCTTCCGCCGTCACGCCGACGACCATGATGGTCCCTCCCGCGCGCGCTGTGCCGCCCCCTCGTCGCCGTGCCGCTCTTGGCACGGGCCGGCCCCGCACCGGCGGGGGCAGCCTTTTGTCGACGCCCGTTCAAGAGGTGGACATCCCCACCACCTACACGTTGGCGCCCACCAACGGGGCGGGCCCGCCGACGCGGGCGCTCCACCACTTTGTGGTCACTCGCTTGCGGCCGTCGCGTGCGGGCCCCGCGGGCATCCCCGCCTCCTTGTGTGAGCTGGACGAGCCGAGCACGGAGCTCGCCGCGGGAGGTGTGTTGATGGCCCCCGGTCAGCCCCCGTTGACCGTGTCGCTCCCGCGCCTGTCGGGGTGGTCGGTGGAGGTCGGAGGCGACGAGCCTCGACTGCTTGCGACGACGCCGACGGGGCAGTACCGCCTCGTCGGCCGCCCCGCCGGTTCCTACGTGGCGACGCACGGCCGCGCGCGGCGACGGTTTGAGCTGCTTGTGCGGTCCGTGGCCCTCGCCACGCGCCTCCCCCCCGCTGACGCGACGTACGCCAAGATCGTGAGGCAACTGGGGCGGCGGGCGGCTGGGATGCGCGCCTATTCCGAAGCAGACGTGCTTGCGGAGGCGCCCTACCTGCTCGCTCAGAGCCGGCGTCTCGACGACCCGGCGCTGCGGTGCTCCCTTTTTGCCCAAGAACTCGCCCGTCGGTCGGCCGCATCGGCCGCGGCGGCGAAGGGTGCGCCTTCCCCCGGCCGCCGCGCTTGGACCCCCTCGCTGGCAGCGCCTGTATCGATGCTTTGCTCTACGGGTGCCGTACCAACGCCGCCGCTGCCGCTGTCGCCGTCTGTGCGGCCGTCGGCGGCCAAGCCGCCGACGGCCCCTCCTGCAAGGCTGCTCGGCAGCCGCGGGTTGTCCCCGCGGCGTGCGTCGCTGTCTCCGCCCATCACCCACACTCTGCCAGTGGCGATGCGGTCGCCGTTGCGCCTCGGCTCTCCCGTGTCGCCCCCGACCTCGCCGCCCCCCCTGCTGGCTTCGGCGCCGTCGTTCATGAAGCGCAAGCGTGTCAGCGGCGACGGCGGCGGCCGGGTGCCAAAACGGCGGAGCCCACCATCGGTGGTACCGTTGCCGCCACCAGCGGCTGCGAGCGTCCGAGTCGGCGGCGCGCCTGGCGTGCCAGCGGGCAGCGCCCCGTGCGCATGTGCCGGCGCGCCTGGTGGGTGCGGCGGCGGCGCCCCGGCGGCGGCCGGCAGCAAGTATGCGAGCGACGCGTGCGGGATGGCCCGCGCGCGGCAGCGGGTTGCTGAGATGGCGGCAGCGGGGGTGGACGTTGACTCGTTTGTGCGTGCACGCGTCGAGCCGCTGTCGGCCGCAGCACCGCATTGACTTTGTCTTCTCCCGTTTTTGTTTCTCAGCGATCCTGTTTACGTTAGCGGGGCGATCTGGGGGTTGTTGCGCGTTATTCACGTTGAATCGCTGTACGCGCATGCGCGCCCGTGTAGAACGGCGCTGTACGGTGCACTCGGTGCGGCTTGTGAGCTGTGACGGTGCGACGAGTAAAAATACTGCCAACGCACGTACGGCGACGACAACCGTCTGTTCGCGTGGCTAGCGCCGCGAAAGCTGTGCGTGGAGCGTCTGCGTCTGCGTTACCTGTCAATCCCTGTTCCTTTTTTCGGGCCACACCAGAATTGCCAGGTCACCGTTAGTGGGAGCAAACGTGGAACGCAACTAGCCTTTGCCCCACGTGCATCTGTAGACCTATAGAAGGCCAACGGAGTGGTACGGTCTCCATCGTGTACTGCACTGGCCACCATGTCCGCCAACAACAATGAGCGCAACGAGCGCTCAACAATTGAGCATAGAAAAACTCCTAAGGCCACGATGAGAGACCCCAGAGCAACACACAGACAGTGATTACGTACCTCACCCGAGAGAGCCACAATGCATGCGCTACACACACAACGTATGCCCACCCAGTAGCTTGTCCTCGCGGAGCTCGTCGAAGCTCCCGCGTGCCAGCTCGCGAACCTTCGTGTGCGTTGGAGGACAGCCGATTGAGACAAAAGCAAACCTACGCGTGCCGACGTTTGAACCGCCCTTTCTGCTCAGACCGCGCAAAGCTCTGTCAACCGCACATTCTTAGTCAGCGCTTTCTTCTGCACGACACGTGTCACATGAATCTCACTGTGATTGGCTCACACAGTGTAGTCTGCTTTTCCAGAGCCCAAAATAGCGGTCACAGCGGCCCGAGAGAATAGGCGGTCGTCCTGACTGAATTCCGGAGCGCTTGGTGGGTGACAACGAATGTAGTCCTGCCACGCCCGCCCAAACCCTGCCAGCAGCCACTCCGATCCCGCCTTCGCGGACGCCGGTTCCGCGGCTGTGGCGGAAGTGTGCAGCCACCCGTCACACCAATCCGTGGCACTCTCTCTTGACGTGGGCCCGTTGAAATTGCCCAAAGCGGCAAGGAAAACCACCGTGGGAGCGACGCCTCGTCGTCCACACCGCCACCGACCGCCCGCCACACCACTGCTGCGATGGGGCGGGTGGGGGGGGGGAGGGGAGCTCGCGCACTGACACGGCACACGCGCCTGGACGCGTTGGCGTCGAAAGACAGCCGCCAGCGGCAGGCGCTGCCGAGCCGCGGCGCCTTTGGATGCACAGCAGCCTCCGCCGCCGCCGCCGCCGTCGCCGCCGGCTGGCCGCCCGCCACCCGCGCTGTCGGTGGGGCCCACCCAGCGCGCCTGTTCTGCCACTGCCGTTGAAGTGGGGGTCCTTTCCCTGAGGCGCCGCCGAGGGGTCCTCTAGCGGACGGCCCCCACCGCGGCTGTGCCCGTTTTGCAGAAGTGGGGGAGGGGAGGGACGGTGCCTCCCGCCTGCCTGGTCGCCGCCGCGCCCGCCCGCGCGTCGGGTGCCGCCCGGCAGCGGCCGTCGCGGTCGCCAGGCCGGCGTGCGACCCGTGCCTCGCTCTTGCTCCCGCCCACTGCGTCCGCGCCTGCCGCGCGCCTGTCGTCGAGGGGGTCGGGTGGGAGCGCATCCATTTGGCTCCATCACCCACCGGCCATCGAGCAGGGGCACGCGTAGAACAGCGGTTACTGCTGCGTGCCCGTGTCGCACCGCCCACCAGGTGGCGATCCGTTCAGGGCAAGCGGGCACACTGTTCCCCGGCGGCCGGTGGGTAGGCGTACGGGGAGGGGGAGGGGCTGTTACGGTCCACGGGCAGAGGGGGGGTGGCGGCGGGCCATGCGCGGCGGCGCGTGAGGCTGCCTGCCGCGTTGCGTGAAGCGCTGCCAAGCAGCTCCGCGCTGCTGCGTGGCACGCTCTGAGAGTCCACGCGAGCACGGGAGAAGCGGAGTGGGCGTTCGAGGCAAGGCGGTCAACGGCGGTGCGGTGAGGACCGTCAAGCGGAGTTCCAAAACGCGGGAGGGTGAGGGGTTGGCAGACTCGTGCGTTGCCACGCCGCATGTCGCGTGGCACCACCCGCCACCGCGTCGTGGGTTGTGGGCGTGCTGCCCGTGGGCGTGCGGGCCGGCAGCGGCGGCACGAGGCGCGAGGTGCGGCGGCACGACCGCCGCTGCCATCACCACCGTCACTGATTCCGCTACCGCGGCCGTTGCGGCTGCCATCAGACGGAGGTCCTTGACGTGGACGCTACCTCACACTTTCCTCGGTGTTCCCCCCTCCCCCCCTCCCCAGCGCTGCCCGCGACGCTCCACCGCGGGGGCGGCCTCGCCGCCATGGCGACCAGCCGCCCCGCCGGCGATCGGCGGGCGGGCCTCGACGCTCGGCACCCGTCGGCGCGCCCCTCCCCCGCCGGCGCCGCGGTACCCCCTCCCTCCGGCGGCGCCGTGCACCTGGCAGCAGTACTCCGCGTCAAGACGCGGATGCTCCAACGTACCCGCCCGCGCCTCGTGCGCGTCCGCTGCTCAACGCTGACGGTCGGGGCGGCGGCGGAGGTGCCGCCAGAGGCGGACGCGGTCGGGCGGGGGGGGGGCGGCGAGCGGCGGTCGTCTGGAGGGGGAGGATCTTCGTCATTAGCGGCGGCCAGCGATGGCAAAGCCGGGGGTGGGCGGCCGGCCGCCACGGGGCCGCCACGAGGGGGAGGGAGCGGCGTGCGTCTTGGCGGCAACCACTCCCGCTCAATGGTCGCCGGCAGTGGCGTCGGTATGGGCGGTGGCGGTGCGGCTGCGGGCGGCTTGAACGATGTGTTGCGCATCAACCTGTCGGGCTTGCGCGTGACGCCAATGCCCAAGAAGCGCCCCCTGGAGATTGACGTGCGTCTTCCCTCGGGGGGCCTCCTCTTTCTCTACTTTGACGACTTGGCTACCTTCTCGACGTGGCGCGCCGCCCTCCTATCCGCCGCCCGCCGCGTCTCGGACGTGTATTGCATGCGCAACGCAACGCTGCTCGGCACAGGTGACAACAGCCGCGTCTTTGCGGTCTTGCCCCTCAAGGGGGAGGCCGCCGGCATGCGGCGACCCGTCGCGCTTAAGGAGGTGAAGAAGGGCGCCCTGTCGGCGGCGCAGCTCGAGTGCGAAACCGCCGCCATGGACGCGTACGCCGGGTTGCGGCACCCGGCGTTGGTGCCGGCGGTGGATATGTTTGACGAAGCTGACCGGCTGGTGACAGTCACACCCTACATGGCCGGCGGGTCGCTTGACAAGCACCAGGCGCCATTTGCGGGGCGCGCCATTGTGGCGCTCATGCGGAGCCTGTTGCAATGCTTGGTGTATTTGCACGGTCGAGGAATCGTCCATCGGTAAGCGCGTGGCGAGGCGACGGGGGAGGCGAGGTGGGGGACATGCTGCTTGGCATGCCAGCTGAGGAAAGTGTGGCTTTTTGTAGCGTGATGGAACTGGTTCGGTTTTGCACATACGCGCTCGTGCGTGTGGGAGACCTGTGGCAGCGGTTGACTGACATGTCCTGTCTTTTTGAACTCCTTGGTGTCTGCTTGTGTGCTACATGTCGTGTCTCACCATTTGCGTCTGATTTTCTGCGGTTTTTATGGTTGCCGCGCTCCCCAGCGACATCAAGCCTGAGAACATCCTCCTCGGCTCATCGGCGGCCGACTGGCCATGGACGGCACGAGTTGGGGACTTTGGTTTTGCCGCGATGCTCTCCTCCGGGCGGTCCGGCCGCGGTGATCCGGGCGGCATCCTGAGGGAGGTGCTTGGCACGCCTCAGTTTCTCGCGCCCGACTTTTTTCGCCGCCACTCCCTTTCTGGGGAGCGCCTCGGGTACGGCACTGCGGTCGACCTGTGGTCGGCGGGTGTGGTGCTGGTGTGGATGCTGACTGGGGAGCTGCCTTTCCAGGGCGCCTTCCTCGTCGACATTGTCAAGGCCGTCCGCACGGGCGCGGTGTTGCCCTGTGGGCTGAATAAGGTGCCGGCAGCAGCGCGTAGTTTAGTGCGGGGGCTTCTCCAGATCGACCCGGAGCGCCGCCTCACCGCCCTCGGAGCGTTACACCATCCGTACTTGGCTGAGGTGCGGTCGGACGTGGCGCCTGTTTTGCCGACTGATGCGCTGACGACGGCCGGGTTTGTGTCTGCCCAGCTGCCCGACCTGAATGGCGCTGCCGGCCTGCGGTCCTGCTCCTCGCCGCTCTGTGTCCAGCAGCTCAAGGACGGGCGGGTTGGGTTGGTCAACTTGCCGCCTTCCTACAGCGCGGCGACGCCATCGACTTCATTCGCGGCGTGTACGTGCAACGCGCCGAGCCATGATGGGAGTGACACGGCGTCGCCGCCACGCAGCCCGGACATGGACGAGTGCATCCCCGGAGAGTTTGTCAGCACCTCGTCTCGCAGCCTGCGGTTATCGAGCGCCAGCAGCGGCGGCACCAAGCCGCCCCTATTGCCGTCGATGTTGCGGCGGCCGTTGGCTGGTGGCTCCTCGACGCGCTCACAGGCGCGGGCGGCAGCGGCAGCGGCGGCGGCGGCGACGGCGGCTACTGCCGCTGCTGCCCAATCCCTATTGGGGCAGCGTGTGTCGGCACCGCCTGGTGGCACGGTGGCGGCAGCCACCGTTCCATCGGACTTGCCGGCCCACCGTAGCTGCTCAGAGAATGATGTGGGCGCCGAAGAAGCAGGCCGTTGGGGCTGTGGCGACCTCGTGGACAATCCCACTGCATCCAATTCGCGGCTGGCCTCCCCGTCGTTCGCGTCGCTGCAATGGCCGGGTGCCTCTCTGCCCAGTCGCCGCTCTAGCACTCTCTCGTCTAGTAGCGGGACGGTGGGGCGCTCGGCACCCCCGCCGGGCGTTCGGGCGGCAATTCTGTGGCGGCGACTCGTCATTGTCGTTTTGGCGGGGCTACGTTTTGCCGCCGCTGGTCGGCTATTCGTGGCCAAAGGCCTCCCCCCACCCGCTCCGCCACTTTCACCGGTGCCGTCCACCTTCTCGACCACGTCCAACTCGTCTCAGTCTGGTATGCCGTCTGCCTCGTCATCCTCTACATACCTGACGGTGCGCTCCCATGGGTTATTGCGACGATCATCGGCGCGTGGGCCCTCGATGGCCGCACGAGTGTCGAGTTTCGACAGCGGCCGCTTGTGGTCGCGGTCTCTCGCGCAAACTTCCTTCCGCACGACCGCCAACCTGTCGGCCGACATGACGCCGGAGGGTGGCGGGATGGTTGGCAATGGGGTTTGCACTTCAAGCACCTATTCTGGTGGCGGCACATCTGGGGCCAGCGACGCTGACAACCAAGCACCTTCTCTGCGCCTTCCCGGTCGAAGTGCTGTCAGTCGGCGAAGCCACAGCATGCATCGGCGGCCAACATCCCCGCTACTACCAGGCGATGACACGCACGACGTGACGGCGGAGCATGCGCCGCCATCACCTGGCGAACCGGGGCCAAAGGTTGGGGGTGTGCCGCGGACGGGCGGCGTTGCGCGCATGTCCAAATCCTTTACGGGCTCGTCTCCAACGATTCGAACGGCAGCGCGGAGCCCACCCCCACCACAACGCGAAGCCACCCGCCTGCCATCGGCCACGCGCCCGTCAGTGGCCGCTCTGGTGCGCAAACTCTCCCGCCGCACTGTCCCGGACGTTGCGGGAGCGGCCACTGGCGGGGGTGCGCCGCTCCGCCGGCCCGGCGGGTGGACGACCGACCAGTCGGGTGACGGCTTGCGGTCGTCCATCATGCGGTCGCTGCCGCGCAAGCCGTCGCAGAGGCGGAGGGAGCGGGGGTTGATGGGCAGTGGCGGTGGCTTGGGCAGCGGTGGCGGCTTGGGAGGGGTCAGTGGCGGCGCTGGTGGTGGCGGTGGCCGGAGTGCGCCTTCCGCCACCGAGCGCGGTGATGTGGTGCCGGGGCCGGCGGCCGCTGGCCGCACCGCCCCGCCCGTGCGACCGGCCAACTTTGAAGCGCTCCTGCGGCACTGGGGGTCGACCGACGTGCATGCGGCCAAGGAGGCGCCGTCAGACATCCACTCGGCCAAGTCGGTCACTTCTCGCCTAGCGGCGGTCGTCAACCGTGGGGTGCCAAGCTAACCGTTTCCCCCCAACAAAGACATGAAGATAAACAGTTCCAGTCCATGGCGTGTTGTGCCTTCGTCTCTTCGTCTGACGGCGCTGAACGGCAAGTACTCGCATATGCCCTTCTATCCGTATCGTCGCGCTCGCCTTTGCTTCGTGAACAGCGTGGTCTCCAAGAAGAATAGCAGCTAGTGCGCCGTAGACTCGGTTTTACGCCGCGCCACACACAGATGCCTCAGATGGGGCTTTCGTCTACCTCATCCTGCGCGAGTTCCGCCTCCCAGTCAAAGCCCTGCCCATCGGACCCGTCGGTGTTGCCGTCGCTGCTACCGCCGCAATAATCCGGCACCGGGGCCGCCTGTCGGCGCCCGCCGCTGCGCGTCGAGAATCGCCGCGGCGTGGCGGCGGCGGCGTCCGAGCCGACGTCGACGCGACTATCGTCATCAATGTTGTCAGCTCCGTCGCCGCCACCGTTGGCACTCGGTGTGACGGCGACGACCGCGACGCCCCCGCTACTGCCCTCTGACGACGTGTCCGCCACGCCCCTGGGGCGCTTACGACACGGTTCGCGACGAGGACGCGCGGCTTCTTTTCTCGGGGCGGCCGATACGACCATCGCTTCGGCTTCGTCCTCCACCGCATCATCATCATCATCATCATCCACCAGCCGCGAGCGGTTCTTCAACGCTGCGGTCGCGGGTGAGCCCTCAACATTCGTCACGCGAGACGCAACCAGCAGATCCGCGGCATCCGCATCGTCGTCGTTGGCTGCCATCACAGTGGCAGTGGCCGCTGCCGTCAGTCGAGCCGAGTCCCGTCCGCTCTGCGTGTGGAACATGTAGGACAGCGTGTTGCCAGTGCGATCTTTGACGGACTTGAGCAGGTCGTTGGGCGGTACCTCCCCCGACTCGCGGTAGGCCAGAAACTCGGTGGTGAGAACGGCAGCGGCTCCGCCGCGACCGCTCTCCAGGACCGCCAGCGTGTCGCAGGCGGTGTCGTCCCCGTTGTAGCGGAACAGCTCCCGTAGCTCCTCCACCGAGAAGTTGTGCCGCCCGCCGTCACCACCACCTCCGCTGCTGCTGCCGCCGCCCTTGCCAGTGCCTGGGGCGTCACCGTCAGCACCAGCGTCCATGACGGACTGAAGCTCGCCCTTGAACAGCTGCCGCTGCAATATCTTCTCCTCGATCGCACCCGTGGTGATGAGCCGGTAGATGTTGACACGTAGCTTTTGGCCATCACGCCACACACGGCCCATGGACTGGTGGTCCGTAGCGGGATTCCAATCTGGGTCAAAGAGAATAAGGTGGTTGGCACCGATCAGGTTCAACCCGACTCCACCAGCTTTGGCCGACAGCAGCAGGACAGCCAGATCTTCGCCGGTGTTCTCCGCGGGGTTGCTCTTGGACACCGTGTGCCGCCGGTTGAAGCGCTCGACAATAGAACCGCGGGACACCGCAGGTGTTGACCCGTCCAGCCGCAGAAAGGGGATGTCCCGCTCCATGAACAGCGACTCGAATAGGTCCAAGTTACGGGTGAAGTTGCTGACCAGCACCGTCCGCTCCCGGCCGTCGCTGGCGTCGTGCACGGCGTCCAAGATGGCGAGCGCAACACTAAACTTGCCAGACTCGGCGTCCGACACGCTGACTGACTTCCAGTTCGTGTCGGCCGCGGGGCGCTCATCACCCTCTGCTCCTCCGTCTTCCTCGTCGTTGCTGCCCGATGCCACAAGCATTGGGTGCGCGCACACCTTGCGCAGGGTCATGATGGTAGAGAGTGCCGCCCCAAAGCCCCGCTGTCGCGACAGGTTCCGAACGCCGCGGCTACACTCCGTCGCATACAGCTCCGCCTGCGACGGCGCCATACGACAAAAGAGCGTCGACTCGCACTTGGGTGGCAGAAACTGTTCGAGCGTCGCTGCCGTGCGACGCAACACAAATAGTCGGGTGACGCGGGAGAGCTCCAAAGCGCGGGCGCGACCAAGAGCCCGCTCCTCGCGGCCTGCTGACGCGTCCCGTGAAGCGAGAATGGGGGCCGCAAACACCGACCGGAACGACGACAGGGTGCCGAGGCAGGCGGGGTTGACAAAAGAGCACATGGCAAAAAACTCCTCCAGGTCGTTTTGCACAGGTGTGCCCGTCAGAATCACTCGCCGGTCGCACTTCAGTGCCGACAAGGCGGCAATTGTCTTGTTGCCGCCAGACGCCTTGAGACGGTGGCCCTCATCGCACACGAGCAGTCCGCATCCGCGACCGGCATTGATGGACTCGACGTGCACCCGCAGCATGTCGTACGAGACGATGAGCAGTGGCCGGTTGCCATGCACAAAAGCCGCCAACTCCTGGTTGGCGCCCGACCCGCCGCCACTGCCCGACTGGACAGCGACGGGTTTGAGGCGCTCCGTGCCGAGCCACTTGTTCACCTCTTTGACCCAATTGCTGACCAGGCTTGCGGGACAAACAATGATGGCCTTGCGGACGAGAGGCCCCCGCTGCTTCAACACTGTCCACAACAAGCTTAACGCCTGGAGGGACTTGCCGAGGCCCATTGAGTCGGCCAGGATAGCTCCACGACCGCTGCCCGGCACGCCTGCACCACCCGACACGCACTTGTACAGGAAGCGAATGCCCTCCCGCTGGTGGGGGCGGAGGCATTTGCCAAGGTAGGGGTCCATCACCACCGGCGCTAGCGAGTAGGGGGACGTCGGATCCGCAGGGTCAGTGTGTTCGCCGGGCGAAACGACGAACGTGTTGGGGAGGGCGGGGTCGTACATCGGCGTAGCCGCCACCTGCGCCGCCGTCTTGCGCATCACTGGGATCACCGGGGACTTGAAGCGCTTGAACGCCTGCGGCTGCACGCGGGCAACAACCGCCGATGCGGGCGCGACGGGCGCAGCGGCCGCGAGAAACACCCGCCCCGACACAAAATCGTCGGCGGGAATGGGGGTATCAATCTCCACCTCCCAAGACCCAACCTCCAGCGTGTTGCCCGGCTTGAGTCCGCCGAGTCTGCCGTGAGAGGACTTGGCCACAGAGGCGCCAGCATCACCAAATAGTGTCACGTACCGGTCGCTCTTCAGCACGAGGAAGCCTGTACACTTAAAGACCGCGGATGGAGCAACGGCAGCCAGGAGAAGGGGCTCAACATCAAAGCAACTGACGGAAAAATGTCAGAACACATCCACCAGCGAACAAACGCGATGGGAATGCAGAGAAGACAGTTGTGCGGTGGACCAGACATGAAACAGACCGCCAACATGCAACAAGAAGAAAGGCAGAGCGAGTTGATTAATGGCGATGCAAACGTACCGTCAAGATACGACTTGTGCTTCTTCTTGGATCGCTTCGTGTACAGCACCTTAAAATAGACAACCGCCTCGTCACTGCCGTCCCCGCCCCCCAAGCTAAAGTTATCACCAGCAGCAGCGGCGACAGACGGCCTCCCCGAAGTACCACGTGCGGGACCGGCTCGTGCCCCTGCTCGGCCACCCAGCGAC
>Ga0115029_1002352_pt1 | contig 11318 bp, 10 predicted proteins | sample SidtaG_3_FD_87297 | JGI IMG/M metagenome (GOLD analysis project Ga0115029, IMG submission 87297) | Marine algal microbial communities from Sidmouth, United Kingdom - Sidmouth_Asex1 metaG | ecosystem: Host-associated > Algae > Red algae > Unclassified | place: Sidmouth, United Kingdom | collected...
CTTCTCGTGATCGGAGGTGTCTCGCAACTCCTTTCTATCACGGCGAAGGCCTTCTCTCGTTCCGCCTCCCGATCAGCGGCTCACGACCGCTCGGCGTTCGGGATCATGAATAATCCGGGCTAGCGCATCGACGATGAACGGACGCCCTTGGCTAGCCGTCATCGGGTCGCTAGCATGACGGGTCGGCGCCACGGAAATCACGAGCCATGACCGACGCAGCAACCGCGGCCAGACGAGTCGTCGCCTCCCTCGATTCCGCGGAGGACATCACGACCTTCTCCTGCAAGACCACGCTACCCGGGGACGCCCTGACGCTCTCCATCAAGAACGGCAGCCCGTTGCAGTGGCCCGTCACCGAGAGTCGTGCACGCACGCTCTTCTCGCTCAGTTCACCGGCACCGTTCGGGCAGGGGCGCGAGACCGTGCTCGACCCGACCGTGCGCGATGTCGGCGAGATCTCCGCGCGCAAACTGCAACTCGATCGCAAGGTCTGGAACCGGACGCTTGCACCGGCGCTCGACGAGATGCGCGAGGCACTCGGCTTGCCGGCCGGACGACTCACCGCACGCGTCGACAAGTTGCTCGTCTACGGCCCCGGACAGTTCTTCAAGCCGCACCGTGATACCGAAAGGGCCGACGACATGGTCGGAACCCTCGTCGTGGTGCTGCCCTCCTCGCACAAGGGCGGCACGCTCGTGGTATCGCACCGCGACGAGACCCGGCGTTTCGTCACCCGCGACACGCTGGCCCCCACGCTTCGCCTGTACGCGTTCTACGCGTCCTGCGAGCACGAGGTCCGACCGGTCACCGAGGGTTTCCGGATCGTGTTGAGCCACACGCTTCACTTTCGTGCCGCCGCAACGACTGATGCGCCCGAGACGAACGATGACCTTCGACGCGCGCTCGCCGACTATTTCGACCCGTCGGATCGGACCAAGGACCGATATGGCAGACCCGTCGACAAGCTCGTATACCTGCTCGATCACGCCTACAGCGCCCGCAGTCTCGGGTGGAATCGGATGAAGTCCGTCGACCGTCCGCGCGCGCAGGCGCTGAAAGCCGTCGCGGCCGAGATGAGTCTGCGAGCCCATCTCGCACTGGTGAGCGTCACGGAGACCTGGAGCGCGACCGTCGACGAGCCCCGTTACTACCGTGGCCGCGGACGGCGCCGGTACGCATCGCCGTACGATGACAATGACGATGATGACGACGGTGCCGGGCACCGGGATGAGGCAAACGCGCTGCTCGCGGAAACGCACTACGATCTGGAGGAGTTGATCGAACGCGGCGCGTCGCTCGATCACTGGCGCGACCCGGATGACCGGGCGGTGACATTGCCGGCCCTCGGTACCGACGAGGACGAGCTCTGCTGGACACTCGATCTCGAATCCCACCCGCCCGAACTCGAAGAGTACGAAGGCTACATGGGCAACTACGGCAACACGCTTCAGCGCGAATACCGACGAGCGGCCGTCGTGCTGTGGCCAACCACCGATCACTATCGGATCCTTGCGCGATCCGGTCGCGATGGTCAGGCAGCGCTGCACCAGCTTGCACTCGATGCGGGAAAGCTCGGCGCCGCCGCGCTGAACCTCGCCATCGAGTCGCTGTTCGACGTCTGGCCCGGCGCGGAACGCGACAAGGGACCCGACGCGCTGCGCAGCGCCCTGGCCCTCGCGCGAAAGCTCGACTCGGCCGAACTCACGCTCGATCTGTTTCATCGCCTGTCCATCGCCTCACTGACGGACGCGCTGACAAAGCCCTTGCTGGAACTGGGGGTTCGGCATGGCGAGCCGTTCTGCCGGCAACTGTTCGATGCGTGGTTACCCGCTACCGAACCCGGCGGCGATCACCAGTCGCGGTTCGAGAGACGCAAGGCGCTACCTCGCGGACGCTGGTTCACTCTGGAGAGTGACCCCGATCGACTCGAGTGGCTTCCGCACCTTCCGGCGTTCTGCGAGCAGGCGCGGGCGTCCGGAGCCGCGGCCTGGCAAGGGGTGCCCACGTCCGCCTTCGACACACTCCTCGAGCTGGTCCAGACGAGGCACATCGCGCAGCACCGTCTCGCCTCGTCGAAGGCGCGCGCACGGCACGTCGCGCGCGAACGACTCGACGTGCTCGCACTGGTCGACGCGGCCATCAACCTCGACGATGCGCCTCGCCTCGAGCGAGTGGTTTTCGTCGTCGTGGCGGATATGGAAAGCTACGCCTCGACCGTCGCACTCGCCCTCTTGGAAAGGCTGCACCGTCCGGCGACGATCGGCATCGAGGAGGCTGATCGCGACACGCTGACCCGAAACCTCGGCGATCTGGTTCGACGGAGAATCGATGATGCGACTCGCCGAGAGGGTGACTGGCGAATCGACGTTCGACCGGACTGTACCTGTGCCGACTGCCAGACGCTCGCGGAGTTTTTGAGCAGCACGGATGCGGCCGTCGATCTGCCCCTCGCGAAGGATCGCCGTCGACACTTGCACGGGGCGATCGGCGCATTGGAGATCCCGGTGTCCCACACCACTCGCCGGGAGGGGCGGCCGTTCGTGCTCGAGCTCCGGAAGTCGCACACACTGTTCGAGGACGCCGCGCGGCGGGTCGGTGACGAGGAGGCGGTCGCCGCGCGACTGGCTGAACTGCAGGCGATGCCGGACAGCCGGACGAGGTAGCCGACCGGGGGGAGGGTTCCCGCTACCATCGACGGAGCGACCTATCGACACACATCTGTCGCGAGACACTTCACCGGGAGCGCGAAACGACATCGGGGTCCGAACGTCATGAAGGCGGAGTGCCGAACCGGTTCGAGCACCGTCGTCACGACTTCGGCAGCTTCAGCGCACCACCTGCGTGACCGACCTGCCCATCCAGAGAAACGCGAGCGCCATCCTCCCGACCTGCCGCGACGGCGTCCGCATGCAGCGAACCGCGCGTGCGTGCATACGACTTCACGAGATCCTGACCGCATTCGCGTTGCACGATCTCGCGCTTCCGGACGGTCAGCGCGGTTCCGGCGGGCGACGCCGATCGTTCGGCGTGCTCTCGTTCCTCCACGATACCCTCGACACGCTTGCAAACCTCCGCGGCAAAGGCCTGGCGGTAGTCATAGGACGCGGTCCGCCCCGGCGGGAAGTCACCGGCGCGACGACGGGCCCCCAGCGCGCGTTCCACGGCATCCACAAGGTAGTCGAGCGTGAGCCTGGCCACCCGAACGTCGATCTCGTAACCGCGGAATTCGGGGCAAGCGTCGTAGCCGAGCACGAACAACACGTCGTGCAGTTGCGCCACTCCCATCGCGAGGTCCTGGACGTGCATCGGCACGCGCTTCGCCCGCCACGCCGACTCGACGGTGAAGTCATGCGTCTCCAGGTCTGCCTCCGTGATTCCGAATCGCGTCATCAGCGACTGACATCGACGCAGGGCGATCTCCGCCTCGTGCGGCGATGCCTCGGTCTGCTGCGCCATCGCATACAACTTGCGGATGCGTTCGAGCAGGCGGCCGCGTGACTCGGGATCCGTCTCTTCGACAGAGGCACGCTCCTCCACTCGCTCGCTTCCATCGGCAATCGGACGAGAGGTGTCCTCGACCGCGCGGTCGGACGTCTCTCGCGCCTCGACGTCCGCCAGTGGCACGGACCTGGCCGAGCGCTCGATCACCGGCAGCCCGAGCCTCGCTCCCGCCGCCGTGAACGTCGGGATCGCCCAGGCCGTCATGCCGCCGCTCAGCAGGGGCTCGCCGCGCAGTCCGACGAGCGCTGCCACGCGATCCTGATCGATCCGGCGCAGCCCGGCAGCGAAGATCGCCCCGGCAGGCATGGGCAATACCTCGCCGAGTAGATGGTCGCCCGGCGCGAGCTGCCGGCTCCCGGCCATCTCGTGCACGGTTCGCGCGGCCGCCATCGTGCCTGCCCGGCGCACGTCGATCGAACGGCCCGGCTGGACCGTCACGACTTCGAGAAGCTCGCACGAAGCATCTTGCAGGGCACGAAAGTAGGCGCGCCCTCCCGGACGCAGCCGGCGGCCACGGGCAGCGAGAAAGTCCTCCATCGGTGTGCGACCGGCACCACCCGGCCACGGGCGCCGGACCGTCCGCTCGTACACCAGCCCGGTCAACATGCCGATCACGTGCTCGAGCGAGAGGATGGCGCGAAGCTCTTCGTCACCCCAGCCCAGTTCGCTCAACGCTGGCCGTAGCAAGGTCTCGAGTGCCACGTGAAAGCTCTCCGGCCCGTGGGGCTGACGGTCGAGCCAGCCGGCCAGGGCCCGTCGACCGTGGTCGACTTCCGCGAGTTGCTTGCGAGAGGACACGGCGGCTCCGATGTCATGACGTGGGGGGGGGGTGCGGGCCGATTCTCCACGCGGCGGTCTGGCGGGGTCAAGCGGGTGACATGCGCCCACGGCGGATCGCCCCGGCTCACGGTGTTACCTTCTCCATATACTGACCACGAGGGAAGCATCGATGAAACACGCCAAGGACTATCTCGACGAAGCCAATGCCGCGGTGACGCGCATCCCGGCCAGCGAGGCGATCGCCCGGCACGGCGACGACGGGGTGCAGTTCGTCGACGTGCGCGATTCGGCCTCGATCGCCAAGAGCGGGACCATCGCCGGCGCGCTGCGCATCCCGCGCGGCATGATCGAGTTCGTCGCCGACGACGAATCGCCGATGCGCCATGCGGAGCTGCGGCGCGATGCGGAGCTGTTCCTGGTCTGCGGTGCCGGCGGGCAGGCGGCGCTGGCCGGCAAGACGCTCAAGGACATGGGCTATGCCTCGGTCACCAACATCGGCGGCATCGGTGACTGGACGGAGGCGGGCGGTTCGATGGAGGACTGAGCGGCGCCAGTCCGGCCGCGGACGGCGGAGCCTGTCGACGTCAGTTCCCGATCGACTGGACCTGTGCCAGTCGCCCGCCGTTCTCCACCGACAGCAACAGTCGCGCATCGTCGGCAAGCATCACCCGCTCGCCGATCGGGACGTCCCGTGCCGCAACCACGTCCCTGAGGCCGGGCAGTGCGTCGTTCACCAGGAACAGCGTCGTGTCGTCCACCTCCACGTGAGCGACCGGTGCGCGATCCGACGTCGCGAGCCGCTCGTTGGGGAACACGAAGCGGTTGACGTGCCAGCGATGCAGCTCGAGCCCGTGACGTGCGACGATTCGATGTCCGTCGGGGCGGAACGCGCCGTCGGTACGGGCCGAGTACAGATTCAGCAACGCGGTCCGGGTCCGGGAGGGTCGTCGACACGCCGGGCACACCGGATCTCGCGTGCCGACGAACACGAAGCCGCCCATCGTGCAGGTTGCGGTCGTGCACGGCACGAGCAGGTCGTCGCTCTGCACGAGCGCCTGCTCCCATTGCTCGGCGCTCGGACGGGCCAACGGATCGTGCAAGCCTTCGCCGAACGCGCGTTCGAACAGACCGCCCAGGAGCGGACCGCACAAGGCGTAAGGCATCCGCTTCGGATCTCCCCACGGCAGCGCGTCATCTTGCACCGACGTCGGATCGACCCGGTTGCGGTCATCGGTCGGACTCTCGATCCACAGGGCGTGCTCCCCCATGCCGAGAAACTCGTCCCGCTCGGCGTCCTCGTGGTCGTGCACCTGTTGCCCTTGCAGCGGGTGTCGACCGAGCAGATACAGATAGACCAGCACCGCCAGCGCATGTCGGTCCGTGTCGATGCTCGGGAGCACGCGCGCAGGGTCATCGAGATCGAGATCACGCGTCGCGATCACCTCCGGCGCGATGAACTCGGGCGTGCCCGCCACATCCGGTGGGAACTTGCCCGGTACGACCAGACCGTCGATGTCGATGACACAGGCGGCGCGCGTCAGCGGATCGACGAGCACGTTCCGGTAGCTCAGGTCGCTGTGCGCGAGACCGGCCGCATGCAGTCGCCGCACCGCCCGCGCGAGGCTCGCGCAGACCGCCAGGTAGTCCGGCCACCTGCCGCGCTCACGCTCGTCGAGGAAGGACTGTCGATGCCGCGCCGACGCGAACCACTTGCCCTGCTTCTCCTGCCCCCGGATGTTGAATTCGTCCCCCGAGCGGGACCCATGCGTGAAGAGGAAGCACGGCTCGAACGACGGCACCAGAAGGGCGGTACGCCCGCGCCACTCCAGGACGGCATCCGGCCACCGGTACAGCGCCGCGAGCTGCCCTCCCCCCGGCCCGTCCAGCACGCGCCCGCGGTGCACGTCGACAAGGGCCGAGAGTCGCTCCCGGCCCGCTTCATCGAGCGGCTCGCGAAAGACCGCGAGCACGTCGTCGCTGCCGTGCACCCGATGGACATCCTTCATGGTGCCGTTCGCGAACGGCGTCGACTCGATGACGATCTCGCGTCCGTTCGCCAGCCTGAGGGTGTCGGTCGTCATGGCTCAGGCCTCCGGCTCCACCGAGGGGGGCGGCAGGAAGACCGCGAGGGTTCGATCGTCGTGCTCGGCCTGCACCAGAAAGTCCAGCGCGCCGAGCAGCGCCTGACCGTCGTCCGTCGCCGTCGCGGCTTCGCCGAACTCGTTCCACAAGGCAACCCAGCCCCCCACCTCCGCCTGCGCCTGGTCGGTGTCGAACTTCGCGTCGGTGATGCCGTCCGTCATGGCCATCACCGCGGTCATGGAGGGCACGGTGGCGACGAACAGACGCCGCCGAGCCCCCGCGGCGTCGTTCAGGACGTCGCGCCCGAGGAACCGCGTCTCGCCGGCGAACTCGCCGCCGTCGGCCACGGACATCGGCGTGAGCGCGCGACGGTCGGCATCGAAGATCGCGATCGCCCCGTCCCCGATCGAATAGGTGACGACCTGCCACCCGGACTCGACCGGTCGCGTGGCCACCAGCAGGAGCGTCGTCGCGTACAACCTGATATCGCGCGCTTCGGTGGTCGCCAACGCGTCGAGCCGGGTAACGGCATCGCTCACCGCACCGGTCATGACCTCGAACGCCTGCTCCTCGGACAAGGCGGTCCGATCCTCGCCGCCGACCGACCCCAGCGATTCGGCCAGAGCCTCGGCGGCCGTCCGGGTCGCCTCGGCGGCGCCTGCCCGCGAGAACTCGGCGCTGCCTGCCCCATCGGCCACCGCCGCCACGTGCCACCCGCCGGGCGTGTCGGTCACGACATGAACGGCATCGTCGCGGTAGGCGCCCTGGTGCGCATGCCGTCGGCCTCGTCGACTGGCCGCGACCCAGCGACTACCGTCCGTCGCTCGAACCTCGGTCGCGTAGTTGTCGGCGCGCGCGTACTCACCGTTCGGGTCGCTCGGAACGTCCTTCCAGAGCGAGGCCGGGTCGGGGGTCACCGGCAGCGTGCACACCAGCGTGGCCGCGTGCCCGCCCATCGAACCGTGCAGCAGGATCTCGAACTCCCCCGCCTCCGTCGGGGTTCCGATCACGCTCGTCGACGCCGTGTCGAAGTGCAAGTCGACGACTGCAAGCCCTTCGGTGCGTTCCACCGCGAACCCGTTCGGCAGGACGAGCCGCCCCTCGAACGGCTTGCCCACCCGGGCTGCACGGTCGAGATGCACACGCGTCCACCGCGCGAGACCGTCGCTCATCCTGCGCCTCGCCTGAATTCGCCCCGCACGCCGGCGGGTGCTGGCTGGTAGTCGTTCTCCGCCGCACACCACGGGCAGGTCGCCGGTCCCGGCCCGTCGATGCAGTGCAGCTGGCCGCAATCGCACGACACCAGCGCGACCGCGTTACCGCAGGCCGGGCACGCCGGCATGCCGCTGAGCTCACCGGAGCCGACGGTCGCGGCAGGACGCCCATCGTCATCGGTGAGATCGAAGTAGGTGCTGCTCAGGGTGATCGCCTGCCGCAGCCGGTACGGCTGTTCGGCCGTGGAGCGTTCGTAGCGAACGAGAAACGGCGACTCGTAGTTCTGGCACCTTCCCACCAGCACGGCCAGGCGCTCGTCGACATGGCTCGCCGCCGCGGCGGCCGCCGGTTCCTTCTCGAGCGACACGGCACCTTCCGGCAAGGACTTCGTCAGATCGACCCCGCCGGTCGATCGGCCGGTGTCGATCGCCTGGCTGTGCACGGACACGGACTGGCTCATCCAGGAGAACAGGCGGCCGATGGATTCCGGCGACGTGTTGGCGAGAACGATCACGTCGTCGCTGATCTCTCGAAGCTGCCCGAGATCGGCACCGCCGCCGACGGAGAGGCTGATCAGGCGAGCGCGCTTCGCGTAGCCGTCACGCCATTCGGCGATGGCGCGCGAAGGGTCGTCCGTGGGTCGCCCATCGGTCATCAGGAACACGAGTGGCTTCCAGTCCGCTTTCTGCCCGGGACTGCCCTTGACGACATGCGTGTCGATCTCGGTCATCAAGGTCTCGAGGGCGACGCCCATGGCCGTCCCGCCACCCACCGGCAAGGCAGGTGGGTAGTGGAACTGCGTGATCTCCGTCATCGGCACCAGCACCTTCGCCTTGCCCGCGAAGACGATGATGGAGATGTGCACGGTCTCGAGCGACTGCGGATCGCTCCGGAGCGCCTTCGTGATGGCCTCGACGCCGGCGACGATGGACGCCTGAAGCGGACCGGCGACGGACTCGCTGACGTCGAGCAGGAGAAAGACGGGAAGCTTGCGCATCGGCCAGGTCCTGGTTCACGGAATCTGCGGCGGTCGCCGAACCGGCGAACGTTCCTGCAAAGGCTACCCGAGACGAATCTCGTCGGGCGGCGGCGGCAGATCGCCTGCACCCGCGCCGCCGCCGCGGCTCTCGGACGCGATGGCGTCGGACACCCACTGGAAGAACTGCCCGAACGCCTGCCCGTCCAGCGTGTCGATGGTCGCGACGTGCGTGCAGATCCGGTCGAGCGCGGCCCGTTCGGCCTTCGGGCCAGCGGCACAACCGACGACGGTGGCAAACCGCGCGGCGTGGACCCGACTCACCGCCTCGTCGAACCGCGCGACGTCGGACGGTTTGCCATCCGTCATGACGAACAGCATCGGCGCCCAGTCGCCCTTGCCGCCTTCCCCGACCGCTGCTCGCTCGCGCTCGACCCGATCGACGAGCACGTGCAATGCCTCGCCGAGATGCGTCGGCCCGGAATCGGGCGTGGAGATCGGCACGGGGTTGAACGCCTCGAGCGCGATGAGCTCGTTCAACACCGACACTTCCCGGTCATAGGTGATGACGCAAAGATGCACGCTCTCCAGCGCCTGGGGGTCTTTCCGCAAGGCATCCACCAGGCTTCGTACACCGGTATTGACCGCCTCGATCGGCTCGCCACGCATGGAGCCGGACGTGTCGATGAGGAGGTAGACGGGCAGTCGGCGAGCGCTCATGGAGATGTCTCTGGTAGTGAGTGGTCGTTCGGTCGATGTCGATGCTTTCCTCGGGCGTCGGCAGCAGGGCATGCGACCTGAGCCTTGTCTCACGGTGTCAGGTCGTCGTCGCGTTTGCTTGCATACCCGACGCCAGCAATACCTCCCTGCTCTCGAATCGGGGCGAGCGCGACGCGGCATCCGGTCGCGGCGGAGGATCGGACCGGGAACACTTCGCCCGACGGTTCGTCACGAGAAGCCCGACGTGCAGAGCGTGGAAGGCTTACATCTTCCGAGCCGGAGATGGACGCCAGAGTGGGCTTTCAGATCGCGCAGATGCCGTCAGGAATCTCGTTTCCGCTTGTCCCGAGGAACGCGTACCTGACATTTCGACACGCTGTCAGCTTACATTCGCACGGCATCGGGCGCCGGGAACGGGTGAAACGCCACCTGGTGAACGCGGCGCTCGACAACTTCGGCGACATCGTTCGTCGTCGCTTGCCACCGGCACGATCACGATGTCGTCGGGATCGTCGAGCACCCAGCGCTGTTCTCTTTGCTCGAGATCTCCTTCGACCACGACCACGCAGCGCTCGTCGTAGGTCGGAGCGATCACATCATGTCTTTCGGGGCGAGCGTACCGACGAGAGGCACGCTACCCTCCCGCGGAGCTCACGCGGCCTGATCGGGCAGGAACCGGTCGAGATTCATCGCGGAGGGCCTGCGATTGAACGAAGGCGCGAGGCCGAGAATGAGCAGGTACTCCAGCGTTTGCCGGTCGCCAGCCTCCTCCATCGGAACGAAACGCATGTACGTCCACTCGTTCCACCATGCAGACCGCTCGTGTGGGGAAGTCGGCGTCTTCAGCCGCGACTTGACCCGGTAGCCGGTGATGCCGACGTAGATCGCCACCTCTCTGCGATCGCCGGATGACGCTTCGTCGTCCCCGGAATGGTAGGAGTACACCGCGCCACGTCCCGTATCCGCGATGCCGCCCTTGCGCAGGAACTGGACCCTCGTGATGGGAGCCGAGCGTGTCAGATACCACTCGACTGCCGCCTCGGCAGACTCGCGCAGTGCGTCGCGAACGCGAGTCGTCGGGAACGGCTCGACGATGCGGCGAATCCCGGAAACGGCACCCTGCGACGCAACGACAGGCGGCAAGTTCTCGCTCGCGGGTTCCGGCAGATAATACTTGTCGTGGTAGGTGCCACCGTGTGCCTTGTTGTACCCGAGCTCTTGCTCCGCCAGGGCAACGAACTCCCGTCTTGTCATGCGGTCGCGACCGACCGCGTCGTCCAACGCGCGGAGCATCCGCACGACATGTGCGCCGGTGGGACGAGGGTTCGACTCCAGCAGCTCACGGATCAACCGTCGACGCTCGTCCATCAGTCGTGCTCCTCGAGTTCATCACGTCCCGTCTCGTCCGGCCAGCTGTAGTGGAAGGCGCCGGTGAATGCGAGAGAAAACCAGGCTGTCACGTCGCGACCGATCATGCCGCTCCGTGGCATCCTGCCCGCGCTCGCTTGGCAGATCGGGCCATCGGCAGTCTGGATCGCGTCCTGCCGACGTCTACTTGCGCCCGGGCGGGTTGTTGCCTCGGTTGCCGCCCGACGGATTCCCCGTCGTGGATGGCCCGTTCGGCAGATTCCCACCCGCGTTGGCAGCGAGGGGATCGTGAAGTTGTCGCGATGTCTTGTTCATGATCGTCTCCGTTCCTGCAACACGTGTCCGGGAATGGTGTCGGCGGTGTGCCTCCGCGTCTGAACAGCGTCGTCCGGAAGTTCGTGGAACGCGAGGAAAGATCGGCTTCGACAAGTGGCGACGAAACCAACGTGTCGCTCTGTGGCCGACTATCCGTTGAAGGAACGACGCTTCTCGAGCGATCGATTTCTCGCACCATGCTCGGCCGTTCACGCCGCCAACCTGCTCTCCCTCGGCCTCGCGGGCGTGACCCCGGTCTTCGCCGCGACGGACAACCCCCCGACCACCCCCGCCACCCTGACCGCCACCCTGACCGCCACCCTGACCGCCACCCTGACCGCCACCCTGACCGCCCCCCTGA
>Ga0115029_1002355_pt1 | contig 11313 bp, 6 predicted proteins | sample SidtaG_3_FD_87297 | JGI IMG/M metagenome (GOLD analysis project Ga0115029, IMG submission 87297) | Marine algal microbial communities from Sidmouth, United Kingdom - Sidmouth_Asex1 metaG | ecosystem: Host-associated > Algae > Red algae > Unclassified | place: Sidmouth, United Kingdom | collected...
AGCGGCGCGCCCGACAGCGGCGCGCCCGACAGCGGCGCGCCCGACAGCGGCGCGCCCGACAGCGGAGCGGAAGTCTCTAGTGTTCCAGGCAGTGCGCACGCGACGGGCGTCACACCAATTGTCGTGGCAACGAAGGAGACGACGCCGGGGGCGAACACTGCCGGGGTGACGACGTGTGCGGCGCTGGCAGAGGCAACGAGTGAGGACGGCCCGCCCGCCAGCGACCCAGCCGGGCGTGGCAGGGGGGCAGTCGGACGGCCTAAGCTGAGGCTAAGGCCCGTGACAACGGTGCCGTTCCGTAGACGAAGGCCCGCCATCACACCACCAATGACGCCGCGGACAGATCGCGTCACGCGCCGCCCGTGGCCGCTGTTCTTCTTGACGCCCGGCGACCTCTTGAAGCCGGTCTTGGAAGCTGATGCACAGCGGTTCATGTCGACGGCTGTGGCGGGATGAAGAAGCACCAGGACCACGCGGCAAGCAGCGGCAGGAGCACGCGCCGTCGGGCAGGGGGCGCGGCGCAAGGAAGCGAACGACCGCCGGGAAGGTGGACGCACGCGGAACGGGAAACAGGGTCCGAAGGCGGGGGGGGGAGGGCGGGCACTCAACACCACCACCACTGTACCTCCACAGAACGGGGGGCAGCCCGGAAACTAGAAGGACGGGCCGTCGGCGTGTGCGCGTTAGCGTGTGGCGGATGGGGATCAAAACGCCTAGAACAGACTGAACAGACGTCTCTCTTGTACTGCCACGCCGCTCCTTTTTTCGGCCCAACGCGAGCTGTCCGCTCACCCCTCCTCGTCCTCCCACGCGCGCAGACGCGTGCGCGCGGGCCGGTCTGACCAGCAGTGCTCGGCAGCGCTCAGCCGTACGAGCAGTGCCCAGAAGTGCCAAGCCGTACGTGCACCCAAGAGCCGTGGGCAGAAGATGACACCACGCCAAAGTCGGCCACGGCCACCAGCTCCACGCCGAACGCGTGGCATTCACTCAAACTCTCTCGAGACTCGCCCACGGGTGAACGTACTGTCGTGCGGGAGCCACGTTTGTCACCTCGGTGATAGGGCGTGACGGATGACAGTGGTACAAAGTTTGGATCTTGATTGTCATCTGACAATCCCCCTTGTCACAGCCTGAAGATGGATGACGTTTGTCCCTGGAAACTCCACGCAAAGAGCGTGGGTTTGGCTCTCCTGACGGAGAGGGACGACTGACGCCCCACGTCGTTGCACACCTTCTGGCAACTGTAGCTGTGGCTGCAGCTAGAGCAGGCGGCGCCGCCACATGACGCCGCGTGGCAACGCCGCGGCCGCGGAGCCTTCAGGCGCAGCGAGCTTACATGGCGGTACCACGCCAGCGTACCCTCCCGGGTACGTACACGCCCGGGTACGCTGGGGCCACACCAGCGTACCCGGGCGGTGCCACGGTACCCGGCGGTGGCAGCGGCGCGGCCGCGGCGCCGCGCCGCCTGCAGCTGCAGGCCCAGCCAGCTGGCTGCAGCTCACCTGGCAGTGCCACGCCTGCTTGCCCGCGAGCCAGCTTCCCTGGCGGTGCCACGGTGCCACGCCCGTTTACCTGGCGGCCCCACGCAGCGTCAGTGGGTCTAGGAGCCGCAGGATAGGTCCGCCGGCCGACCAGGCACGCCACATAGGACAGCCGCAGGCACGACGTAGTTGCGCCACAGTTGGTGTGCCACGCTGCCATCGCATGGGTGGCGCCGCGCGGGTGCGTAGGGCCTTGCGCTGCCATGCCGCGTCAGCGAGCTGCAGCGGTAGCGCCATGCGTACGCCCGCACGGTCGCAGCTGGTGCGCCCACCAGAGGGCCCGTACACTGCGTAGAGCGGTCGCCGCGGTGTAGCGCCATTGCCACGGTGGCCGCCGCCGTCACCATCACGGCGGCGTTGTGGCGCCGTCGCCCCCCGGCCGCTACTACAACTGCCGCGGTTGGCACCTCAAAAGGGAATAAGAGGGCCCGGTGCCGCCGCCGCAGCCGCTCCTTCCTGGCCACGCCCCAGTGCTCACGAGTCGCACAGCAGCACCCATGCCGTCCAAGCTTCCAAGGACGCCACCGACGACCCTACCGCCTCCAACGCCTCCCCCGCATCCTCCAGCCGACCAACGTCCCCCCTGCTCAATCCCGCTTACGACCTGCCACGGACGATACCATGGCCGCCGCCGACAAAGCGACAATCGCACGCCCAACTACCACACCCCATGCGGCGCTTGGCAGCATCGAGGTGAACGATGAGTGGGCGACGGTCGTCAACCACGGCGACGAGCAGGACGCGTCCGTCAATGCGCTAATGCGCGACGCCTCCCTGCCCAAGAAGGCTACGTCGTGCGACTATGGAAGGCCGGGACGGCGCGAGCCGCCTGCACCAGTGGTTGTTCTCAACGCACGCAAACGCAAGTCGACTATCGCGGACAAGAGGCCGGCGGCGCCAGCGCTGGTCAAAGATGGCTCTTCCGCCGTGCTGGACGCGCTGCATAGGAAGCAGCGACGCACGGAAGGGACGCCGGCTCGCTCACCGCTCGTGCCATCACAAGGAGTACCGTCGGAGGCCGAGCCCTCTTTGCCCCCGTCGGTGGAATCACCGCCTCCGAGGCCACCGCCGCCACGGGCGCCCCCTTCATCGACACGGCCGCCCCCACCGTCGACAAAGCGGCATGCATCTTCACCGGCCAGGGAGGCACAGCCGATACAAGTCGAGTTCAGGCCGCCATCATCGGGAAAGCCGCCCGTTCGCTCGGCCCGGGATGCCAAGCGTACGTCGGAGGTGCCAGTCGAAGCAGAGACGTCCAAAAAGCACACCAGCGAGGATCACGTGCCGTGGATGTGGCCGCCTCCAGGCGTGCTGTTGTGGCCATCACCGCCAGGGGGAGCTCTGCTCCCGTGGCCAGCGTCACCTCCCCCTTCGCCCTCGGCGGCTGCCGGCGACCAGGCGGCCGATTTCGACGCGTCCGCCGGCGATCGGGATGCCAACGACGGCAGGGCGGCAGTCGCGGCGACGCGGGACGGCGACGCGGCCGCGCCCTGCGACCGGACGGCAGCCAAAGAAAAGGGCTCCACCGACAAGCAGGACCCCTCCAACGACAGCACGACCACTGGTGGCAAGGCGGCCTCCGAAGGCCAGGCGTCGTCCGGCGACTGCTGTCCGCTGAACAGCCTGATGACAGCCGACCGTGCCGCCGATGCACCGCAGGCGCCCGCCCACAGGGAAGCTGCAGTGCTGCAGGGTGACCGGAAGGGCGATGTGGCCTCCGATCGTGCCGCCGACGCGCTGCCGCAGCCGGCGTCCGCCCGCGTGGCGACGTCCATGCCACTCGGCGACCGGGGGGCCGCGGCGGACCGGGGGGAGGCTGTCGCCGCAGACCGTGCCGCCGACGTGCTGCCGGCGTCCACCGACAGGGCGGTTCCGGTGGCCGTAGACCAGGCCGCGGACCAGGCCGCGGCGGCCATCGATGAGGCCGCGGTAGCCGCCGATGGGGTGACCGACGCGCAGCTGGGTGATCGAGCCGTCGCGATGGACGTCGACCATGCCTTCAACGCGCTGCTGGCCTCCGACGGCGCGACGACCGCCGGTCTGCTCGGGGGCCGGGGGGCTGCGGGGGTCGCCAACCGCGCCGCCAACGTGCTGCAGGCTTCCGCCGACGGGGCGGTCGCGGTGGCCGTGGACAAGGCCGCGGTGGCAGCAGAGGACCTGGCAAAGGCGGGCGCCGCAATGGCCGCTTCCAATCGCGCCTTGGAGATGGCAGCGGCGGCTGCTACTCAAGCTACCGAAGCCATGGTCACGGCAGTCGCCGCTGTGGCAGCAGTCAAGGTGGCAGCGACGTCGACAGCATCGGCAGCTGCCTTCGTTGTCGCGGCCGCAGGGCGGCACGATGCAGCCGCTCGTGAAGAGATGGTGGTCAGAAAGGCGGCTGCCGACGCCAGAAGCGCCGAGTCTGCTGCAAATCGCGACCAAGCGGATAGTGACCGGGCTCGCGTCGTCCAAGCTGCCGAGGCCCGGGTGATGCACTTCCTTCGCGTTACTGTCGCCGGTGCGAACATTGTCCACAATGGGCAGATCAAGTGGGACATCGTTGAGGACATGGAAGAGAGCGGGAGTGATTTGGGAAGCGTCAGGTAGCGTGGGTTGGTTGTCAGTCGACCGGTAAAAGCACGGTGTCCACAACAAACAGCAAGGAATGACGATGTAGGAAAATGAAAGCGACAGGATATTGCAAGCGGGGCAGCGAGACGCGCACACGTACCTGTTGCACGAAGCAGGCCGTGACGATTGACTCGGCACCCACCTCCACGTAGCGCCCTCATTCCACGGATTCAAGAACCCACCCCGTCAAGGGACACCGCACGCGCACCACCGGCAGCGGACACCGATCTTCAGCTGCAGCAGGGTGGCTTTGGTCAAACAGCAGCAGCAAGGCAAGGGGGCGCTGCTTGCAGAGCACTGACAGCCCCGTCTGAAGACAAACAGCGTCAGAGCGAATCGACCTCGGTGAATCGACCTCGGTGAGCTGGCGGAGGAGTGGGAAAGAGATGACAACGCCACGCCAGCCCGGTCCACCATCGAAGGGGGAGATGGCAACTTCTCATTCGCCGTCCGAGGCCGAGGTGTCAACGTCGCAGCGTCGACTTCCGCCAGGGCATTCAGTCTGGGCGGGGGGTCCGCTGGCGAGAGCGAGCCAAGAAGCGCTGTGTGGCCTACCCGCGATGGGGCTATCGAGGAGTGGAGAAGGAGAGGAACGAAAGGAGGCTCGCAACGGCGGGACGATGTGATTCGGGGACTCGGCGGCACGCGGAAGGAGGCGCGAAAGACGTGACGCTGCCAACTCAGCAGTCAGCGCCTTAGGGAATCTGCCATTCTGCCACGTTTTTCGTCGAACGCAATGAGTAAAATGCAAACCGAGACACTATATAGTGGTACCCCTTTTTTAGATTGAAACGAGCCCTACTAGCTGCTATATGAAAGACAAACGAAACATTTGACCCTCTAACTGAATATTTCAACGGACTTAACTCTCTCTCCCTGTCATATTATATGACATTTGACGCGATTTGACAAATAGGTTCAGACTGCCCACCGTTCGACCTCATGAGTCCAGCTGTCGGGCGTCAATCTGGGCATGACTGACCACAATGCTCGCCAGGCCGCCGCGTGTCTGCCTGCCTGACTGTGCCTCATCCACCACGGCGAGCCTGTTCCCCTGTCTGTCCACTTGCGTGTCGTCTGTCGCTGACCCCGCTTTGCGTCTCTCCCGGCCCCTTTACGTGGCTATGTGTTCTCACCACTCGTGGTAACCCTCCCTCGATTCAGTGAACCGCCAGGTATGTCTGTCGGGTGTCCTGCGGGTTACCTCGAATGACCTCCCTCCCTCCGCCACACGCTCCATCCCCTCCTGGGGCCCGCTCAAAAGGACGAGGTCCTCGGCTGCGCCGCTGCCGGTTGTCACTCGCGGTTGGCGCTGGGCTTCCCTCCCCCGTTGTCGTGGCTCCGCCCACCTTCCTCTTTTAGACGGCGCGCGCGCTGCCTCGAGTCGTGCCCGACGGCGCGACGCCGCCGCTGGCGGCGGCGCGCAAGATGGTGTCGGGCGAGCCTCCTTCTCGGGGGGTGGCCGGTAACGTGCCGCATGACGATCAAGGGCCGCCGAGGCCACCGGTTGTGCCACTCGTGGCGGCTGCTGCCGCCAAGGATGCTGCGCTGTCGGCGAGAATGGCGCCCTCTACATCGCCGCCGCCGCCGCCGCCGCCGTTGCCGCCGCCGCTGCCGCTGCCGCCGCCGCCGCCGCCCCCGCCGCCGCCGCCGCCCCCGCCGCCGCCGCCGCCGCGGGCGGAGGTCGTGCCACTCGCGGCGGCTGAGGTCGCCGAGGATGCGGCGCTGTCGGCGAGCATGGCGCCCTCTTCCTTACCGCCGACGCCGCCACCGTTGCCGCCGCCGCCGCCGCCGATCACGCCGGACGTTGACACGTCTCCGTATACGGAACTGGCGACTGGCGGAGTGGCCGACGCTGCAGCGGCTGCAGCGGCCGCCGGCCGCGCGGTGTCGCCAACGGTGGGGGCTCCTTGCACGCCGCTGCCTCGGTCACGCGTCGGTGGCGCGACGGAGGAGGGTCTTCCAGGTGCCAATGAAGCTGCTGTCGTCCACCTGCGTGATAAGCGCGACCGGCGCGTTTGTGCTCCCGCAGGCGACCTCGGAGACGTTCGGACGTGGTCGATTGTCGGGGTCGTCATGCCCTTGCCTGGTTTGGGAAGGGAAGTGAGGACGCCCAATGACGTCAACGCCGGCTCCTTCACTTTTTCCGCTCGCGTTACGGCGCTCCGCCGCCTGACCGGGCGCGAGGTGTTTGCTCGCGCCGCCATCAAGCTCATCAATCGTAAGAAGTACGACTCCTACTCGGCGGTGCACCATTCCATCCGCCTCCTCGCGCGTACACCCCGTTTGAGCGACGATGATGGTAGCGAGGAGCCGTCGTGGGCGGGCATTCCGACAACGGGAGACCTGTCTGTCGCGCAGTGTCGCATCGTGCTGCGCCGCGCCGCGGCGACAGTGCTCCGCACTTATCGCAAGGTGAACAAAGGAGACGTCACGGTCGACTCGGTGGCGGCCAGCGCGGTTGCACACCCGTGGTACAGGAACTCCCTGGCGGTCCGCGACCGCCAGAAAGTCAACGCCTTTGGCAAGAAGCTCCGGAATAATGCCAAGTTCAAGGTCCTGCCGCTAAAGCGGCGAATGGAGGTGGCCGCGATTGGACCGGCACGCAGCATCGCCCTTCTCCGCACACTTCTTGAGCACCAACACTCGACGGACGGCGAGGAGCTGGTGGAGGATGGGGTGGAGATTGGAGCTCCGCGGCGGCGCAAGAGACGTCGCAAGCTGCTTCGTGGCATGACCATGCCTAAGGTCTTTCCGACGCCGGATGAGGTGCGCACGCTCGTGCGTGAGGCGGTCGATGTGCCTGGTCAGACTCCGCACGTGTTGCTTACTCTCGGTGCGGGCGGGACTTTACGCGTCTGGCGGTACGAGGTCGGCTCTGCCACGAAAGGTACGCGCTGGTACAGGATGGACGATGGCACTCGCAAGCGCCTTGCCGCCCCCTACCACCGTCGACCTCGTCGGCCACCAGCAGAGCCCGGCCCACAACCAACGGAATCGGCAACGGGCGCAATGGGCTTCCCCGTAGGTACAGAAGCGGACGGCGCGCATGGGTTCGGATTCTTCCCGGACGGCGTCGCCGGTGCCGGCATCTTGCCGCGCGTCGCTGTGGCTGACTCGGGCGGTGTCGACGCGAGTGCCAACTCGGCGGTCGATCCCGAGCTGTTGGAGACCTTCCAAATCACGCGCTCCACCTACCTGGAGGACGTTGTGGACGTCAGTGGTACTCCCAGGGCGATGCAACGAGCGGCAATGGCGGGGGAAAGTGCCGAAGTTGAGGCGGCGGACGGGGTGGACGGCAATGCAGGGGAGCGCAGCGGGAGAGAGCTTGTCGTCGCGGTCGAGTTCGACCCGGTGCTCGCTCTACGTAACGCGTTTCGCCACGGATGCAAGCCGACGTCGATGGCCGACATCAAGCGGGCGCCAGTGGCGGTGACACTAGCTGGCGATGGTGGCCCCGTGAGACGATGCGCGATGACGGTATTCACGCTCACGGCGTCGTCGCCGCTGTTTCCATCGGGCCGCACGCCCCTCATTCCCATCCTGTTCCTTCTGGGCGGGGAGCAGACCATTCACTCGGCGGTCGGCGAGCGGTTGCGCGAGCGGCTCAAGGTCGCCCTGCGCACCACCTACATCGTGCCCGTCGCACCCGACGCCGTCCTGAAGCGGGGTCAGATCCCCCGGTCCACCGCAGCCAAGTCCCTGCCTTTCTTCATCCACGTGTGCGGGGACTTTGCTATGATCTCCCACCTGCTCACCCTGACGGGGTGTGGCGATGTGAACCGCTGCCCGTACTTGTGGCCGTGCATGCCGGCGAGTTACCTGTCTGCGCTCATCCTCGACCGAGGGCGAGCGGCCCCCCGTGATGGGCCCTTCCTCTCAAACCAGTGGGAGCTCGCAGTTTGGGCGTTGGCCCGTTGGTGTACGCTTCGAGACGGCAACTGGCGTGCGCATGGCGGGCGTGTCCTGTGGTCTTGCCGCGGTTGCCGCCGAGACATGGTGGCTTTGTCGTCGTCGGTAGCAGTGCTGGCTTGCTCATCAACCAGCTGCCCGATGTTCGAAGAGCCTCAGGCACCGTTGCTGCCGCAGATTGCGTACACGCCCCTTTCTAAGATTTATCTGCAGCTGCGTCGGCGGTTAGGAGGGACGCGCGGGTATCCCCTGCTCGGCGACATCCCGTTCAGGATCATCGCGCCCGTGCTGCATTGCACGGGCAAGATTAGTAAGGGGCTCATGTTCTTCCTGCTTGCCATTATGCCGCTCACTATGCGCACAACAGCCCGCAACAAGATCTACCTGTTGATGGGCAGGTCTAATATGGGAGGCATGTACTTGCGTGAGTTTGGGCGCCTGGCGGCACTTGTGGTCGCCTTGCCGGGGGTGCTCAACAGGATCAAGACGCGCAAGGGGCCGGCCTCTACGAGCGCGGGTGGTGGGAAGGACGACAAGGAGGAGGAAGTGGTCATCGATGGCGGTGCCCTTGTCATGCTCCAGCTCAGCCAGCTGCTGACCGCGGCGTGGCGGCGGGCCATAAGCACCAAGCCGGCCACCGAGCGGGAGCGCGCGGCGGCAGCACTGCAGCTAACGGCGGCCGTACTCGCCCCAATATACTCTTCGCTCAAGCCGCTAGACCCCGTCACCAAGAAGGCGGGCGTCTTCAACCTCTATCTTCACACGGCGTTGGCTCACGTCCGCTCAACTGTCGGCGAGGCGTACCCGACGCTCAACCACGTTTGTGATGACAACATTGAAGGCACCATCGCGATGCTGAACAAGTACTTCACCAAGCGGACAAACAATGTCTCTCGCGGACAGTCCCTGATCAACATGCAGGCCATGGCGCCACTGGAGTTCAACGAGCCAAAGGGGCGCTCCGCCGCAGAGCTGCTCATCCTCACCGAGAAGCTTGTGCTGTGTCCGTGCCTTGTGCGCTTGGGTCCTTCTGTGCTGGATGAGTACAAGGCCATCGTGCGATTCGCGTGCAGGGAGCCCACCCTCTCCATCTCCATTGACAACTTGCCAGTGTCCGACTTGGAGCAGACCGAAGAGGCCGCCGCTTTAGTCGCCACTGCGCTGTCGGCAACCGCGGCGGCCGCCGCGGCGGCCGCTGCGGCCGCGGCGGGGGTGGCGTCGGCGGCGATGACGTCGGCAGCGGTGGCGACGGCGGCGTCGTCCAGAACAGCTGCTGCGGCCGCGGTGTCTTGTTCGCCGCCGGCCACGTCGACACATGTGGCGGCGGCCGTGGCCAGTGCGGCTGTCGCTGTCAAAGAGGCCGACGCCGCTGCTGTACAGGCGGCCGTTGTGGAGCAGGCCGCTCTTGAGGCTCTCGTTGGTGAGGCGCCAATCACTATCCACCTCGGCACCACCCCTGATCAGATCAAGACGCCAGAGCCGGGCGCCCCCGCCAGCGTGGAGCAGTCCCTGCAGCAGCACCTGCGGCGCGCGCAGCGGCATCTCGCTGTCTGCATGTGCGGCTCCTTGAGCGGCCGAGACGCGAGCACCAAGGCCTTGGAGGCCGGGTTGAAGGCCGCGGATGCCTCAGCAGTCGCTGAGGAGGAGGCGGCCGGCACGAACAAGGCAGGTAGCCCGGCCGCCAGCGCGGCGCACGGGAACCAGGTGCCCATCGCCGCGTCAGTTGGCACGACGGCTGACGACCTGGCGGGCGCCGTCGGCGGCAAGCGCAGCTCCGATGTCGAGTCAGATGGAGACGACGACTTTGAAGTCTACGACGGTGACAACGGGGAAGATGTCCCGGTGTCAGGCGCGTCGGACGACGAAGACCACGGCGACGCGCCCGCGGAGGGCGACCGCTTTTACGGTCTCGACGACGCGGACCTGGCGCGAGCCGATAGTGACGAGGACCCAGCCATGGACGGCGATGACTCACACTTTCCCCTCGGCAGTGCCAGCGGCGTCGAGACGCAGAGCCATGCCGAGTTTTTGATGCAAGCGGCAACTGGTGACGACGCTGTGGCCAAGGTGCTACCGTCGGCGGACCTGGTCGACACTGTGCTTGGGGCTGTTCGCCCCATGCTCATGGCTCCAACTACGGACATTAGGGCGAGTGCTGCAGAAAACATCATGATGCTGCAGCTTTTCCAGGAGCGTTTGCGGACGCCTTCGCTTTTGACGTGGGCTAGTCGCGATGGTGTGCTCCTCCGCGATGTGGCGCTTGCCGCGGAGCGCGTAGAGAACTCTTTGGTTGGGGTGTTGGCGAGAGCTGCCGATGGTGGGACGGTTGCCTGATTGTGCACGGCTCTGCGTCTCCTCGTATCATAGCTGCTCCTATCACGTCTTGGACGTGCTTTTTTTTTTCAATGCGGCAGTGCCGGCGGTAGCGCCGGCGACGACGGTGGTGGCGGTGAAACGGAGGGCGCCCGCGGTGTCGGCGTCGTCTGCTTTGGTGGCCACAAGCACCACGTGCAACACGCGGGGGCAGGCACGCGGGGGTGTACGATGTGGTTGTCTGCCACCGAAGTGTGGGCACGTGCAGCTGCACCTACACATGTTTCTGGACGTGTGCTCATGTTTCTGGACGTGCGCCTTCGCCCCCTGTGTCAAACCACGTCAGTAGTCAGTACGCACACCTACGGGATTGTCCCGGTTCCCGCATGCTTACCGTGGGGAGATTTTTCCACCTAGAGCGCGAGCGGGACAAATCTTTGCGCTTGCGGCACGTCCCACCGCGCGTTTTTGCGGCCCGCAAGACCCTTCTTTGTTGGCGCTTCATGAAGAGGCCTGGCGCACGATTTCCCTGCACGCAACCGGCACAGTCGCGTGCGTCTCGCCGAGACGCTTCCGATGGTGTAAAGCAAGGTCATGGAAATGACCGCTACAAGCGACTCGGCCAATTTTCGTAAAAACATGCGTCCACGACATTGTGAATGGGGTATCCGCAAGGTCTTGTGCGCCGAAAACCGACCACACAGCCATTTGCGGGAGGACACGGTTTAAGCACCACTGCGCGGGGCGTGCGGCACGGCACCCGTCCATGGGCCTGTTGCACTGCGCGGCGAATGCCACGGGCGCGAGCGCGTGGAGGGCGCCGCCGCGCGCGTGTGAGCCATTGGCGCTGAGGGGGGGGGTGAAAAGGAACGGACGAACCAGGCGTTTTGATCCGCCAAAAGCGCAAAAGAAAAAAGGGGGGGGGGGGCGGCCGCCG
>Ga0115029_1002367_pt1 | contig 11224 bp, 11 predicted proteins | sample SidtaG_3_FD_87297 | JGI IMG/M metagenome (GOLD analysis project Ga0115029, IMG submission 87297) | Marine algal microbial communities from Sidmouth, United Kingdom - Sidmouth_Asex1 metaG | ecosystem: Host-associated > Algae > Red algae > Unclassified | place: Sidmouth, United Kingdom | collected...
CCAGAGCCTGCCCGCCCCTTACCCCTCCGCCAGCGCGGCGGCCTGGGCGCTGGTGACGGCGATGAGGTCGTAGACATCCCTCGCGCTGCATCCTCGGGAGAGATCGTTGGCGGGGGCGGCGAGGCCCTGGAGGATGGGGCCGATGGCGCGGGCGCGGCCTATGCGCTGGGCGATCTTGTAGCCGATATTGGCGGCCTCCAGCGACGGGAAGACGAAGATGTTCGCGGCCCCTTCCAAGGGCGAGCCAGGGGCCTTGGATGCCGCGACCTCGGGGACGAAGGCGGCATCGAACTGCAATTCGCCATCCATGATCAGGTCGGGGCGGGCCGCGCGGGCGAGGGCCAGCGCATCGGTGACGCGGGTGACGCGCTCGTGGCGGGCGCTGCCATGGGTCGAGAAGGACAGGAAGGCGATGCGCGCAGGCTCGTCCAGCAGGGCGGCGAGGGATTCGGCGGAGGAAATGGCGATCTGGGCCAGCTCCTGCGGGGTCGGCTCGATGATGAGGCCGCAATCGGCGAAGAGGACGGCACCGGGGAGGGGATGCGGCTCGCCGCCCTCCGGGGTCTGCGGCAGCATGAGGAAGAAGCTCGATACCGTCTCGACCCCCGGCGCGCGGCCTATGATGCGAAAGGCGGTGCGGACGGTCTGGGCGGTGGTGGCGACGGCCCCCGCGATGGTGCCCTGCGCATCGCCCGCGCGAACCATCAGGGCGGCGAAGACGAGGGGATCGCGGGCGGCGGCGAGGGCGTCGTCGGCGCCGATATCCGCGCGCTTGCGGACCTCGCGGAACAGATCGGCATAGCGGTCGATGCGCGAATCGGTGGCCGGATCGATGACCGCCACTGCATCGGCGGCGGCTCCGGCGGCATCGAGCCGTGCACGGACGGCACGTTCCGCACCGATCAGGACGGGCCGCGCGATCCCGTCGCGGGCCGCGCGGACGGCTCCCTCCACGATCCTCGGGTCTTCCCCTTCGGCAAGCGAGATCACGGCGGGGCTGGCCTTGGCGGCAACGAGGATTCGGTCGAGCGGAGACACCGGAGACACTCCCATGAAGGACGGACCCGCGACTTATGGCGCGTTCGGACGGCAAGGCCAAGTGCCGGCCTCGATTCTCGGCGCTTTCCTGCCCGCCGGTTTTGTTTTAACCAAAGTCGGATGATCTATGGCCATGCCGCCATGGATGATGGCCAATCTGAGTGGAGAGCAAACGCCGGTGTTCAGGTTCATCAACGAGCGTTTCAAGTCGTACAGCCTGCCGGTCGCGCTCGTCGTCCTGACGCTCGTGTGTTTCATCTTCGCGCTGATCGGATCGACGGCGATGTTCTGGACGATGAACGGTCGGTTGCCCGAGAACCTGCTCGCCGTGGTTGCAGTCACGACGCTCGTCGCGGCGACCCCGCTGATCCTGCAATCGATGCCGACGATAAAATACCTTCAGGAATCGAGCGACCGTCTGCGCAGGACGCGCGACGAACTGGCCGCCCGTGTCGCCGATCTCGATGCCATCGGACGCGACCTCGATGCGGCGCGCAACGACTTGGAGGACCGGGTCGAGCGGCGCACCCGCGAGCTGGAAATCGCGCGGTATGCGGCGGAAGATGCCAACGAGGCGAAATCGGTCTTCCTCGCGCGGATGAGCCACGAACTGCGCACTCCGCTCAATGCGATCATCGGGTTTTCCGAATTGCTCTCGCATCCCGATGCCTTCTCGCCCGAGCGCAAGATGAAGCATCTGGAAGAATACGCCACGACGATTCACGGAAGCGGCAAGCATCTGTTATCGTTGGTGAACGACCTGCTGGACCTCTCGAAGATCGAGGCGGGAGAACTGGAACTGCACGCCGAACGGATCGATCTCGCCACGCTGCTCGACGACGTTCAGGGTCTGATCGGGCCGCAGGCGAAGGCCAAGGGGCAAGGGCTGATTTGCGAGGCCGCGCAGGGAACGATGGTTTCGGATCGTCGGGCCGCCAAGCAGATCCTGTTGAATCTGCTCAGCAATGCGGTGAAGTATTCTCCACGCGGCACGACGATTTCCCTCGCCTGCACGACCACGGCACAGGACGTCGTCTTTACCATCCGCGATCAGGGTGTCGGCATGACACGGGAAGAAATCGGTCGCGCGATGGAGCCGTTCGGGCGTTTGTCGGGCGTCGAAACCACCAGCGAACCGGGGACGGGCCTCGGTCTGCCCATCGTCGTCTCGCTGGCATCGGCCCAAGGGGGCACGTTCACCCTGTCGAGCGTACCCGGATCAGGGACCGAAGCGCAGGTGACGCTGCCCCGGAACGTGGCGCAGACGATGGAAGCCGTCGCAACGGCCTGACGCGATCTTGTCGTTATATCAGAGACTTCATCGCCGAACCGATACCATCGAGCGTGAGCGGGAACATGCGGTTCTCCGTGATCTCGCGGATCATGCCGATGGAATGCGTATAGCGCCAATGGGCTTCGGGGACCGGGTTCAGCCAGACATGGGCCGGCCATTGGGTAAGGGCACGGCGGAGCCAGACCTCGCCCGCCTCCTCGTTCCAGTGCTCGTTCGCCCCGCCCGGCACGGCGATCTCGTAGGGAGACATGCTGGCATCGCCGACGAAGATGCATTTGTAATCGGCACCGTAGGTATTGAGCACGTCCCACGTGGACATCTGCTCGGTCCAGCGGCGGGCATTGTCGCGCCAGACGCCTTCGTAGAGGCAGTTGTGGAAGTAATAATACTCGAGGTGCTTGAATTCGCTGCGCGCTGCGGAGAACAGTTCTTCGACCACCTTGATATGATCGTCCATCGAACCGCCGACATCGAGGAAGATCACGAGTTTCACCGCATTATGCCGCTCGGGACGGGTGACGACGTCGAGATAGCCCCGCTCGGCGGTCGACCGGATGGTATCGTCGAGGGCCAGCTCTTCCTCCGCACCCGAGCGTGCCCAGACGCGCAGGCGCTTGAGCGCGACCTTGATGTTGCGGGTACCCAGTTCGACGCTGTCGTCGAGATTGCGGAACTTGCGCTTGTCCCAGACTTTCGTGGCCCGGCGATGGCGGCTTTCGTGCTGGCCGATCCGTACGCCTTCGGGATTGTAGCCATAGGCACCGAAAGGTGACGTGCCGCCCGTCCCGATCCATTTGCTGCCGCCCTGATGACGGCCCTGCTGTTCTTCGAGCCGCTTCTTCAGCGTCTCCATCAGCTTGTCCCAGCCGCCCAGCGCCTCGACCTCGGCCTTTTCCTCGTCGGTCAGGAATTTCTCGGTCAGCTTGCGCAGCCATTCTTCGGGAATGGGCTGTTCCTCCACCGCTTCTCCCGTGCCGCCGATGGCTTCGACGCCCTTGAACACTTCGGAAAAGACCTGATCGAAGCGGTCGAGATGGCGCTCGTCCTTGACCAGAGAGGCACGGGCAAGATGGTAGAACCCCTCGATATCATAGGTGACGAGACCGGCTTTCATCCCCTCCAGCAGCATGAGGTATTCGCGCAGGGAGACGGGAATGCGGGCCTGTTTCAAGGTGAGGAAGAAGCGCGTGAACATGCGCGTACCCTTAGCGCCTGTGCGGGCATCACGACAATGAAAAAGCCCCGGTGCCAGGGCACCGGGGCAAGACGGAATGGGAGGAACAGGGGAAGAAAAGTGTCAGCGACCGCCGGTGGCCGCATCGGGCTGGACCCGAAGAAGGCGTGCCCGCGCTTCTTCTGGACCGCTCAGCATCCGAGTGGAGATCATGCGATTGACCGTGCGCGGTGCGGAAACGCTGGGGCGTTTGCTGGTATCGCGCGCTTCCTTCTGCATGGAGAGGATCATCCGCAGCTTTTCCTGTTGCTGGTTCACGGTGCTTTCCGCCATCGCCGGGGCAGCGGCAAGCGTAGCGATGGTTGCGAAGGCGGCGACGGTTGCGGTCAGGGTCTTCATCTCGATGGTCTCCTTGAGGGTGTTGCTGTCGTGGAAGATGTCGCTGTCGTGCCGATACAGATACGTCTCCGCCCCCCGTCGAAAAGGGCACGGGCCTTCACTCCAGAACCCGATTCCGTGATGAGCCGTGGGCGGTTCCGGAGGTGGCCGTAACATTCGCTCCGATGGCGAGTTCGATCGTGCTGCGATACGGTCACGGCACGTCACAGCCGTTCACAGCCGATATCGACCCTGCGGTCGATCCGGCGATAAAGACCCCCTCGACGGGCGGGCATCATCCTGGATTTTTTGCGATCTCCCCCTTCCGGTACCGCGCCATGCTGCGGGTAAAGGGCATGGCGTAGAGCCATGATCGCGCGGGATCGGGGGCATCGCGTCGGCGATCCGGCAACCGGTCGAGCCAATCAGATGATCCGCACCCGTGCTGGTCGGCATGATGACCGGACGGCTCGTCTTCGGGTCAGGAAAGTCGATTGCGGTCGAGGGAGACGGACATCTGCCCTATCGGCCCCCGATGCGCGTCATGTCGCGACGGATACGAACGCCCGTGCCTGCGGGAGGTCCGATCATCATTGTACTCGGCGTAGTTCGGATTGTCCCGGACCCCGCCTGCACTGTGCCGAGGTATCACGCCGGGCGAATCAAGCGCGTTTGGAGCCCTTGGTACGGGGATTGAGGATTTTCGTCAGTTCCGCCATCTCGATGGGCTTGGTGAGGAAAGCATTCATCCCCGCTTCGATGCAATCGCGTTGCGTCGCACCGTCGTCATCGGCGGTCAGGGCGATGATCTTGACATCGCGGGTCGGGGCAGCACCGGCACGGATCTGGCGCGTGGCTTCCAGCCCGTCCATCTCCGGCATGTTCACATCCATCAGGATGACGTCGAAATACTCGATCCGGCTTATCGCGACCGCCTTGCCCCCGTCGGTGACGATCGTGACTTCGTGGCCGTCCCGCTCCAGCATCGCGACGATCAGACGTGCATTGACTGAGTTATCCTCGGCGACGAGGATCTTGGACGGCGATTTCGACATACTGACTACAGACCCCGGATTTGCGAACACGACGACAGATAGCAGCCCACGCTTAACAAATGACGCACGAGTCGCCTACAGCCTCAGCCTAGCGATAATCCTCATGCTGAACAAGTGTGATTCACATTCAATCCAAACACTTAAACATCCGTGTACAAATTAAAATCGTCCGATCAGTTTCGTATCCAACCGTTTCAACGCAGGATCGGTGCCCGCCGATAGGACGTGGCCTCGGCGACCTGAGTGTCACCGATTTCCTCGCGCCCGTCGAGATCGGCGATGGTGCGCGCGAGGCGCAGGACGCGATGATAGCCCCGTGCGCTCAGACGCAGGGCCTCCGATGCCTTCAGCAGCAGCGTACGGGCCGAGGCACTCATCTGCGCCACCTGATCCAGCACATCGCCATCGGCATGGGCATTGAGGCGAACACCGCTCACGTCGAGGGCGCGATAGCGTTCTGCCTGCAAGGCCCGAACGGCGGCGATCCGCGCCCCGACCTCCGCCGATCCTTCGGATGCGGGGGGCAGCGAGAGATCGGCGGCGGAGACGGCCGGCAATTCGATCTGCACGTCGATGCGGTCGAGCATCGGGCCGGAGATGCGCGCCTGATAGTCGAGACCGCAATTCGGCGCGCGGGAGCAGGCCATGGCCGGATCGCCCAGATGACCGCATTTGCACGGGTTCATCGCCGCGACGAGCTGCACGCGGCTGGGGTAGCGGGCATGGGCATTGGCGCGGGCCACGACCGTCTCTCCCGATTCGATGGGCTGACGCAGGGCTTCCAGTACCTGCCGCGTGAATTCGGGCAGTTCGTCGAGGAAGAGGACGCCGTTATGCGCAAGGCTGACCTCGCCGGGCGCCGCATTCTTGCCGCCCCCTACCATGGCGGGCATCGAGGCGGAATGATGGGGTGCGCGATACGGGCGGACCATCGAGACACGCCCGTCCTCCAGCAACCCGGCGAGGGAATGGATCAGGCTGGTCTCCAGCGCCTCCTCCGCCGAGAGAGGGGGCAGGATACCGGGCAGGCGGGCGGCGAGCATCGACTTGCCCGCCCCCGGCGGCCCGATCATCAGCATGTTATGTCCACCGGCAGCGGCGACTTCCAGCGCGCGGCGGGCCGTTTCCTGCCCCTTCACATCCCGCAGGTCGGGGAGATTCTCGCCCCGGCTCGCCTCGCCGGGGGTGGGCGGGGTCAGGGCTTCCCGCCCGTTGATATGGTTGATGAGCGCGAGCAGGGTCGTCGGGGCCAGCACGTCGACGGACCCGATCCAGGTCGCCTCCGCCCCGCATTGTGCCGGGCAAATCAGTCCCCGATCGTTCTCGGCGGCCATCAGGGCGGCGGGCATCGCCCCCAGCACCGGGTTCAGGGTGCCGTCGAGCGAGAGTTCCCCGAGCGAGATATGATGCGACGGCTCGTCGGACGGAATCACCTCCATCGCTCCGAGCAGGGCAAGCGCGATGGGCAGGTCGTAATGCGAGCCGACCTTGGGCAGGTCTGCGGGGGCGAGATTGACCGTGATGCGCTTGGCGGGCAGGGCCAGCCCGATGGAATTGAGCGCGGCACGTACCCGCTCCTTGGCTTCGGACACCGCCTTGTCGGGCAGACCGACGAGATTGAAGGCGGGCAGACCCGACGACAATTGGCACTGCACATCGACTTCGCGCGCTTCGATCCCGATGAAGGCAGCGGTATAGGCATGGGTCGTCAGCACGGGCGCGCCTCGTCGGGAACCTGTCTCATTCCGGGAAGGCTAACGCATCCGTTCCCGGAAACGAAGGGCTTGCCACCTGCATCCCCGAAAATATGTGATACGGTGACAGCACCATCCCTACCGGAGAGCGCCCATGGACGATCCCTACGATATTCTCGGCGTCGCGAAGACGGCGACGGATGCCGAGATCAAGTCGGCGTACAAGAAGCTGGCCAAGAAGCTGCATCCCGATCTCAATCCCGGCGATACGGCATCGGAAGCCCGGTTCAAGGAAGTCTCGGCGGCCCATGACCTGCTGAAGGACAAGGCCAAGCGCGCCCGGTTCGATGCGGGAGAGATCGATGCCCAGGGACAGGAGAAACCCCAGCGCCGCTATTATCGCGACTTTGCCGACGAAGGGGATGGCGGTGCCTATCATACGACCGAAGGGTTCGACGATCTGTCGGGCGTCTTCGACGATCTGTTCGGAGCCGGGGCACGGGCCAGAGCCACCCGTCAGGGCCAGCGGATGCAGATGCGCGGGCGCGATGCGCTCTATACCATGCGGATCACCCTTGCGGATGCGGTGACGGGCGGGAAACAGCGCATCACCCTGCCGACGGGCGAGACGCTGGACGTGACGATCCGCAAGGGGACGACCGATGGCCAGACGATCCGCCTGCGCGGCAAGGGCGGGACGGGATATGGCGGCGCACCGGACGGCGATGCCCTCGTCACCATCTCGATCATGCCCGATCCCCGGTTCCGCATCGACGGACGCGATATCCATGTGGACCTGCCCATCGGCATCGACGAGGCGATTCTGGGCGCAAAGGTCGAGGTGCCGACAGTGACCGGGCGCGTGAAGATGACGGTTCCGGCGGGCGCGCAGAACGGGCAGGTGCTGCGCCTGAAGGACAAGGGGCTGGGCGGGGATCAACTCGTCACGCTGACCCTGACGATGCCGGAACATATCGACGACGACCTTGCCGCCTTCATGCGTTCCTGGCGCGAGAAGAACGGCTATGACCCGAGGAGGAGCGTGTGATGAAGACGATCCGCTATACCGAGGAACAGGTGATCGAGGCGGTCGGGCCGCTGACCCGCACCCGGCTGCACCGGTTCGTCGAAGCCGAGTGTCTGATGCCCGCACGGGATGGTGGGGAGGTGGTCTTCACCGATGCGGATGTGGCCCGGATCGAGCTGCTCTGCGAATTGCGCGACGATCTCGATATCGGGGACGAAGCCCTGCCGGTGGTGATGAACCTGCTCGATCAGGTGCATGGCCTGCGCCGCGAATTGCGCCGCATGGCGCTGGCCATCGAACGCCAGCCAGCCGAGGTGCGCGCGGAGGTCTTGCGCACGCGACAGGAACTCGAAGAGGGTTAGAGCCGGTCCCGCAACCCGTACCACAGCATCGCAAGGGTCAGGAGCGGCGTGCGCAGCTTCGTGCCGCCGGGAAAGCGGGGGCGGGGGATAGTCGCCAGAACATCGAAGCGTTCGGCCTGTCCGGCGATGGCCTCCGATGCCAGCTTTCCCGCGAGGGTGGCCATGCCGACGCCGTGGCCCGAATAGCCCGAGACGGACAGGATACCCGGCGCAGGCCGCGCGAAATGCGGGAGGCGGTCCATGGTGATGGCAAGCGTTCCGCCCCATGCATACTCGATGCGGGTTTCGGCCAGTTGCGGAAAGACCTCCAGCATCGGTTTGCGGACTTTCGCGGCGATGTCGGCGGGGAACCGATAGCCGTAATTCTCGCCCCCTCCGAACAGCAGCCGTCCATCGCGGGACAGACGGAAATAATTGACCACGAACCGCGAGTCGCAGACGGCGACGTCGTCGCGGATCAGGGCGGCGGGGTCGGGCAGCGGTTCGGTCGCCAGGATGAAGTTGTTGATCGGCATGACCCGCTCGGCCACCGATCCCTCCAGACCGCAGAGATAGCCGTTGCAGGCGAGCAGGATATGCGGCGCGGTCACGGCCCCCTCCGCCGTCTCGGCCCGGCCTTCGGCAACCCGCGTCACCCGGCTGCGTTCGTGGATGCGCGCGCCCGTTTCCGCCGCAGCCCGCGCGAGGCCCAGCGCGTAGTTCAGGGGATGCAGATGGGCCGCATCCCCGTCGAGGATGCCGGAGTGATAGCCTTCGCTCCCCACCATGGCGCGGATTGCGTCGCGCCCGACGAAACGGGCATGGGGATAGGCATAGCGGTCGTTCAGAAGCGCGACCTCGTCCCGCGCTTCGCGCTCGAAGCGCGGGCGGTGCATGGCCTCCAGAATACCGGGGCGCAGGTCGCAGACGATGCCATGGCGCGCGATCAGCGCCCTGGCGAGGGCTTTCGATTCCTCGGCCAGATTCCAGAGGCTGCGCGCCGTCTGCGGCCCCAGCGACCCCTCCAGCTCGGCTTGCCCTAGCCGCTGGCCGGGGCCGAGTTGTCCCCCGTTGCGCCCCGACGCCCCCCAGCCGACGCGATGCGCTTCCAGCACGACCACGTCGTAGCCACGCTCGCGCAGGTGCAGAGCCGCCGACAGCCCCGAATATCCGGCTCCGACGATACAGACATCGGCGCGGGTCTCTCCGTGCAGGGGGGGATGATCCGGCATCGCATGGGCCGTCGCCGCATACCACGACGGCGCGTGCCGGCCGGAGCTGTCATTGGCGGTGAGAACGTCGAGCGGCATGGCGATCCGGCAAGGAAAAAGGGGGCGTCTCTGCCCCCTTCTGCCACGAACGAGAACTTCCGGCGACATGCAAGATGCCGCCGGGAACAATCATTTGAGCTTGGCGTGCTCGGACCTCAGAGCCAGCCAGAGGCAGTAGCACATGACCAGCACGACGACCGTGAACGGTATTCCCGTAGAGACCGCCGCCCCTTGCAGGGCGGCCAGACCACCACCGAGCAGCAAGGCAATCGCGACCAGACCTTCCAGCGTACACCAGAACACCCGCTGGATGACCGGCGCGTCCATCTTGCCGCCTGCGGTGATCGTATCGATCACCAGCGAGCCGGAATCGGACGACGTCACGAAGAAGATCACGATCAGGATCAGCGAGATCGGCGCGACGATCGAGTAGAGCGGCAATTCCTTCAGGAAGCCGAACAGCGCCCCTTCGGGCTTGTAGCTGTCGATCACCGTCGCCTTGACGCCTTCGGCACCACCGGCATTGAGCATGTCGATGGCTGCGCCGCCGAAGGTGGACATCCACAATGCACAGACCAGCGTCGGCGCGATCAGGGCGCAGAGCACGAACTCACGGACCGTACGACCCTTCGAGATACGGGCAATGAACATCCCGACGAAGGGCGACCACGCGATCCACCAGGCCCAGTAGAACGTCGTCCAGCCGTGGAAATAACTGGTGTCCTCGCGTCCGAACGGGTTCGCGAGGGCGGGCAGATACATCACGTAATCGGTCATGACGCTGACATAGCGGGTAATCGCGGTTCCCACGCCGGTCACGATGATGACGAAGAGGAACAGCCCGACCGCCATGATCATGTTGATCTCGGACAGGCGCTTCACTCCGGCATCCATCCCCAGACATACCGATCCGAGGGCGATCAGGGTGATCCCGACGATGAGCAGGACGTAGACCGTGTTGCTCGGCTCGATCCCGGCCACCTCGTACAGACCCGCAGCCACCTGCTGTGCACCGAGGCCCAGCGATGTGGTCAACCCGAACAGGGTCGAGAACACCGCCAGAATGTCGATGATATGACCCCACCAGCCCCAGATCCGTTCGCCGAGAATCGGATAGAATGCGGAGCGCAGCGTGAGCGGCAGGTTGAGGTTGTAGCAGAAGATCGCCAGACTCAGACCTACGGCCGCATAGATGGCCCAGCCCTCCAGACCCCAGTGGTGGATCGTGCCGACGATGCCGATATACTCGTTACCGGGCTGCGTGGCGTCGATGCCCAGCGGGCTGGCGTTACCGCCTTCGGCAAAGTTGTAATAGACCGGCTCCAGCACGCCGAAGAACAGCAGGCCGATGCCGATACCGGCGGCGAACATCATCGCGATCCAGCCCGCATAGGTATAGTCGGGCGTCGCATCCTTGCCGCCGATCCTGACCGACCCGACCGGCAGGATGATGAGCACGAGGCAGAACAGCGTGATGGCGTTGACCGACAGGACGAGGAACCAGTCGAACGTACTCGTCAACCACGGACGCAGCCAGCCGAAGAACTCCGCCGATGCCTCCTGATTGGCGAGCGAGATCAGCACGAAACCGAAGATCAGGACGCTGGAAATCAAGAAAACCGGGTTGTGAATATCAAGACCCAGAGGGCGGATATTGTCCTGCCCCATCTCGTAATCGGTTTCGAATTGAAGCTCCGATTTGTCGGTCGGCTCCAATGTCGGTTGTCTGTCGGTCATCGCTTCCTCACATTTCTTTTATTATGAGGTCAATGAAACACAGAAAACCGGGATTACCAACTTACGGCACAATCGAACGGCTCCTGCGCCTACACGTTCAGCAACAGATGCTCGCGTTCCCATGGGCTGATGACCTGCAGGAACTCCTCCACTTCCTGCCGTTTGATGGCGAGGTAGACGGTGCAGAATTCTTCGCCCAGCGTCTCCACGACGGC
>Ga0115029_1002372_pt1 | contig 11206 bp, 10 predicted proteins | sample SidtaG_3_FD_87297 | JGI IMG/M metagenome (GOLD analysis project Ga0115029, IMG submission 87297) | Marine algal microbial communities from Sidmouth, United Kingdom - Sidmouth_Asex1 metaG | ecosystem: Host-associated > Algae > Red algae > Unclassified | place: Sidmouth, United Kingdom | collected...
CTTCGTCCCCGACGCAGCCGTGGCCTCGTTCAACGAGCATGGGGCCACCCTCGCCGGAGGGTCGACCGTCTTCTACACCATGTTCCTCGGCATGCAGCGGGCCCAGGCCGACGTGCCCCTGATCCCGAGCCTGCGGATGCTCGCCGGCGGTGGCGCCCCCAAGCCCCCCGAGGTCTTCCACGAGGTGAAGGCCGAGATGGGTATCCCGATCGCCCACGGCTACGGGATGACCGAGTGCCCAATGATCGCCCAGGGCAGCCCGTCGGATTCCGACGAGCTCCTCGCCCACACCGACGGCGCTCCGGTGGAGGGCTGTGTCATCACGATCGTGGCCGATGACGAGACCGTGGCCGCCCAGGGAGAAGAAGGCGAGATCCGTGTGTCGGGGCCGATGGTCTGCAAGGGCTACACCGACCCAGCGCTGACCGACGCTGCATTCGATGCCGCTGGCCGCTTCAAGACCGGCGATCTCGGCCGCCTCTCGCCCGAGGGGCACATCTCGATCACGGGTCGACTCAAGGACGTGATCATCCGCAAGGGCGAGAACATCTCGGCCACCGAAGTGGAGGACGTGCTCTACACCCATCCCAAGGTGGGCGCCGTGGCCGTCATCGGCTTGCCCGACAGCGATCGCGGTGAGCGGGTGTGCGCTGTGGTCGAGCCTCCCGAATCAGGCGAGGAGATCAGCCTCGATGAGGTGATCGCCCATTGTGCCGAGGCCCAGCTCATGCGCCAGAAGACGCCGGAGCAGGTCGTCATCATGACCCTGCCCCGCAACGACACCCTTCAGAAGGTCCTCAAGTTCAAACTTCGCGAAGAGCTCGCCGACGTCGCCTGGCCCTAGTCCACCCGCCCTGGGCAAGAGTTGACCGTCAGCGTCAGGTCGACTCGCGGACGGTGAGCACTTCTCGGGCAGGCCTGCCGAGGCACGACGACAGGTCCAGAAGACCCTTGATCTGCTCGGGACCTCGCGTGACCTCGGCCCAACCCGAGCGAGCTACGACCTCGACCACGAGTTCGGGCGAGCGACCACTCACGATGAGGAGTTCGAGCAGCAGGCGGCTGAGTGGTTGCTCGGGTTGCTCCGGTTGCTCCTCGGACTCCAAGACTCGTCGAGCCACGGCGGTGGCCAGCTTGCCGTCCGGGTCTGCGGCCACCCGCTCCTCGATCCCGCGGGCCCACCGGTGCTGCCAGGACCAGTCCTCGATCACATAGACCCCGCCAGGCCGGAGTCGTGGGAAGAGAAGTGAGAACGTCGCCTCGGTCGGGCCGAGCAGGTGGGAGGCGTCGTCGATGACGAGGTCCAGGGGAGCGTCGCCGAAGAGCTCGTCACATACGCGGCCGATGGTTCCGAGGTCCGCTTGGTCGACCTCCCAGTGGAGCCGAATGGAATCGTCGGCGCCGTGCTCAGCGATGAACTCCGCCATGTCCGGAACCTCTGGCGAGATGTCCACGCCGAGGAAGGCCTTGGGCTTGAACAACAGGTTCAAGAACCGGGTACTCCCACCCGAATCCATTCCCACCTCGACGATGTTCGCATCGGGCATCTGGGCCGCCAGCTGGCGGTATCGCTCCACCATCCACGGGGTCTTGCGGATCTGATTGCTCTTGTCCGACATGTCCTTGCTGATCGTCTCGAACGCAACCCCGCCCACCTCGATGCCACCATCAGCCATGGCGGGCAGAGTACAGATCGCAGGGTGGCATCTCGGCCCACGTCACCCACCCAGTGACGAAACCACCACCAAGGTGCCGCCGATTCCGATACCCAACTCTCGAACGAACAGACACCCTGATGTGGGCGTCCCCGATCTCCTCGCAACTCTTGCCTGCGCTGCGCCACGCCCAGCTGGGCGCTGTCAAGCGGTTGGGGCCACGATGAGTTCGACGCCGGCCTCTGCGATCGCGGTCCGGGCATTTCATCGCAGGCCTGTCGCTCGGTGCTACCAAGGGTTGATGCCAGCACCAGCTTCGACCCATGCCATCTTGACCGGGACCTCGGTCGGACTCGTGCTGGACTGGACGACCGGACATCCCGAGATCGCTCATGTCGGCGCTCCCCTCGACCGTTGGAACCCGGACGCCCGCCGGCGGCCCGTGCCGTTGGCGAGCCTGAACGAGTGCCCGGTCGCTGGCATCGTCTTAGAGGAATCCACCGGCTTCGCCGGACGCCCAGGACTGTCGGGTTCCAGGCCCGACGGCACGGGATGGTCACCACGCCTCCGCCTCGTCGGCGAGCCTGCAATCGGGGCGACCTCAGCGGCATTCGAGCTGAACGATCCCGTCGCCGAGCTGGGCGCGACCGTCTCGATCGAGATCGAACCGAGCGATGCCATCGTGATCGAACTCAGCCTGACCAATTCTGGCTCGGTCCCCTACTCACTCACCCGCTTGGCGCCCAGCTTGCCCCTGGCCGCACAGCTCAGCGAGCTGTTGACGCTCACCGGCAGGTGGGGCGCCGAGTTCGCCACCCGCCGCTCAACGCTCACCGATACCCATGTGATCGACAATCGTCGGGGACGGACCTCACACGACAGGCCACCGGCGATGTTCATCGGCACCGAGGGGTTCGGTGAACAGACCGGCGAGGTCCTCGGTGTCCAACTCGCATGGTCGGGCAATCACGAACTCATCGCCGAGCGCCGAAACGACGGTCGAGGACACATCCAAGCCGGCGAACTCCTCTTCACCGGAGAGGTCGAACTTGCGCCCGGGGCCACCCATTCAGCGCCCCGGGTCGTGGCTGCGTGGTCGGACCAAGGCCTCAACGCCGTGTCGCGGGTGTTCCACCGACACGTCAGGGCCCATGCCCCGGGAACCGGGCGCCCCCGGCCAGTCACCCTCAACACGTGGGAGGCCGTCTACTTCGGACACGACCTCGACACGATCTCGCGCCTCGCCCGAAGCGGAGCGGAACTCGGGGTGGAGCGCTTCGTGCTCGACGACGGCTGGTTCGGCAGTCGCCGAGACGACACCTCGGGGCTCGGCGACTGGTGGGTGAGCGAAGACGTCTGGCCCGACGGCCTCGAACCCCTGGCCGAACTGGTGGAGAGCCTCGGCATGGAGTTCGGCCTGTGGTTCGAACCGGAGATGGTCAATCCCGACTCCGAGCTGTACCGAGCCCATCCCGAGTGGGCCCTCACCTCCGACGGCTACGAACCACCCCTCGCCCGCAACCAACTGGTGCTCGACCTCGGCCGCCCCGAGGTCAGAGACCACCTCTTCGGCGCCATCGACACCCTGCTCGCCCGTCTACCGGTCGCCTATGTCAAGTGGGACATGAACCGAGATCTCGTCCAAGCCAGTGGGGCGTCGGGGCGAGCGGGAAGCAGGGCCCAGACCCTCGGCTTCTACGACCTTCTCGACCGACTCAGAGCCACCCACCCGGGTGTCGAGTTCGAGTCCTGCTCCTCGGGCGGGGGACGGACCGACCTCGAGGTACTGCGTCGAACCGATCGGATCTGGACCTCCGACTGCAACGACGCCCTCGCCCGCCAGTCGATCCAACGGGGCTTCTCGCTGCTGTTTCCACCCGAGGTGATGGGCGCCCACATCGGACCGGACCGGGCACACCTCACCCTCCGCCGCCACGACCTCGGTTTCAGGGGCGCAACGGCGATGTTCGGCCACCTCGGCATCGAATGGAACGTGCTCGAAGCGAGCGACCTCGAACGACTCCAGCTCACCAGGCTCATCGCCGCCCACCAGCGCCTCCGGCCACTTCTGCATCGAGGCGACGTGATCAGGGGCGACCATCCCGACGAATCTGCGCTGGTCCACGGTGTGGTGTCATCGGACCGAACCCACGGCTTGTTCAGCTACGTCCAACTGACCCCGTCGGTCCACTCGGTGCCGCACCCCTTCCGCCTCGACGGGCTGTCCCCCGACGCCGACTACCTCGTCGAGGTGCTCGACCTCGGCACCTGGATCCCTGGGGGGCATGGGGGAGTCGGGTGGACCGACTCCCCCATCACCCTCTCGGGCCGCCAACTGGCGAGCAGCGGGCTCCAACCGCCGGTGATGTTCTCCGAAGGGGCGCTCCTGCTCGAAGTCACCGCCGTCGAGTGAGCACCGTCACCGCAGGTAGACCACCTTCGACAGACCGGTGTCGCCCAGACACTCCTTCACCACCGACGACTCGGCGTCCTCGCCCCTTGGAAGCACTGGAGGACCGACGACGATCAGTGCTTCGTCATCCATCGCAACAGGCCCCGAGACGAGCACCACCGCCTCGACGCCGATCTGGACCTCGGGGCCGAAGACGATCAGGGATTCGTCCTCGGACTCCGACAAGGTGAGCACCGGACAGAGCGACTCGGCGTCCCATCGGGCGGTTCCCGTGAGCTCGGCTCCGAGCGTCCCCTCGAGGTCGCCACGGGGCACCCTCAGCTCAGACTTGGTATCGACCTGATCATCCCGATCAGGTGAGTCCCTTGCGCTCGTGGCGAACACCCCGATCACCAACAAGAACAACACCAGTCCCAGCGACGGCATCCACCACGGTCGCTTTCGCCCCAAGTACCCCGAGGCGATGAATCGATCCAGCAGCATCATCGGCCAATTCTGCCCGCCCGAAGCCGAATCGGCCGTGCGAACATCTCAGCGCTCGTCGTGCAGGAACCTGACCAAAGCTCCGCCAGCAGGCGAGACAACCGAGGCTGTTCAGGTACCAGAAACGCAAGCGTCAAGGTTCGATGATGCCGAAGGTCCCGGGGGCTTGTTCGAGCGCTTCGGTCAGCAACCTCAAGAGTGAGCGATCGTCCTCGATCACCGCACCGGTGTCCTCGGTGTCGGCCAGGGTCGCGTTCCCCGAAATCAGGTCGGCGAAAGCTGCCCGAGTGATCGAGAGCGATGCATCGGGCTCGGGATCGTGGCGGTCGGGGATGTGGTGCACCGCAGCGTTGGCCACCCCGAGCACGTGGAGCTCAACCGACTCGGCATCACCGGCTGGGTCGGTGATGGTGAGATTGACCCGGATCCGGTCCGGTTCGCAGCGCTCGGGAACGAACCTCACGCCCATCGTGTCGATCAACTGCTCGGTGGTCATGGCGCTGCTGGCGGTCTGGCGGCCGGCTCCGAGAGCGGGTGTGGTGCCGTTCCTGAGCTCATGCGCCCCGGTCAGATAGAAGTTTCGCCAGATGCCCGACTCCGACGCGTAGCCGAGTTGCTCCAGCGCATCTGCCTGGAGGTGGCGGGCCTCGGTGTGAGCGGGATCGGCGAACACCAAATGATTCACCACTTCGGCCACCCACCGATGGTCGCCCGCCTCGTAGGCCCGACGGGCGTGGGTCATCAAGGCGTCCGCTCCGCCTGCCAACTCCACATAGCGTCGCCCTGCCTCGACGGGCGGGTGAGGTTCGAGATTGGCCGGGTTGGCGTCGAACCAGCCCAGATAGCGTTGGTAGACCGCTTTCACGTTGTGCGACACGGTGCCGTAGTAACCCTGCACGTGGCTCTCATGTGAGAAGCACTCGGGGAGTTCGAGCTCCTCTGCGATCTCGAGCGCCGTCTCCCCCCTGTTGGCACGGCGCATGGTCTGGTCGTGCAGCCAGCGATACACATCGCGTTGGAGTTCGAGGAAACCAACGGCGTCGTCTCGACCGAAGCGGGGCCAGTGATGGCTTGCGAACACCGTGTCGGTCTGGTCCCCGAACAACTCGATGGCTTCGCCGATGTACTTGGACCACGACAGCGAGTCCCTGATCTGGGCACCTCGCAGGGTGTAGAGGTTGTGCATCGTGTGCGAACAGTTCTCCGCCATGCACAGGAGGCGATGGTCGGGGAAGTGGAAGTTCATCTCGGCCGGGGCCTCGGTGTCGGGTGTGTGCTGGAACACCACCCGGATCCCGTCGATCATCAGCTCGGTCCCGGTGGCCGAGATCTCCTCGGTGGGGGCGATCAGGCCCATCGTCCCGAGCGGCAGGCCCTTGCCCAGGCCGTTGTCGATGTGGCCGAACTCGCCCGGCGGGATGAGGGGACCGAATTGATAGAGGGCACGTCGGCCCATCGCTGGGCCGGCGATCACGTTCTCCGAGACGACCTCGTGGAGGAAGCCTTCCGGCGCGATGATCCGCACCTCTCCGGCGTCCACCGCCTCCTTGTTGGTGACGCCCTCGACCCCGCCGTAGTGATCCACGTGCGAGTGGGTGTAGATGACGCTGGTGACCGGCCGCTCGCCGAGGGTCGAGTTCGCGAGCTCGAGGCACGCAGCAGCGGTCTCGGCCGTGGTGAGCGGGTCGATCACCAACCAGCCCTCGTCACCTGCGAGGAAGGTGATGTTGGACAGGTCGTACCCGCGCGCCTGGTACACCCCCGGGACCACCTCGAACAGGCCGTGGATGGCGTTCAACCGGGCTTGGCGCCAGAGGCTGGGGTGCACCGAGTAGGGCGCCTGCGCCGCATCATCGCCGCGCTGGAAGTCGTGGGGCGCCACGTCCCAGACGGGCCAGTCGCCCACGGCGACGCGACCGGACTCGATCTGAGCCAGCAACCCCCTGCTCGCACGTTCAAAGTCGCCCGGATCGTCGAAATCAACCACCGCTGCCCGATTGGCCGCTGCGGTGTGGTCGCTGGCCGGCTTCGGCTGGCCGCTCACGACGACGCGCCGATCTGCGGGACGGACTCCGCACGGTGACAATCCTCGGTGTTCTGCCCGATCACGCCGATACCTGCCTCTGCCATCCGATACCCCTCGCTACCGCCGGAATCAGATGAGCCGGAGGTCACAGTTCAACCTATCCGACCCCGATCGAGCGTCGGACCGAACCAAGGGTCATCCATCTCCCCATCTGGCAGGCTGAGGCCGATGCGTTTCGCCCTCACACACCCCCTGTTGTCGGCCGAACCCGACCTGCGACTGGCCGACCCCGACGGCTTGGCACAGGTCGCTGCTGCTGCCGAGACGGCGGGCTTCTCCGGCTTCGGCGTCACCGACCATCCAGCGCCCTCTCGAGAGTGGCTCGCCGCCGGTGGCCATCGCGCACTCGACCCCTTCGTCGCCCTCACATGGGCCGCCGCCCACACGACCGACATCCGCCTGATCACCAACCTCTTGGTCCTCCCCTATCGCAACCCCTTCCTCGTGGCGAGCGCTGCGGCCACTCTCGATCGGCTCTCGGGCGGACGCCTCACCCTCACCCTCGGCACCGGCTACCTGGAGGCGGAGTTCGCCGCGCTAGGGGTCGACCACGCCGAGCGCAACGTCCGCTTCGACGAGTCCCTCTCGATCATGCGGCAGTGCTGGTCGGGTGACCCGGTCAATGCGTCGAGCGATGCCCTCCATGCGTCCGACGTCGTCTCCTGGCCGACCCCGGTGCAATCAGGCGGACCCAGGCTGTGGATCGGCGGCAATTCGGCTCTGGCCCGCCGGCGCTCTGCGTCCACGAGCGGTTGGGCCCCATTCCCCGCCGGGCGTGGCATGGCCTCGGCAACCCGCACCGCTCCGCTGACCCAGCCCGGCGACGTGGGCCAACACCTCGACGCCATCGCCTCGGCCAGAGCCGACCTCGGCCTGGCCACCGAGCCCTTCGACGTGGCCTTCGCCTTGGCCCGCCATGCTCCACCGGGCTCACCGGACTTCGATCCCGGGAGCTACCTGGACGGCATCGGTGGCTTGTCGGCGGCTGGCATCAACTGGTGCTGGGTCCACATCCCCGGCGAGTCGATCGAAGCAGCATGCGAGGCGATCGAGGGTTTCGGCGCAGAGGTGATCACGCCCCACTCAGCAGACCAACAGGCCTGAAACCGTCCCTCGAGCCGGCCGCTCCCGTGGGATCGCTATCGTCGGACCCGAACCGCCGAGGCTGACGGGCGGGTCCCGGGCAGGCGCCTCGGTCACGACGAGGAGCGACACATGGGTGGACCACATGCCGGGATCGTGGGCCGAGTCGACCCGCCCCGAGCGCTCAACACCGAACGCCTCGGCGATGTCTTGGTGCTGCGGATCGACGACGGCAAACGAAACGCCCTCGACCACGCACTGCTCGACGACCTCACCGCAGCTCTCGCCGACGCGGGCGATGCCAAGGCGATCGCCCTGATCGGCCGGCCCGGTTGCTTCTGCGCCGGGTTCGACCTCGCGACCATCCGGACCCAGGGCGCGGCCGAGCTGTTCGGAAAGGGCGGCCAGCTCGCCCTCAGTTTGTTCACTTCCGAGGTCCCGATCGTGTTCGGGGTCACCGGGCACGCGCTCGCGATGGGAGCGGTCTTGTTGTGCGTCGCCGACCTGAGGATCGGAGCCGACATCGACGATGCCAAGATCGGCCTCAACGAGGTCAGGATCGGGCTTCCGCTCCCCGCCTTCGCGGTCGAGGTGGCCCGACACCGGCTCGACCCCCGACGCCTCGAACGCAGCCTCCAACTCGCCGAGGTGGTCGCCCCGTCGGCAGCGGTGGGGTTCGGTTGGCTCGACGAGGTGTGTGCCGCCGACCTGGTGGCCGACCGAGCGATCGAGGCCGCGGCCGAACTGGCCGCCAACCTCGAACCCGCAGCATTCATCGCAACACGGCGAGCCCTGAGGGGCGAACTGGCGAAACGACTCGCAACCATCTCATGAACAGCGGGTCGTGAACGGCGTGCCATGAACGGCGCGACGTGAACAGCACAAGCTGAGGCGTACGTCGGGCAGACTTGGCCCGTGGTCGAAGGCGCAGAGATTCATCGGATCCAGCTGGCCGACGGCATCGGCCTGTCGGTGACCACCGCCGGGGACCCCGAAGGCCAGCCGGTCATGCTCCTCCACGGCTTCCCCGAACTCGCCTACTCCTGGCGCCACCAGATCGCTGCGTTCGCCGACGCCGGCTTGTGGGTGATCGCCCCGGATCAGCGGGGCTACGGGTGGAGTGACGCTCCCGAGGACACCGAGTCCTACGACATCTTCTCGCTCACCGGCGACGTCGTCGGCCTCCTCGATCACTTCGACATCGGACGAGTCACTCTGGTGGGCCACGACTGGGGCTCGATCGTGGCCTGGCACACAGCCTTGTTCAGGCCCGATCGACTCGCCGGACTCGCCCTCCTCTCGCTCCCCTACCAACCCCGAGGTGACCTCGACTGGCCGAGCCGGATCGCTCTCACCGACGACAGCCCCTTCGCCTACATGGCTGCCTTCGCCGATCCCGACTCTGGCATGGCCGAAGTCTTCAATGCCGATCCCATCGGCACCCTGCGCACCATCTTCCTCGCCGCCAGCGGCCCCCAGCTCGACGCTGCCGAGCCCGACGCTGTCGAGCCCGACGCTGTCGATCCGACCACCAAGGGTGGCCACGAACTCGGGAACGAGGCCGGACTACCCCGACATCTAACCCCTGGGGAGTTCGAGAACTACTGCCGCGCGTCGGCCAGAGCCAAGTTCGACGGGCCGCTCTCGTGGTACCGGAACATGGGTCGCAACTGGGAACTGACCCGCGCTTGGCACGGCGCGCCGATCGAGGTGCGATCGATCTTCATCGGCGGCGCCGAAGACTTCGTCACCCTCAACGCCGATGCGCACCTCGGCGGCGACACCCGGGAGCTGTCGGCACGGATGACCGACCTGGTCGGTGATCACCGGATCGAGGGCGCTGGACACTGGCTCGCCCAGGAAGCACCCGACGAGGTGACCGCGATCCTCCTCGACTTCATCGCCGGCAAGCCAGCGTCCGACCAGCCCGACGCGGGCGACCCGTGAGTTCGATCCTCATCCCCCTGCTCATCATGCTGGTCGGGCTCGTGGGCACCGTGCTGCCTGTCGTCCCCGGCCTCATCCTCGTCTGGCTCGGCGCCCTCGTCTACGGACTGACCGAGGGCTTCGGCACGGCCGGAGTCGTGACCATGTTGATCCTGAGCGGCATCGTTGCGGTGAGCCTCGTGCTCGGCGTCGTGGTCCCCCAGCGCACGGCGGTGGGCAGCGGGGCCACGGTGTGGGGACAGGTCGGAGCGGTGGTCGGCGCCCTGGTCGGCTTCTTCGTCATCCCCGTCCTCGGAGCGCTCGCCGGCGCTCCCCTCGGAGCATTCGCCTTCGAGTGGTTTCACCAGGGCGACGTGGACGCAGCACGCCGAGCGACCAAAGGACTCCTCGTCGGGCTCGGGTGGAGCGCGCTCATCAACTTCGTGCTCGGTGTGGCAATGATCGCGATCTGGGTCGGTTGGGTCATCGTCTGAGACCGATCGATAGGGTCGCGCCATGTCGAGCCGAAGCGTCAGACCCCAGGTGGCCGTCGCTCCCGAACCCGCAACGAATTGGGTCGCTGGCGCAGTGGAAGCAGGCGGTGGTGAGGTCGTCGAACCCCATGCGGCTGAGGTACTGGTGTGGACCGATCACGACGACCCAGATGGCCTGGCTGCCACGATCGAGGCCAACGCCGAGCGGCTGGCATGGGTGCAGCTGCCATGGGCCGGAGTGGAACCCCTCATCGGGGTGATCGACGACCGGCGCCTGTTCACCTGCGGCAAGGGCGTCTACGCCGACCCGGTGGCCGAGCACGGTCTTGCCCTGCTCCTGGCCGGTTTCCGCCACCTCGCCGGCTATTCGAGGCTGGCCTCTTGGGGTCCTCAACACGGCCGGAATCTGCTGGGTGCGAAGGTCACGATCCTCGGCGGCGGCGGCATCACCGGGTCGCTCCTCCGGCTGCTCGACCCCTTCGGGTGCGACATCACGGTGGTCCGGAACCGACCTGCACCTGTCGAGGGGGCCGACCGAGTGCTCGGGTGGGAGGAGCACCAGGCGGCGATCGAGGGCGCCGACGCCCTGGTGCTCGCCCTGGCGCTCACCCCGACCACCGCGGGGGCGATCGACGCCGCCACCCTCGACCTGCTCCATGAGCACTCCTGGGTGATCAATCTGGCCCGCGGCGCCCACATCGTCACCGATGACTTGGTTGCCGCCCTCGCTGCGGGACGCATCGGGGGTGCCGGCCTCGACGTCACCGATCCCGAGCCCCTCCCCGATGGTCACCCACTGTGGAGCGAGCCTCGCTGCATCATCACCCCCCATGTGGGCAACACCGAAGCCATGGCCATCCCCCTGCTGAGCGCCCGGATCAGCACCAACCTCCGACGGTGGGCCGAAGGCGCCGAACTCATCGGCACGGTGGACCCAGCGCTCGGGTACTAGTGGTCCGTCGTTGAATTGGTAGAGCGGGTTAGAGTGTCGGATGCCTGTGGTGATCGCGTCCCCGTTGGAAGTGTCTGCCGAGGAGCGTGCCGAGCTGGAAACAATGGCTTCGTC